>Ga0209611_10007033_pt1 | contig 18155 bp, 14 predicted proteins | sample S1TSphgellanicum_3_FD_187693 | JGI IMG/M metagenome (GOLD analysis project Ga0209611, IMG submission 187693) | Host-associated microbial communities from peat moss isolated from Minnesota, USA - S1T2_Fc - Sphagnum magellanicum MG (SPAdes) (version 2) | ecosystem: Host-associated > Plants > Peat...
CCCCCCTTTTTTTTTGACTCTTTATTCATTGCGGCAGAATTGGTCGGGATTGCCAATCTTGTGGCTGGTGCATTCTGCAGCATTCCTCTTGCAGTCTCCAGCATTCCAATGGCATTCCCTGCCATCAATCCCAATGATGGTGCATTCTGCCAGGCTTGGCCTTATGGGCTCAGCCAGGGCATGCTTACCTTGCAGAATCTGCCTTCTACAGCACACTTTCTAGTACAAAATCAGCTAATCAAAGAACCTAATAACGTGGAATCTCTAGTGTTGGTGGTTCTTCAATTTTGAAAATAACCTCCGGATTTGAATTTTTTGAAAATTCTCAGAATCAAAGAACCTCTTCTGGTATTTGGTGTTTTGAAAATTCACAGAATCAAAGAACCTCTTCTGGTATTATTGGGTTTTTGAAAAACTTCAAGGAACCAGCAGAACTGGGTTTTTCATGAAAGAACTGGAAAAGAACCAACTAGCAGTTCGGGGTTGGTTCTTTGAATTTTGAAGATTGCTGATTAGTGAAGGAGGCAAACCCAGTTCTTCGATTCTTTGAAAACCACTAGTCAAGGATCCATCCATATACCCGACCCATTTACTCTTGGGTTTCCTATCTAGGCCAGCACAGGTAGTACGAGGGACAAGCTTAATAGCACTAAAGAGTGTTTTAAGTTGTAGGGGAGGTTCCCATACGAGTGTGTTCTCCTGAGGGAAGGGCAACTGAGAGGGTGTGCGAGGAGGAGATTTTGGTGGGGGATTGATTGGGTGGGGGAGAGACAAGAGCTTTCTTTCAATCCATCCATGGAAACATCTTCCATTCCTTCATTCTCTCCTTCATGAATGTTTTTCTTTAGGATAACACTTGGCCACTTCAATGAATGAATGGAGATGTTTCCATGGATGGATTGAAAGCTTCTCTTCACTTAGATTGGATTCTCTTCACTTCAAACATCATTCATTCATTCATTCATTCATTCATTCATTCATGTATGTGTTTGTTTTTCTTTAGGATAACACTTGGCCACTTCAATGGCCCCACTTTTCCCTTTTAGAAATTGCTATGTTCAGACTTGAGAGAGAGGGGGCACCATTTTGCCTCTCCAAACCTTAGGAGGGGCAGGACCAATTGTGGCCAATTTTGGGCAGCATTAAAGGGGAGGGTGGGCCTTTCTTAGACACAAGCACTAAAATTGGGTTTGTGCCTTTCTCAACTGAATTCCTCAACTTTTTAGCAGTAAAGGTTCCTTTATTTGGCGGTGGAGGAGGGGCCACTGACACAAGTGGCTATTTGGGAGGCATTTTTTTCTGGAGCAAACTTCCAAAGATGTAAAGTTATTTTTGTATCATGAAAATCTTGGATCCCAAAATATCAATGAGGAAAAAAAAAAGTTCCTTTACTCATTTTAGGGTTTTAGGCTAATTCTGGGGATACCCCCCAAAAAAAAGCTAGAGAAAAATATGCCCAAAGAGGAACCCAATTAATGCAATTTCTCCAAATAAAGGAACCTCTATTTTGGCAAAAACATTTAGGGTTTAAAAAAGAGAATGTACTAGCTAGTGTTATGCATATAGATGATTTTTTGATATACACATTAGGTCAATGAGTGTATATTAAAAATATATACATTACAAGTGTAAGTATAAACCATGTAAAATTATTTCTCCCCCATGTAAAATAATGTAAGTGCAATTTACAAAAAAATAAAATAAAATACACTTATATAGTTTTACACACCTTATGAAACAATGTAAGCAAATAAAATCATGTAAAATTTTATTAGAATTTTTTTTGGTAAAATTGTGTTAGAAATTTTTGTGTTAAAACTTTTAGTGTAAAATTGGGCTTAAAATTTTCTGCTTGTGCTTTAAGTGGTATTATTAGTCAAGGTTCCTTCCTACCTACCTACCTACCTACCTCTTTAGCTATTTTTTTTTTGTTACTGGCCTACTTTGCTTCATCAGGTTGATGAGAACAGCCATGCTGCAAACAAGTGTCTGGTTTCATTCATGGAGATGGCAAGAAGAAGAAGAAGAAGAAATTGGGTACCCATTATCCTCATCATAAATTTCCAAATGTACACACAATCATGTAGCTGCTGCTGAAATGAGAAGGAAAAAAATTTGATGAAGAACAACACCCTGGTAGCTACAAACAAGCAAACAATTGCAAAAACAAGAAGAAGAAGAAGAAGAAGAAGAAGAAAGAAGGGTCCTTCCTTACTTTCTTCATTAAAAATTTCAATGTACACAAACAACATTGATGAAATGTATTTGCTGAAATTGACACTGGCAATTTAAATCCTCAAGATCAACACCATAGTCAAGCTATGAACAACATCATGAGGAGGAGGTCTGGCTGCTGCATTCATGGCACTTGCAAGAAGAAGGAGGAGAAGAAGAAAGGTTGTACACATAGTTCTCTCATTATAACATTTGAATGTACACAAATGATGTACCTGATGAAACCGAAACCAGAAAAAAACAATCCTTTCCTGAAGACTCATCCAACAAAATGTTCACCATAGTACTAGTACAGCAGCTATGAACATCATGCAGAGATCCAGGACTGGATACATCATGGCAATTGCAAGAAGAAGAAGAAGAAGAAGAAGAAGCAGCTGGTACTATTCAGTTTCTTCATCATATATACCCATTGATCTACACAAATGTGAAGTACCCAACAGGAAATAGATCAACTAAATTCATGAAGTTACAAATCTCTCTCTCTCTCTCTCTCTCTCTCTCTCTCTCTCTTTCCCTCTCTCCCTCACACACCACACACTCTAAATCCTAATCCCTAAACCCTAGTCATATGCTACATTGCAGAGAAAAGTTTTGAACTGCAAAACTGGTATGAAGAAATTGGTGAAACTTGCTGTTCCTACATAATGTCCTAGTCATGCTACATTGCAGAGAAAAAGCTAGGTTTTGTTGCAAAACTAGCTGTATGAAGAAATTGGTGAAGCAGCCGCATCTGCTGCCACTGCCTACATAGGGTTTGGTTAGACTTGTGAAAACCGGCACAGAGAGAAAGAGAGAGAGAGAGAGAGAGAGAGAGAGAGAGGATGGTGATGGTGGTGATCAGATTGTGTATATGACTACAAAACATGGGAGCACAGCTTTAGGATCAAACACTGTGACCTCATCCAGATTGGCAGTGGGTCCACAATCTGTTGCCACGGAATCGTAGCCTAGAGGTAGCAGAGACATGAAAGGTGGCATTTTGTCTCCAGCTGCAAGCTTTTGGATGCGCCCGGCTATGACTCTGCAGACAAGCATGGCATGCTTCTTGCCATGTCTAAGACTTGCTGCTACAGGTGTTCTGTTTTCTTTTTCTTCCAGCTGAGAAATCTGCAACTGGTGCGCCTTGCCACTTGTTGCAGTGGTGTAAATCCCCAGCTGCTGCTGCTGGTTTCCTGATCCTCCTCCTGCTTGTTTTTTGTTGCTGTTGCCAAATCCCCACCTGATTACATTGCACACATTGCAGGTTTTCATGCTGCAAAGACTGGAGGAACTGCTGTTAGCTCCTAAAGAGCAGCTGAGCGAAGTGGCGAAGAATCGGAGCAGCTCATTCCCATCTGCCAGACATCGCTCATCATGCAGGATATCACGTGACGTTGTAGTAGACGTAGAGGTCTTGTTTTTCAGCAGAAGATCACTAGTAGTAGAAGTTCCTGCTCCATGCCTCTCTTTCACCTTGTTGCGGTACTTCTCAAACTCGCTGATTGCTCTCTGCGTGTTGTCGATCTTCAGTATCCGCTCAATCTTCCCACACGGCGTTTCCTTGGTTAGCCAGCTCGTCCTGAAGATGATCTCTACCACATTGAGCGAAGAGTTTCCACTTCCCAGCTGCGATACTGCAATCATCACCAGACACTCAAAACGAGAACGCAAAAGAAGAAAAGAAAAAACAAAGATTAGAACGTCGACGTCTAGGCAATCTCCGATTAGCAGCTTCATGCAGTACGCGAGGAGCTAGCTAGCCAGCTGCAGCAACCTGGATCCGCGATGATCTCTTGTGGGTCACGAAGCTCATGGGCAGGTTGCAGAGATCTGAGACTCACCAGCATGGCGTGAGATTTGATGAAGTTCAAGTGCTTCAGGTTTGTAGAAAGCTTCTCCACATTTGGTGCACACACATTTGGGAGATGTAGAGCCATGCAAAGCTCCGACGCTATGGATCAAAGATGTCGCAGATCCGCGGATCGTGGGGAAGCTTTGATCCGCGACTAATTCCGGCGAGATCTGGCTGCAGCTGGCCTGCATGCTGCATTCACAACATCCTCTCACAAGGCACATGTTGTTGCCGCTTCCGAATCCTTTGCTACTCCCGGCGCCCTCGACGAGCTGACGCAGCTGCAGCTTGTGGTTGTTGTTGTTTCCGGCGGCGTGCTTAGATTTCAGAGGAGCTCTGTAGTAGTACTCGCCGGTCTGGCTTTGGTGAATGTAGCTGTCGCTCTTCCTGGGGCTGCTAGACGAAGAGGCAGTCGAAACTGCTGATTGCGCCTTGCTTGACTGTAGGAGCAGCAGCTTTGAGCTGCCATGGATGATCACGTCCCGAAGGTTGGGTATCATGGATGGCGAGCAGCGACTGACCATGGACGCGGTGCACCCACAAGAGCTAGTCCTTGATCTCTTGGTCGACGAGGAGCTGTCGCCGCCTTTCAACGCGATAGAGGAAAAAGAACCAGACTGCGAATCATCCCGACATATGTTTGCAGAATCTGAAGATTTTGAGTTGCTGGAAAGCGCTTTGAACGACAAGGATTTTGTCCACGAGAAGCAGCGACCCGGCATCGTGTGAGAATTTCACACACTTGAAGCTGCTGCTGCTGCTGCTGATCTTCCAGACAATAGTTTGAGCAAGTAGAGTAGTCTCTTGGCTAGCTGCTCTTGATCAGACTTGCGCAGCTCTGGACAATCAATCAATCATGGACCCATGGACATCAATCATTCTTCTCAATAATTCACAACAAAATCCCACAGGCCTCTGGACCCATTCCGTCCATCCATCGATCCAGCCTCATGCTACTGCTGCTAGCTGCATGAATTTGCCCCAACGAGAAATCTTGCGCATTTGAAATTAAGAAAGTACCGAAGACGAATTATCCACAGCTCTAGTACAATTACAACTGACTAGGGGAGCAAGCAAAAGACTGTCTACTACTGAAAAACACACAATCACACGAGGGTTGAAGCAAGAATTCTGGAAAACCCCGTCAACTGTTTCATGAAAGACACACCAAATGGAAATCTGCACAACAAAGACACCCAAACCCCAAATGAGCACGAGAGAGAGAGACCCAGAGAGAGAGAGAGAGACCCAGCGAGAGTGAGAGAGAAAGAGCGAGAATGAGAGAAGGGGGTGCGGGGCAGATCCACAGCCAAAATTGGGGCGAAGAGATGGGATTGCTGCACCTGCGGAGTGCAACTGGCACAAGCTCCACCTTTGTCCGCTTCTTAGTTTCCAAGGGAATCTCCCTAAACCCTGTTTAGGGTTTGGACCCTATGAACAAATGGAGAAATCCATTGCACAAGAAAAGAAATAACAATCTAATTTTTTCATTATTAATTGTATTGTCTCGTATTTTTAAACTGAGAACTTGGACTAAGCATTTTGTTTGTTTTTTATTTAATTAAATTTTTTTCCTTCTATTATTTTCATTCATAAACACATCATATCTTTCGTCTAAGAAAATGGGTTTTATTTTCATGATCTTTTAATAGATTAGAGTTGAAAAAAAAATCAAATAATTATAGTCATTTCAATTTTATAAAATGTTTTGGGACTGGTTCTAGTTTTGGATTTTTTTTTTTTAAACTTTTTTTTTTTGCAAAATTTAAAGGCGGGCAGTCCAGGACAATTCTTGATATACCAAAGGATCATACATGAATGAGAAGAAGAAGAAAACTTTTAAAAGGGCAGCCTTGAAAAAACAAAGTGGGGCAGCCTCGAAAACAAAGTCAATAAAATGGTGGCACTAGGTGATTGCTGACTACTTACTTCTTCCTAAAACCCTAAAATTGGTAGGGTTTAGTGTGTTCAACAACAATAGGCTGGCTCTCAGTACATGGGGAACATGTGCTTGCCATTTTGGGACCACTCAGGCCACACAAAATTAAAAGCCCTATTTCCAAAATAAAATAGTGTGGAGCTTAATTAATGCTTAGAATCAACCCAAAAAATTAAAAATAATTTAAAAAAAAATATTTAAAAAAAGGGTAAGAAAAAGTAGGCTCCCAAATAACAATTCCTTCTTCTAATTAACAAAAGTGTGCCATTAAAGGAAATTATTTTTCCAAGTTGGTAATCAATGCCTAAGCCTTTTTTTCTTCTTACAATGAATGAGACTACTACAAAGGACCATTTTTAGGTACTTACAACATTATTTAAAAAGGAATGATGCCATTTCTTTTTAAAACTCTTGGATAATTTTTTAGCTAGGCTACCACTTTATGGCATCACACAAAAAAGAAGGCATTTATTTGGGGAAAATCATGTAAGGTTGAACTCTAGATCAATGCAATAATCCCAATGTCCAAAAAATTCAAAGTAAAAAAAATTAAAAAACCAAAAATAAAATAAAAATTTCAAGTCTCATTTTTGAGATTATAAAATTTAGGTGACATCAATGCTTGGACTATGTAGTGGTACAATAATTCAAGTTGCTTCCTAATCCCAAAATTGATGACACATTAATAAAATACAAATGAAGGGTTCAAGGCTCAATCCATGGGTTGTTAGTGTTCTTAGCCAATTGGGTAGTGAATTCATGGATCCTTAGTAGATTGTGTTAGATTGTAAGTACATGTGTGATTGTGTGTAGCCTTCCGTGTTATAAGCAAATTCACCAAATCTTTGGTTACAACTATCTAGCAAAAATCCAATTGTCTATGTTTAAAAGATAGAACACAAATGGAAATACCTAGTTTATATGGGTGAAACCCCAAACTTGGAGTATGGAAATATTATTGTGTAGTTCCATTTTATTGGGGTGCATATTAAGTATGTATCTAGTTGGAAGGTGGCCCAAGTATATAATCATGTCAAACATTTGGTAAGCAAAAATGTGGGAAGAAAGAATAAGATGTAACTTGCATTAGATCCCATTTTAAAGGGTTTAAGGTTATGATTTGCTTAATATTTTTGGAATACTAAGTAAAGAGACAAATAGGTACTTCTTCTCATATTAGCAATGTGTTGCTCAATTCTAGATTAGGAAAGATGCTTTTGATGAAATGGGAATTGACCAAGTATCTTTAAAGTTAAGTTAAAATTTGATTGATTTTGGACTAATTCAATCAATCTCTTTTTCAAACTTTGCTTTTGAATTGGCCATAAAAAATCTTTTGGTGGAGTGCTTTTTGACTAGGTGATTATCATCAACATGGGATTCCATGGAGTGCAAGTTTTGGAATATAAATGCATGTGTGTCCATGATATTCTTTTGAAAGAATTCCTATTTTAGATCTCTCCTGCGATCCATCACTTATATACCACCATTGGATTGTGTGCTATATACCCATTGTGCCATTTCTTGTCTCCATGTGTACAAATATAGGGTTAAATTTTTTTTTTGGGGGATATTTAATTTCCAATAAATTAGAAAAAATAGTTGAACTTACATGACTAAAAAAATTTGCAAAAATTCCCAATTTTTGGGTTGAAAATGGTTGTCACTAATTGCCCCAGTAGTGCTAGGGATTGAACTAGTTGTGTTTGTCCCATACATGTAATATAGCAAATTAGGTCTTTCATTTATGATGAAATTGGTTTGGGTTAATAGGACTTTCATCATATTGACGGTTCTATTGTTGTAACAATAAAAAGATGGAGGCTTTTATTTCAATGATATGGATTCGGGATTGAACAAAAATGTTGGAATCTAATGTAGTGTTCAGCTAGAGAGCAATTGCCCCAAAAGCAATCTCCCAACTCAAATACGCCTGATGTAAGTAAGAAGAAGGCAACCATTTCATAGCACAACAAAGGAACCATGACCCATCACCCTCGTTTGGATTGAATGGAAAAGATGGGTGGAGGCCATAAACAGATTGGGAGATAGCCCCAAAAAAATAAATAGAAGGGAGTGAGTCATGACAACTTACGGTAATTCACAGCAATGGAAATGCTAGTTCTTAACATGTAAACCCATGAGTGATGGGACTTGCACCACTGAAGTTGCCAACCAAAAATCAATATCTAAGCTCTCAAACAATGCAAACAATCTAGAATAAAGGAGAAGGAAACCAGTAATGTACCAAGTGTGAAAATGGGAGTTCTTAGAATGTAAGATGGTTGTGTGTCTTTTCGTAATGTCAAATTTACTTCAAAGCTTTGGTTCTTGGCTTCTAAACATGAGGTTTCCTAACTTCTGGAGGTTTCCTCACTTCTAGGCAACAAGCTTGTACACTGGAGCTTATGTTGGGCAACATCTCACACGTAGAAGACTCCTTACCTGAAATGCATGGTTTCTAAGAGGCATCATCCTTCAGCTACATGCTAAGTGTAGACCATCATTTCTCAAGATTGCCGGTCAGAATGTCACATGCTTTTTTGTGTGTCTTCCATACAGAGACTTGACAGTCTCGTCCACAGTACCTGTAAAGATAAGAAAAGCTCTCTATATGAATGGAGCAGTTTGACAACAATGTGGCGACTAACTGTGCACAGATACAATTTCAGGAAGAAGATCCTATGCATCTGATTCCTAGGCGATCTTTGATACTGTTGCATATATTGCCAATCTGACTGTTTGGGTCTTGTTGTAACATTGAATGATGAAGTTACACCTTGTTACTGTCTTTTGCAGGATTATGTGGGAAGAGGAGAAGTGGTGCATTTAGACCACAGTTCAAGGGTGCAAAGGCGGGGGGGGTGGAACAGGGAAATGGAAGATGGAACTGACTGGCCTGAGAAGTCTGAGCCAAGGTGAATAATCTATTGCAACAAATTGGCCAGGCAGGGAGGGGGATTCCAAACCATTCAGTCTTGCAGCGTGAGCATCGTTGCATTGCCACTTTCCCACAAACGGCACAAGTAGGTTGCTCCATCATTTCCTGCCACCATGCACCATTCTAAGCTGCATTTAAATCAAATGGAAGAAACAGTCCCCACATTAACTCTTTCTGTTCATGTACCTACCTTTGGATCTTTGGTGCCTAGATGCCAAACAAACTTTGTTGCTGCTTCTTTGTGTACGAATGCTGTTTTCATGGATAGCTGTGAAACCAGAATTGTGGTCAAGTTGGCTATGTAATAGAAAAATAATTTTGTCTTCCTCATAATTTTTTATCTCTAATGTTGTTGTATGAAGTGGGAACACAGATCTGATGCTGAAGACTAACCCCAAATTGGAACATCTGCAGCAACTCTTGAGCTTGCTGTTGTTGTGCTGTTGGATCCATTTCTCTTGAAAAGACTGTCTCCAGCTGCATATGCGCAATGTTTTCTGCATGCAATAAATGGGTTTTTGCAATCACAAAATACTAAACACTCCCACACTTTGGAAAATTGTCACTACTACTAGTGTACCATTGAACTCACAGAAATTCCTTACTCTGTACATGCCTTTCACAGTTTGTGCATGAATCTACCATGTGTTCTGATGAAAAGCAAATTGAGGTGAAGAGTTTAGCTGTTCCTACTCCAATTCCTGTGACTTGCAAGCTTCTCCCTTAACTCAGGAACCTGCCAAAACCATATTTTGTGCTTCTTTAACCAGAGAAACACAGCACACAGCAGTGGAAAATCGAAGTTGATAAGCTCTGAATCTGCAATGGAATAGAGAGTGGAAAGCTGTGTGCCCAAAAAGAGGGAGGGATTGAGGGAGCCTAAACCCTAGGCTGACCTGCTCAATAATGAGACGACCTGCTTTTGTTTCTGCATTTGAAGGTGCAACCTGTAGAACAAGTTCCTCCACTGCCTGCCAGGTGCATCAATCAACTTCTGTGCTAAAAGTTTAACTTGCTGCTTCTGAACCTACAGTCTCGTCTTGTCTCCCCCCTCCCTCCCCAAAATGGATGAATTCCTTCATGACTTGAAACTGGCACCAATAAAGATAGGTGCAGGGAGTTTTATGGGACCCAATTGGAGAAGGATGGTGGCCAGGAGGAAGCCTGATGAAAGCCTTACCCACTTCAGATCTTTGAGAATGTGCAGCTGATCAAGAAGGACGTCATTCAAGTGCCTTCTCAGCTGCACTTGGTACCATGGAGCCGAGGTATTCAGCAAAGAGTTCACCACTCAAAAAAATATTGCAGTAAGTTCAGAAAAGCAGATGCAGCTAAAAGGGAACTAGAATGTTGAGACCCAAAATTGGAATCAACTGTCATGCTCAATGACCCTTACACCAACAATTTGAAGAAGGGGAAGAAGAGACAGAGTTCAGGACCTTAAGAACTTGGTCCCGTCGGAAGCTATCATACGTGTATTTGGTACGGCATCGTGTGTCCACAATGAGGTTATAAAGAGCCAACCAGAGCTGCATGACAAAAATGTGCAGTGCCACATTATGTAAGAAAGAGCAATGTTAGTATCTCCCTCCATGCTAGTGTATGACTATGTCCTTTCAGTTGCTTTGTCAAGAGCATTAAAAAATTGCAATTGTATATACCACTATGGTTTGAAAGAACAGTCTGAGAGTGAAGCTGGGGGTGAAGTACCTGAGCATCAGGCTTGTTCAATTTGAAGCGATCTTGTGGTTGCACTTGTGTCCACTTACCTTCCACATAAGTCTCCATCTACATCAAGAAGATTGTAAAACAGTTACATACTGTGGGGTTTTTTTTTCATAAAAACAGTTTGGAATTTTTTTGCAGGTCCAGGAGTAGTCTAGAGCTTGCTTGTTACCACAATCTTGTTGGAGCGCATACATTTCCTCTGCCAAGGAGGATCCTCCACAAGAGGAACCAGTGCCATGATGACATCATGACTGTCCAACATTCTGGCCTGCACCACCCATGGTCATAACCCATAACCCAGCCCATACCAAGTTTTCATATGCTGTACTTCTTTGTCTGGAGAAACGGTTTCAGAATACACAACTGTGACTCAGAAACTGCCGCATAACTTGCATGTCATGTTTATCAATTTTGTGAGCAAAACAGCAGCTGGACGTAGTGAGACAGGTGAGGAACATGAAGGAATTAGAGTAGAGTTCGATGTGGACATACCATGACTGAGAGAGGCAGGTCACTCATGTAGTCTGTAAGGTATCTGCAGCATCATCATGTACTTAGGCAAAGTATACCAAACTTTCAAAAGACAGGCAGTGAGAGAGTGGCAAAGAGCAAAGTAGATGGTGTACTGTGCAGTAGTGAAGTAGTACCTGAGAATTGTGAGAGAGCAAATTGCAATAGCAAACTGCATGTTGGCTGCCTGCATTTATATATTTAAATACAAAGAGAAACTGAATTGGAAATAGAAAACTGTTGAACCACATCTTGTGACATGCACATGTAAAGCACACAAGCAGTCTATTTTATGTTGAGTCAAATAGATTCAGCTGTGCACACATCATCACAACCACCTGTGTTATCCCTAGATCACATTCTTCTTTGGAGCTTCATGAGAACTGTACCACCTTTTCATGGAGATCCTCTTCAGGCTTCATGTCTAGGAGCTCAGCTGCCGTTCTTTCTGTTCCATGCATTTTACAGTCAATTGCAAAAAAATTAAGAAACTACTAGTCCCTGCCTCTAGCTGCTCTTACAACTCAGAGCTGGGCTTTTCTGTTGTCTGGTGAGTTATCTAGCACTGGCTCAATAGCACTCACCTATAATTTGCTCATGTGATGATCCTATTTCAATACCCAATCTTTCCTTTTCTTGCTATCACTATCTCAATCTTACTCAGGGATACCCATTCCTTTGAAACTTGTGATTCTCAACTGCCAAAACAATTTTGTGTTCAAAGTTCAAACCTGATTTTATTTTGTTGCTACAATCAACAATTACACCCACCTTTGTAAGCTGCATCCTCAGAGGCTTGTGTGTTGAGGTACACCAGTTTTCGATAGCAGTAATCTGTAAGCTGAAAACAATTTGCCCCCCCGCAAAAAACCAACAACAATTTCACTGCTTGCGGGATTAGGACTTGCCACAATATTATAGTGGGCTGACAAAGATTATAGTCTACCTGAGTGTGTTGCCCACAATCATAAATATCATTACCTCAAGAAGACAATCTGAACCAATAGCCTCACACGCTTCACGGTGAAACAGGATGACCTGCAAAAAATATTTTTGCCACACCAACCAGAATCTCTTTGAGAAGGAGAGTTCCCTGAACTGGCTAAGAACAAAAGAATTTTTTTAACAGGTTTTTTATGGGATTATTATTGTCTGAGAATTAACAAACTTGTTTCCCCCCCTCTCACAGCCCATTGCCATGCATAAGGAGAATAACTACATTGAAAGAGAATCTGATTTGAGGAGCTTTCCACAACCAGGACAGAACCTCAAGCAAGTTGACAATGGTTGTTTCCTGATAGAGTATAAGCTGAAGAGTAATTGTGGAGGCCTCAGCTGCAAGTTGCTTTATTATATGTGGAAACACTTTCTCCTTCCACAACTGCAGAGGCAAAACAGATTATCTTCATGAGTTTGTACTGACAACTTCTCCACACTCAGGATATTTATTACTTAGTCAGCCTGAATAGAAACTATGAGAGATGACCCATTAAGAAGGTCATAGAGATTTCAGATCTGACATCATAACAGCAACATATCAGTGATCATGAAAAGAGTGAAACCCAACCAGAACAAAGAGAGAAAAATGAAAGCAAAAATTGATGGTCATACACATACAGTGTGCTACATGAGGCAATTTGGAGCAGATGAGTTCAGTGCAAATGGTGGTTCAGATTGCTTTTCCACTCATGAGCAGAAAATGGGTAGGCAGGCAGTTGGGTGTACCACACATGATTGATGTCTTGCTACAGCCATCAATGGGAGAAGTTCAAAAAGAATTGCTTTGCTTTTGCAAAACTAACCTCCACTACAAGGAGTTCATGCATGAGAACCTCCATCTTGCCATGTGAGATGAGAGCCTGCAGTGAGAGCCATACTATCTATCAGATAACCTAAAGTTTTCATGTCATCGTAACATGTGAAAAATGGTCAGACAATCCATTCTTATGCTCATGATATGGGCAAAGTTCTTCAGAAGCTGTTTGTCAAGGAAGAAGAAGCGACAATCACAACATTCAGCACAGTTCACTAGCTACCCATAATATAAAAGGTCAAGGAAGCACTTACAGACATCACAAACTCATCACAGTGAGCCATTGTGTTGTAATGTGCCTGGCCACCCAACACAGCAGGCTTACTTAAGTAGCACTTAGGTAGTCAAATTGCACTTGGACGTATGCAAATGATGATGTTGCAGCTACTATGATTGGGTAGGCAGGTTGCCACCAGCAAGGACACAAGTGATCGCTGAGGACAAGAAATCGCTGTTGTGCTCTTTGAAGTGATTGCATTCAATGGTCCCACGGGAGAGACACACAGACCTGCAAGTTGAGCTTCTCCAGATTCCCATGTTGTGTCAACCATTTCTGACTTCCCACCTGGAGGAGCCATGTCATTTTTTTCCCCCCCTTCAGACCACCATATTCAGAGCCCTGACAAAACCTAAAAACTGCAAAATAAGCAAGATTTTACAATTTTACATGATTTGTGCCACATTGAATGAGTTCATTGAGCTAATGGAACACTTCCACTGGTGGCAGTCAAACCTGCTCAACTGGGAATGACATGATTCGTTCAACCATGAAATCAGCCTCTTGGGATGTAAGCAATACCTGCTTCCATACAACACAAAATTCCATAATGAAGGTCCCAGTTTTAAATCCAGCAAAAATCAGAAAATGGGGTGTTACAGGAAATAGAGAAAAGATCCAAGACATATACCCCATCTTCATATTTCAAGAATGCAGGTCGTGTAGGAGCTATTGCTGGAATTTCCATCTCTCGTGCCCTGTTGTTAACTCAAACATGTGAAAGTACCAGAGAACCCCATTGAGCATATGGCTCAATTGTTACCAGTTGTTTTAGCACCAGCAGCAATCAGCACACATCTACAGTGATCAGTCTATCATCCTAAGTAAAAACAGACCACTGAATGCCCTAGACAAAAGGAAAGGAAAAAAAAAAAACAGAAGAAACCTAAATTGCTGTGTTTTCAAACACTTTAACTGCCAATAACTGCCATCAACACTATCCAGTGGAGAGCTTCATCACTTTGAACTGCTCATGGACTCACAGCTAGTAGTAGAGATCATAGCTATTGCTCTCAAGAAAGGTCATTCTTTTGAGAGTGAAATTTCAATTCAAACAACTGGGTACATCAGTACTACAATTCTCATTAGAGGGCTGCCACCTGACCCAGCTCTGTTCCAAAGGACTTATCAGTAGCACACCCAAAAAAACAGATCTTGGCATACGATTTTATGCAGTCCTGAATCTTGAGTTTCAAATCTTCATGCACATTTTTCTACAGAGCTCCGCTGACCACAAAGTTGCACATTGGAAGGAGGCATTAATATGATGAACTATTCTTAAGCTTCAGTATGCAAATCTTCATTCCTGGACAGCTCCAGAAACTGTCTTGCAGACTACAGAAATGAAGTGTCTGTTACACCAGTATGCCTTTCATTGCATAGTCCTATGTACGAGGTAGGCATTGCCATTCACTGCTCAACAACTGGAAATTGTGTGAGTCAAGTCCTGTCTCCTTTCACAGGTTGAGATTGAGCCTGGGATTGGAAGACAAGACAGATGGTCTTCTCATACATGTGGAAGGCAAATTGGGTACATGTGTTTTAACAAAATATTGCTTTCAAAGTGTTGGAGAGGCCTTTAGAAATTGAGAAAAACCATCATCAACTGCAAGAGCCTCCTCTCAGTATCTCCACTATGATTACAAAGTGATGTCACAACCAAGCATCCTATCTTGCTGTCCGTGTGAACATATGCAATATAGCATGTCAAACTCTTCTGTCCTACAGACCAAGCATCTCTACTTGGGGCCACTTGTCTTGGAAGGGCCAGCTCGCTCCACCAATACATCATAGAGCTGCTTTCCATTCTGTTCATATCCCAAGCCCTGCAAATGTTAGCATTGTGCAGCATGTGAATTGTTACAGAGGAAACAAGTACTACTATGTAACCTAGAGGCTAGCTTTCTACTTTGGACAATGGGGAAAGTGCAAATGAGAGGAAAGATTACTAGATATAGAGCTTACAGATGTGATAAGGAAGAAGTGGACTTGGCCTTCAGGCTTTGTCTGTGTCTCCTTAAAGTATACCACCACAGGAAAGGCTGGCCACCAGAACTCCCAGTTTGTGAATGCAGAATAGCTGTAGTTCCCAATACCCATCATGACTTTCAGAGTTTAATGGTATAGTTGAAATCTATGGTCTCACAGATTCCAGAATTTGAATACAGAGATGCTCCTAAATTATGAACCCCGACAGGAGGAAACTTTCAACACAATTCACCACAGAGGTTCCAAACCTGAGAAATGTCCCCATAGCAAAGTAGGTTTCAAACTTTTACCTCCAGCGATTCCTGCCACCCACAAAGATATTCTCCCCAGATTCTTGTAGCTGCTTTCCAGTCCTTATTTCCTGCATGGATTATAGCAATACCACACTTACTCATTTAGGGCATGCAACCTCTATAATATTCCTAGAACAAATTCCACATCCCAACAGTTTCCACATCATGGAACTTCTTCCCTTGAGCACTCTACTGTTTTGCAACTCCTACATCTCACCTGCAGTCTAATTGTTCTTCTTCCCTTCTCTCTCTAGGTGCTACTTCTCTCTTATATACTTAATATAAGTATTTTCATTATAAGAAAACAACTTCAACAGTAATCACTAAAACGTACCATGCCTTCATCATCAAAGACTAAACGAGCAGTGGTGGCCTGTCAACACAGCACAAATGTCATCACCGTAACCCAAATCAGTACCCTCCCTGTTCCAAATTCATTCCAGATCTCTAGATTCCCAAACTGGATGCACAACAACATTCTAGCCACCCGCAAATGCAAATTCTTACTCCCTAAACCCTAGGAGTTTTATGGAGACCTTTGAATAGGTACCACATTTGGAGCACACAATTATTGTCAGAATTGGAACCTGGTAAAAGAGGAGCAAACCGAGAAGTCCAATGGGTGCAGCAGGCAGAAAATTATTGCCGTAAAACAATGTCCCGGCAGTGCCTGATCACAAGTTGGAGAAGTTTAGGGTTTAGGGTTTGATGAAAGGTGAGGTGGGTGCAGGGGTATCATTTGTTCCAACTTGGTAATAAATATAAGAGATTTATGGCTTGAATAGACTGTAAGACTCTAATTCAATAAAAAATTCAAAGAAAGAAAATGCAAAATGGACTGCAAGCAAGACGAGTTCCAAACACAAAAATATGCAGAAATGAAACTGCAGATGAACTGCTTCTCAGACAACACACACAATCCTACAGAAAGAAAGAGTGGGGAGGAGATTAGTACCTAGCAAAACAAGGGAAAACCGGTAATCAGGTTCTGGAATGACTGTTTCCCTAATTACCTTTGGAGCCGCTTTCTTCTTCCCAAACTGAAACTGTAGTCAGGCATAACCCATTTATCCCCACAATATTTAATACCACCTTCTTCCTTAATCAAAAGTTCTTAGGTTCATTTTGCAGTGTCCAGATTCTTGGGGAACATCATGCTCATGGTTCCTTGTCATTCTCATTTTCAAACATTCAATTTTCTCCTGGATAATTCTCAGTTTTTTCATTCACAGCCAACACAGATATTGGAATTGCCAACCAAATTTGCATAGAAAACCAAGGTAAAATAATGATGCAAACACTCACCAATGCCTACAACACAGATAAAATTGCAATTGCTTGAATTGGCTTAAAACAAGTCTAGGTTTCAAAAAAAAGATGCAAACCCACTCACTCACTCACTCACTCACCAGTGCCTCCACAGTTTGCAATTTGTTTGCACGCACTGGCTTCGGATGCGTCAAAACAGGATGATGACCTAATGAGAAATTTCCCCAGAAAACTCTGTCGACAATGGGTGGATTGCATCTCCTGGTCCTGGTACCCCAAGCTGCCTTTGTTCTTCTTCCCACTGCACCTGCATTCAACCTCAAGTTTCCTTCAGTACCCCTAGTTAATGAAACCAACCCAAAAAACACACAAAAACCAGAAAAAGACAAAACAGTTGTGGTTTTGGTAGTCCTTTATAACTTAAAAGATAAATGCAAATCAAACTACTCATCATCAAGCTACTCTTCTCTTCTCTTCTTTCCTAAGTCCTCAAAATCAAAAGTTTGAGGAGAGATACAAGCTGATTTAGGGTACAACCAAAAAAGGTGAGGGGGGGGAAAAAAACCCAATGATTTTTTTTTTCTATCTCCAAAGAACTTGAGATGGGGAGGAGCAAGTCTTGCAGCTAGTACTAACTAATTCTCTCTTACTGCTGCTTGCTACACACCCAATGATAATAAGGTAATGATACATACATACATACATATATATATATTACACCCTAAATTTGTAATGTGTACATGAAATCAATACCATAAAATCAGGTCACAGAAGTGATAACAAAAGTTTGGGGAGAGTTTTGGAGGAGATCTTACAAGTGGGTCGTTGTTGGAGGATGCATTGCAGAGGAGGAGATGCTACTTGAGTGGCCATATTAGAAGCTAACTTAGCTGCTTTTTGTTGCAATTTTCAATACTAGGTTAGGTTACTCCACACAGTGAGAAATGAGAGGACAATGAGAAGGGAGGTTGCTGTTGTTGCTTCTTGCATCACCCACTCACTCACTCAATCACTCACCCACCCATTCACCCACCTGGAGTTTTCTGGCTGGCCCACTTCTTCTACTTCCTGTTTGTGCTAAGCTTCTCCTCTTCTCTTCTCTTCTCTCTCTCTCTCTCTCTGTGTCTGTCTCTCCCTCTCTCAAAAGAGATTTTAGCTCAGATTTCTTCTTGTCATTTTTATTAAGAAAAAAGTTTCTTGTTTTTTGTGGGTGTTGATTTGAGGGGGTTTTTATTTATTTTTCTTTTTTTTTCCAAATTATGTTTTTGATTTTCTGATGTACCCACACCAGTGTTTTTTTTTTTTTTCTTTTTTTTTTTTTAATTTT
>Ga0209611_10007034_pt1 | contig 18154 bp, 8 predicted proteins | sample S1TSphgellanicum_3_FD_187693 | JGI IMG/M metagenome (GOLD analysis project Ga0209611, IMG submission 187693) | Host-associated microbial communities from peat moss isolated from Minnesota, USA - S1T2_Fc - Sphagnum magellanicum MG (SPAdes) (version 2) | ecosystem: Host-associated > Plants > Peat...
AACAAGGAGAGGGGGGGGGGGGGTGCAGCTGTCTTGTGAAGCAATTCCAGTGGTCATCAACAAGCTTTTGGTGCAACAGAAGTGGACTCTTTCATTTGTAAGTATGTCACCACATCTACCCACCTAATACTAAGCACTGTTCTTCAAGGAAATGAGTGTGAGAAAGAGAGCAGAATTACTTAGCTTCCTATGCCTTGCAAGACAGAGAGCTTGTGTCACACACTATGTTGATCAGCACAGTATCTACATTATCAAGAAAGGTGGTGCCTGTAATCAATGATGGGTTGCAATGTGGATAAAACACTGAAGGCCTTGTACCCAGGTGTCAGGAAGTGCAGAGCAGCTTTGGTGCTGAGGAATCAAAATACAAAATACGAAAGGATGTTGCAAAGAATGAAAGTGTGGAAGGTAGCCAGGTGGCTATGGCCTCCATGAGGAGTAGAGGGAGATGTGCAAGAGCAGAGGTAAGTTCTTTTGGTGGCTGTCAAGTTGGGATGGGCAGAGGTGTCTGTTGGAATGGATACAAATAGGATCTGACAAACTGGGGAAAGTATTGGGAGAGCTCACCTTCTAAGATTTGCTTTCTTGGGTCTAGAATGTGAAGAATGGGTACAAGTGGGAGTATGTGGCACATCTGGCATCATTAGAAATCCTTGGCTGTATGTCCTTGTGTGTGCGGACAAAAAGTGATCCATATCCATTCTGTGTATGGATGAAAAGGATGCCAGTTATGCCTGGTGATTGGCTTGAGGCTGCTGGTTACCAGAAATAGCCTCGGTAACCAGCAGCATCCAGCACTCGAGCTCACCTTTCACCTTTCCAGTAACATTGTATCCATTTTGTATGCCTCAGTATGCACTTACGGTAGGTATTCAATCTTTAGACTAATTAAGTAGCATTTTGTTCTTCTTCAAGATTTCAAAACCCCAATTAGTTATTTTACACATTCATCAATTGGCAAGATTTACCATATTTGTATGTGGTTATGTTGATGAATGTTCCATTTATAATTAACTAGCAAAATAGTACCTTTCAAGGATAGCAGGTACTCAAAAAGTACAAAGAGTGACCATACCAAGATCAACATAGGATGTCATATCATTTGATTGTATTCATACAGTCTCTAAATCACTTCACTTTTTTCATTTTCCATTTTTCATTTCACTTTTTGGCAGAAGTTTGCCAATAAAAAAGGCTAATACCACCACCACATGCAAAATCAATAAATAATCTGCTCCATTGATTGGCTTAAATGCTTTGATTTCTTCTTAATTTTAAAAATGACATTCAATTAGATGAAAGAACTCCAAAATGTTTAGTAGCTCAATTCATGTTTTCAGAAACATACTTGAACAATATTTTTGGTTTGTAAACAATTGTTTGGTCAAAAAGGGCACTAATGAGGAGGTTGGAGGCATAATATTGGTTTTGGTAAAATAAGTGTTGTTTTTTCAACCTTACAAATGAATGTCAAATTCTTGCCTATTTGCCATTTTTATTTGTACAAATCATAGAAAAAAGGATATACTCAACAAAATTTTGTTAAAAAACATTCACTTGTAAATATGATGTTCCCAAGTGGATCAATTTGGATATACTTCAACACATATCAACTCAGTTTAGTTTTTTTTTTGAAAGTTTTAAAGAGACGAATGCAAGTTTGCATATGTGTGCAATGTAATATGTGAAAAATTAGATGAATATAACATAATTTTGGCACAAACACATTTTGCGATGAATCACACAATATGTGACAAGCACAAAGTTGACATCTAGCCCAATTGTTGGTAGTTGTATTGAACTAGTTATAATTGCAATGGGCAAAATATTATAGACCTCCCTCTTCTTTATAAAGGGTGAACATTTTTTTGTTTTTCCTCCTCCAACCTCCTCCTCCTCCTTTGAAATGGGTGGACAATTGTTTTCAACATATTAATGTTTCATTCCTTTGAAGTGATGAAATGAATTTTTTTTCTTTACAAACACATTCTCTTATGAAATGGGAGGAAATTCTTTTTTGCTTTCCTCTAACATTTCTTTCTTGTTAAAATGATGAATAATTGTGTTTTTTTTTTTCAACTTTCCTCTCCCTTAGAATGGGTGCACAAACTATTCTTCTCCCTCCAACCACCCTCTCCTTGGAATGGGTGGACAACTTTTCCTTTTGATCATTTTTTTCTTTTACCTTATCGTATCTTTTGAAATTGATTGACAAATTTTTTTCCCCCTTTTGTCTTTGAGAATCAATGCACATTCTCTCCCCCTCACTCTCTTTGACAATCTTCTTCTTGGCAAGGTAAATAAGATCTATTAATTTATGCATGTTTAAACTATTCTCATTTTATTTTTACGTCACTTGACTTTGGAATGTCTCATCCCTACCTCAAACCCATGAAAACTATGGGCATCACACCTGGTATAAATCAAATTTGCACCACATTACATGGGGGAAAAATCAACATACTCCCCAATTGAATATGCTTACATTGAATATTTTATATTGTGTGTGCTTCTTACCCATCATGCTTGTGCTTGCAACCATGACATGCATATTTTGCTAAAGACCGTTTTTCACATTGCGTCATGCCATTCCAATCATGTGCACAATTTGTCATGCTACCATTGCTCATTTGGAGGGGGTGGGGTTGAGTGAATGTGGGTTCAATTCAACACATGCAACAAAACCCAAACCTAGATGTCACATTTAGGTTTGTTCAATGCTTAACTATTTGTGGTAATGTTTGATTTCATCTATGTATCATTTAAGTGCACGGATATTACAAGTTACCATTAAAACACTATGATTAATTGTGTGCACATGGACCTTGTTTATAAGCTTAATTTACTTGAAGCAAACAAGCTTATGTTTCAAAAAGTGATGTCATGCCCCATATCATATATATAATGAAGATGGTCATAGTAACCTAGTAAGAGGATCCTAGCGAGACAACTCTATTTTTTATGCTTGGAGATGGCTTGGAGGTGGGCACATGATTGCTATATCAAGGAATTCACAAGAAAAAGTTGAATGGAGGAAGGGGTGGCATTCATTCGAAGTTTCAAAGGTTTACATGGGAATAGGAACTTCATTTGTGTTTGGCACATTGGCTTTATGCTTTCAACTTTTCAAGGTGAGCTCTACCAACTCATGCACTTTGACAAAACACATACAAATTCCTTCAAGAGTATTTTCTCAAACTACACTATACTTGATGGATGGATATAAATGGACCCAATTTATTGAACAAAGCCCAAGTTAATGATAATGATAAAACATGTTGCTTAGTTGTCCATATCTCTCATAAAACAAAATGTAAGATATTCACCTACACTACTCAATTAAAAAACAATGGACCTCTTGATCATTCCACCCTCATGTGTTTTAAGGACAATACTATAACCTAGGAAGAAGGGTCCAAAGCTATGAAGGTTAATTTTCAATTAAATCCTTGCTATCACATAAATGGGTTACATCAACCAAATTCTCACACATACACCATACAAAACACTCACAATACAAAAAGATGCAATTTACATGTTTTTGGGTTAGGATCACCTATGTGCTTAAAGTTTGATCTTTATGTGAATTACACCTAACGGGGAGCTACATCTTACACCCAATGCCACATATTAACTCTCTAAAATTATCATCATTCTATGGATGAATCACTAAATTATTTGAAATCTAATTTCATAAAATCCAATTAAGTTCAAGTGATTAACTTTTACTTGTACCTAATTCAAAATATTATAGTACCTAGGCTAGTTAAGCACTAATTAATATATTTTGAATTTGCCAAAAATTCTTTTAAACGCTTACCTACCATGCCAAAAATCTGAAAGGAACTCTCAAGCACACTAACTTCATTATTTAGTATAATTTTTGGCATTTATTATTTTTACAACAAAAAAAAATTGACAAAAAGAATTATTAGTAAGCACCTTACTACCAAACCAATCCAAGTAGTGGTAGTTAAGTAAATCATGAACACAAGTCTAAGAAAGTCCTTAGTCAAAATATTTTCAATTGAAGGGCAAATTTTGTTTATTCCTCCATATCCATCCATCTTTCTACCCCTAGGTTAATTAATTTTATTTACAAATTCCACTTTTATTAACTTATTTTGATATTCCAACAACATATCAAAGACATGTACTTTAAACTAATTATGGATTGTTGGGTGCCTCAGGATGACCCGATTGTTGATGAACCAACTTTTGTGATATGTCCTTCAACAATGGGTTGCTAGTTGCTACCAATGTTGGGTGGGTATCAATTTTTGAACATACCAATTGGTATTGGCACTAAACCTTTTAAATTGTTTTCTATAAGTTTGAAACTAGTATTCAATTTTTTTTTTAACTTGGTATTCAAATTGGGGTCCAAGGTTGATTTTGGCTACTATGTGACTATTATATACATGTTATTGAAACCAATATAGTCATAATATTAAATTGGCATTTCATTGAGTCCTTACAAGGCATATATGATATGAAGTTGATATTGCTTCAAGTCATTCTAATTTGATTAATTTTTTGATACTAAGATTACTACTAGTCCATATAACAAGGATCTAGCTTAATACCTACCCAACATTGGTTGCTATCAATGTTGGTCTTGTATGGTGTTTTATAAATATGAAAAAGTTCATGATGGGTATTTGAAACTTGTTTTGATGTTAGGTAGGGATTTCAAATATTCAAAATCAACAATTTTAGTATTGAAATGGTATCAATAGGTGGTCAATTTGAACTTGTAAATTGAATATCATCAATGGTATGTCCATGCTTGCACTTGCAAAATTATATGAACTCAAATCTTGGTATTACTATTTTGCATTTGTTATGTATTTGTACATGTAATTATTCCAAATGTAATATTACAAGCAATGGTCAAATATGGGGTACATCAAAAGGAAATATGCCAAAAAAATGTTAAAGGGGGTTTTCTCATTAATATTTCACACCCATGTTAAACCTTTGATAAATGTTTGCTAATATGACACAAAAGATGCAAGCCCTAACCCTAGCTAGTAAGGTTTTAGGGCCTTGCATAGTTACAATACTTTGGCACATGGGTATAAGTGGTTAAAAAAAAATCTAATATCTTGTAGGTAGGGTAGCAAAATATTAGGTTTGTGCGTGAACCAATAATCAACTTTTCCACAATATCAAACCCATATTCATTGTTTTATGGTTCTAGATGGAATGATTTTATGTCAAGGGGCTTGACAATAACAATATTAAAAACAATATTAAATTTATTTTAAAAATAATATGTATTTGCAAACCAATTTGATCTCCTATTTATTGGTTCATCTCTTAGTTTTGGGTATCCTTAAAGTCAACCCAACTAGGACAAAATCCACAAACTAGGCATGAATTGAAGATTATTTAAAAATTTAAGTGTTTTACATGAATTAAAGTTTAGGGTTAGGTTTAGGAATTATGGGTATTTAGAAGTTTAGAGCTATGGGATTGTGTGGTTTAAGATATAAGGTTTATAATTTTTAATTTGAGGTGTCAAATTTATGGGTTACTTTTCAATTGTTAATTTTAAATGTTGGGGCTTTAAGATTTTATTTTTTTGTTATTCTGAATGCTTGGGTTTTAAAAGTTATGTTTTAATTATTATTTATTGGGTTTGCATTTTAGGGTTTACAATTTAGTTTTGGGTTTTGGGGTGAGAGTTTCAATTAGGTTAAGTTTAGGTTGACAATTAGGTTATGGTTTTAGATGTAAAGTTGCATTTTATATTTAGGCTTTAGGATTTGGGCTTAGGTTTATGTTTTAGATTTATGGATCTAACAATAATAAATATGATTAAGATTTGATTTTGAGTTTTATTATTATGTTTAGGTTAATAGTTTGTAAAATACAAGGTTATAGATATAAGGCTTTTGGGTAGTGCTATGGTATAGGTACAATATTATAGGTGAGAAAATTGTCTTTTGGTAATTTCTTGCCATGTGGGAGGTTTAAAAAAAGAGCTTCCACTTTTGAATTTTTTTCTTTTTCATTTTCACAAATGGGTTTTTTAATTTCCTTTTCTTCAAGTGAGAGTTCTAATAAATCCCCAAGTTGTGATGAAAAGTTGTTTTATGAGATGTAGATGGAAGATGACCACATGGTTTGAAAATCTACTTGATTTTTGCCATTTTTTTTGAGTTGTTCAATGTAGAGGAGATGAGAAAAGGTGACAATTAGTTGGTGTATTTTAATGTTGGTGTTCATGATGTGCTAAGTATGATGTGAACAACTCCAACATTGTTCCAAGACTTTGATTGACTTTACTTTATCTAAATGTGAAAAATTGGCATCATTTATGGTCCCCACAATTGTGAGCAACACAATATCTACATATGAAGTTCACATTTTAGTTGATTATTTGGTATTGAACAAATTATTTAATGCCTTTTTCAACTTCATTTGGTACATGAAACATGACAGTCTAACCATGTATGATATATTCATGTGAAACTAGTGATGATGTAATATTTATTACATTTTGCATAAATCATGCATTAGTTGATGATATTCATTGGCCAATTGTTGAAAAATAAATAAAAATTTGAGAACATGCACTATGATAAAACTAAGACGAAAATTGGATTTCAAGAGTTTTAGATCTATTAAAAGATGGTTACAAAGCAAGACAAAAAGATCAACATTAACAATTATTGACAAGATTGAATAGAAGAGATTTTGAAGTTTTTTAATATATTATTTCATAAGAAGGTGGATTAAGACCTTCCTATGGGCCCATGATAATGCAATCAAATTTATAGTTTTTCAAAAATTGATGATGCGACCTAAGTGCCCCTATGTTTCATGGCTATGTTTTTATATGTCTTTAACAAGCTTTAATTAGTTAGATTCAAGATTTCTTGGGTTGCATTAAGTTTACTAATGGCATGCTAATTAATATTTGTAAGCCTATTAACAATGAAGCTCAGATGACATGGTTCAATGGCAAAAATAATATAGAAGCAATGAATAACCTTGTAGTTTTTGCCCAACAAACTTATTCATTTATTTTGATATGATCTTTTCATACATTACCATAATGTGTTATTGGAACTTTATAGAAATTGATGTTAATATTAATGGATTACTATTTTGAGTACCTACTAGGTGACCCATGATATATAGGGGAGGACATGTTCATCATGTGCACAATTGATAAGCATGAGTTAAACTCCTAATGTTGACCAATGAAAAATTTATATTGGGAGCATAAAACAAGATGCATGTAATGTATAAAGTCTTGAAGTGGAGTGGGAGTAAAAGGTCTCAAATACAAGTGGAGATGTTTGATGAGAAAAATTGATTCAATAAATTCTTAAATAAAATGTTTTGTTTAGAATTGCAACTTTTATGCCTAGTTTATTAGATAAAAGATGCATGGACTTCACATTTGAAGTCATTGGAAAATACATGGTAAACCCAATTAACCATGGTTGCAATTGAGATTTCTAGCGATAGATTTATGAATGTTTTCATTTCTCCTTGAACTTTATAGCAATTATCACACCTACATTCCTAATTTCCTTGAAGTCGTTATTTTTTTCTTTGTTCATCTTTTCAACACGCATGTCATGTTGTTATTTTTAATGCAAGTAATCAATTTCATAATTATGAATTTTTTTCATTTCTTATAATTAGTCTTCATATGCTTTATCATGGCTATGATGTTCTTGGATTATTGTTGCAACATATTCACTTTTGTCATAACCTTCTCCAAGGGACTACAACTAGAATTAGGTCTTGTAAGAAAGCTAAAACGTTTATTTCAACGATCCTTGATTTTTTTAAAAAAGGACCACCAAACACTACTACAAAAACAAGTATTTTTAAACTAGAAAATTCAACTAAAAATTACCCAAAACAACATGCATAAAAAGACCTCATCAATTTAGACAAGTTTGATTTGGACCCACATTGTGATTAGGATGGTATTTTGATTGGTAGAAAAAGGACAATTTGATTTGTCAAATTTCTACCCAAATTTAAATCATATTTTGAATTATGTACATATATTAAGTAAGTAGATAATAAACATGTTTGAATAGTTCATAAAATGGCAAGTAGGTGGGTAGGTAAGTGGTAGTCTAGCTTAACCTACTTAACCTAGTCTAACCTACTTTAGCTACCATGATCCTTTAGGCATGCACATAGGTTCAAATAGAAGGTATTGAGCCTTTCATTTCAACAATAACAAGTCAAATCCTTAGGTGACAAGTCTTGTATCTTTTGTCTTGGTGACAAGTCACATGTTTATTTACCTAGGTAAGTAAAATGGTTAAATCATTAATAAGTAGGATGGTAGGTAGGTAAAGGAGGTAGGAAGTTGGTAAATAGGTATTTAGTTCTCATATAAGTAGACCTAGGTAGACCTAAGCCTAGGTAGGTAATTAGTGAACTAAAGTATAAGATATGTAAATCTAGGTAAGGAGGTAGGTAAACCTAGCCTACCTACCTAACCTAGATAGTAGCTAGGTAAATAGATAGGCCTAGGCTACCTACCTATTTACCTAGGTAATAATTAAATACATAGGTAGGTAGATCTAGGTTACCTATTTAATCAAGGTAGTAATTAAGTAGGTGGATATGTGTATCTAGGTTAAAGTAGGTAAACTTAAACTACCTACTTAACCTAGGTAGTAGCTAGGTAGGCCTACATAGGAAAATAGGCTTAGGTTACTTACCTATCTAGCCTAAGTAGTAAGTAAGTAAATAAGTAGGCCTACATAGGTAAGTAGGGCGAGGCTATGTGCTTAGCCAAGATAATTGCTAGCTAACTTTGGTTATTAATTAACATAGGATGTTCAATTTGATTAAAAGTCATTAATCATTTTTGTCAAGCTGCTCAATTTTTTGTTCAACTTGATTGAATTTTTAATTTGATAGATAATCAAATAAGTCATTCTAATCAAATTCACTAGTTAAAAAATGCACATGTCATTTAAACCATGATCTTTTGACAAGACACACAATTTGGATAGTTAAAAAAACCATGAATTGTGATAGTGAAACATGCTTGATGGAAATTCAACATAATTATGACAAAATGCATGAAAACATGAAAAAAACAAAGTTATGGTGCAAGATTATACCCAAAATTGGTGTTGAACAAACTAAAAGCAATGTGAGGAAAAATATTTCTATTTATAAATTATTGGGAACTTAGTTCAAAGAAAAATAATCAAACTAACTCAAAATATTTCAAAATATTTCAAAGAACTTTATTGAAAGCTTTCTTAATTACATTATGTATGAACAATGGATGAACAATGAACATTTGTGAATCAATTTCATCCATGATAATGTTGAAACCATGATGTTGCCATGATGTTACGGATGTCATCCATGATAGATGTCACTTCAATAAAGACACGTCTTACTTCACATTGATTCAAATTGATTCTTGCAACCTATAAAACTAGTACAAAGGAGGATATTAAAATATATTGATTTAGGGACTATCCAAAACTTGATTAATTTCTTTTGTGATGAGCCAAAAAAAGATGCCCATCATGAAAGAAAATAAAACAACTTTTGAGGTCTCCACAACTAATTAGTATGAAACACAACTATTACCAAATATATTGAAGTGCTTGTTTTCAAATCCTTCAAAATGTCATGTACTTGGTCTTTTAGTGTGTCATCATCAAGTTGTGAGTTCGGATATTACTATAGGAAAGTGATGTATTTACTACCTTTCACATTGTATTAAGAAAACATCAAATGACTTATTTCCTATCCTGACCATAAACACCAAAATGATGATTGTAGGTTTTACCTACATGGTGTTCAAATGTAATGGCTCCACCCTTTGGTGTTGAACCTTCTACCCAAGTGGTGCTTTTGCTTGTTGTTTGGTTGTCATTTTTCTTGCAACCCCTTATCCTTCAATTGTGCATTCTACCATAGACCCATTTGTGATTAGATGTTGGATTCATCCATCCTTACACATGAAATGAACACATGGAATATTACAAAAAGAGACAAAAGCAAAGTCAAATGGGCCAAAAAGACAAAAAAAGAAAGAAAGATGTAGATCTAAAAAGCCAAATTTGTAGCTCTTTAGATACATTTCATTATAGGTCTTTAGATGCACAACATCTTATGTATATATTAGATGCATATTAATGTTTATAGATGACCCAATTTTGTTATAGAAGGAATGTCCAAGTTTTTTTAATGTTTCATGTATTGCCCAATTTCAATATAGAGGGCACATGTTCAAATTTTTTGTGTGTTTATAAATCAGCCAATTTCATTACAAAAGGTATGTCTAGTTACTTTATGACCTCCCAAGGCCAAGGCACATTATGCACTACAAATTTTCCAAGGTCAAAATAAACTTGCCATTATGTATTTGTGAGCTCACAAAATCCAAATAGACTTGCCATTATGCATTGGTGAGCTCCCAAGACCAAAATAGACCCCGATCATGCATTGGTGAACTCCCAAGATTGAAACAAACCTTCATCATGCATTGGTGAACTCCCAAGATTGAAACAAACCTTCATTATGGATTGGTGAACTCCCAAGATTGAAACAAACCTTCATTATGGATTGGTGAACTCTCAAGATCTAAATAGACCCCATTTATGCATTGGTGAGCTCCCAAAATCTAAGCAAACACCCCTCATGCATTGGTGAGCTCTCTAGATCTAAACAAACACCCCTTATGCATTGGTGAGCTCTCAAGATCTAAACAAACCCCCCTCATGCATTGGTGAGCTCCCAAGATGTATATATACCCCCCTTATGCATTGGTGAGCTCTCAAGGTCTAAACAAACCCCCCTTATGCATTGGTGGGCTCCCGAGATGTATATATACCCCCCTTTATGCATTGGTGAGCTCCCAAGAGCAAAACAGATTCCCTTTATGCATTGGTGAGCTCTTAAGATGTAATTAGACCCCCATTATGCATTGGTGAGCTTCAAAGATCTAAACAAAACCCCGATTATGCATTGCTGACCTCCCAAGATCAGAACAGTCCAAGCTGGCCACAGTTGAGTTTGGAATTCAATCCACAATTTAGTGATTGAACACAAAATTGAGCTTTTGCTTATGTACAAGCTAACCCTATTCCTCACCTCCAAAATGAGTGGAACCCTTTTGGGTTGTTGTAGTTGGAACTTGATTTTGTTGGTGCAGCAAGTTGGCCCAACTCTCCATGCCAACCTTCTCACCATAGCTCCACTCCTATTGCTATGCTGGTCAAACACACCAACAATCCCTTCATACTCCCTTATGGCTTTCACAAACACTCTCTAGACACTCACACTCATGCTCAAAAACCCTCTAGATCCCTAAACCTCACACTCCCTTCACGTTTTCTTTTAAAGTCCCTTGTTCCAGATTTCATCCCCTGTCAAGCCAAATTGGCTGTTCTTGTACTCTAATATGAAAATTGTACATATAACTTTATTGTCCATAGACAAGTTCATTGCTTCATTAAGAATTGTGATTTAGGTTTTGATCAGCTGCGGTGGGGCAGCTGATCTGTTGCATATTTCAGATTGCATTTCACTTACACTGCATTCACCATTCCCTCCATGCTAACCCAGGACATCAACTGGGTCCATCCGCCAATTTACAGTATACTTCCAAGGCTTAGTTCGATTGAGGAAAATGATCATGGAAGCTTGAAGATTTCAGCCTAGTATTATACATCAAGAGTACGGCATGCAACAATCAAATACTCAACCTTTTTTCATAGTTTCTTCACATGTCATGCATGCCTACTTCCCACCATGTAATCAGATTGCCTGGAATTGATGACCATTTGGGGACCATTTGAAGCACAGTTCCACAAGTAAGCAGGAAATGTCTCCTTGATTTACATTTACTGCAGCAAGGATCCCTCTGGAACACACAGTCACACACCTGTGGGATTACAAAGCAAACAAGACTCTGGAAAATTCCACTAAATGTAGAGAGTTTCACACTACAAAACATATATACTTAAGAGCTCAAGTGATCCAACTGACTAACATTTAGTGCTCAATCTTTGTTGCACTTCAGTTGATGAAGACCTGATTAATGACCTTATATTGATCTGCCTATGCTCTGTCACAAAATGATCAAGCACTGCACACATTCACTACCTCCTTCTTGACCAACCACTATTGTGCGACTGATTGTTGGGAGGTTCGCAGTCTTTGTCAAGATAAATAACCCAACAAAGACCACTGTGTTTTTCCCACCTTTGGATGAGACAATAGTTGGCACAGATCTGTGAGTGATGACTAGAGTTCTACAAGAGCTTTTGTTGACAGCATAGAAATCGGAGGAAAAAATTAAAATAAAATCTCATGAATAGAAATCTCACATTTTGGAGTCCTTATAAATATTTAGCCTTCTATAGTATGTGACTCAACTTTGGACACCAAGCTAAAAATGCCAGCTCCATGTCCAAAGCACAGATTTGAACATGATTGCTTAGTTAATCAAAACCCAAGTCATTAAAGCCTAGTAGTAGCACTTTCTTTCTTTCACCCATCCATGCATAGTGGCTGAAAACAACTTTTATGTGAATGAACATGATGTGGTGGGTTCATGAAAAAAAAATTAATTAGGGCAACTGCCAATACTTGAGCTCACCTGGAGCTGGGAATACTCATTCTGAGAGGATGGGTGTACTAGGCAGATGACATGTCTCCAAAGTTCTGTAAGAGTTCTTCTACAAGCAATTCACAAGCTGGCTGCTTGCTATTAAAGTGGCCAAGGAAGAGATGAGTAGAAAGCACCAAATTGGAGGTGGTGACAATGCTGTAGCCCATGATTCTTCTCCTGATTCACTTGAGGGGCCCTCAGCAGGTCCTGATGGTTCAGACTCTGGTCCTGGAGTTTCAGATGGTGGTGCAGGAGGGGATGGCGGAGATGAGGAGTATGGTGGTGATGCACTGTTAGTTCCTGGTGCAGGAGCAGCTGCTGGTTCTCCAATACCTGATGATCCTGCAGTCACCGCAACCATGCTTATCAAACCTCAATCTCTCCATAACACCTGATGAATGACTTTTGAAAGAGAAGAAAATGCTACAATTCTTCTCTTACATTTGTGTAGGATCTTGATTCTTCTCACCAACAGACAGTAAGCTTTTTCTAAACTCTTGTAGAACTTTCTTTCTTGAGGACCTGTGCCCTAGAAACTCTCTCACAGTATTTATTTCAATTCTTCTTTTGAAGATCTTGCTCAATGCAGGATCAATAAAATCCCATGCAGTTACAACTGCGGACAAAGAAACTTCAGGTTCAAAACTGCAGAGTCAACTCTTGATGCAATCTTTTCTTTGAGCCATGCCATCTTTTCTCTCTTCCCATATAGCCAAAATCGTATGGCACTCAAAGAAGGAAGGAACCAAGGAAGGAAGAAAGGCAGGAAGGTATATTCAAGAGCAAGTACCAGCAGGACAGAAGGTGATGGTGTAGCTTGCTCCGCTGCAGGTGTATGTGGTGTTGACAGTATCAAAGGCATAGGTCCAAGCCATGGGGCAAGCGCTCTTGAAGTCCTCAGAGTACGGAGTTGGAGGACAAGTGGCCGCTGTGTTGTAGTAACCCGTGCAGCAATATTGTGGTTGATTAAATGCATCACAAGCACTGTTGCAAGCTACCACAACGCCATTGTTGGCAACCTGAATATCATTATAAAAAAAACCCCACAAGAAGAAGATGATGTTGCAATTAGGTCTTATAATAGAAGAACCCAGCCACCCAGCACAAAACCATGGCGCACATGTGGTCACATGAGAAACCATCAGTTTCATTCCAACTCCACCTAGTTCGTCCATGAGAGAGAGAGAGAGACAGAGAGATCTTGTACTGAACTCTATGGGTATGGAGTGGAATTGCTTGAGCAGAGAGATCTGGTACTGTACTCTGCAGGTATGGAGTGGGATTGCTTGAGGAGTTGGATGCAATCTAGACGGAGCTTGGGAGCAAAATACCCATCACCAGGTTTTAGGGTTCCAAGCAAGGGATGGAGAGTGGCGACAAGCATGAGGCACATACATACCTGAAGAGCTGGGGGACACTTCGTGTTAAGATTGCTGATGCACCCGGCAGTGCCGCAGCTGCCAGTGCCGCCGCTGGCTGCAATCTGAAGAGGCAGGTTGTAGCCATTCACGAGACTGACATCATACTGGTCGGGGACGCCGTCTCCCACCACGACTTGCACCAAAGTGGCTGGCGGAGCTCCTCCTGCCCCGTAACACTCCAACCCTCCTCCACAATCGCCAGTGACACATTTCCCTAACCCATTTGCATCGAAATTACATCCCGTTCGTCCCCAGAAGCGTCCGCTCCAGCCGGCCGGCGCAATGACTGCTTGGGTGACGCCTACAGGGAGCTGGAATCCGCCGTTTTCCAGAAGTAAGAGATTGGTATTCTGCTGTAAGCCCACCGCTACTCCATAGCTGCAGGAATTTATGAATGTGAAAGTCGTCGCCGAAACGCCATAATTCCTTCCCGACTCTGTTGCAAATCACCCACCACATGAGAGTTGTAGTACGTCAGCAGCAAGTCTACTATTCCGCCAAGGATCGACTACACCGCTTCTGAAACCTCGATCTACTAACTGACGATCCTGAAATTTGCGAGCTCGAGATTCTCATTATCATCATCACTTCTTCTGAGCTGAAATTCTTACAGAACGAGAGTCAGATTCAAGGGGCTGCTACACAATTACTGAACGAATTTTATCAGGTAATTGAATATTGCTTGTTTCTGGGAGGGGAGGGAGATGGGTGTACGTCTACGCGGAGCTCAAGAAATCTCTGGCATCAAGGCGAACCAAATCGAGGATGATATATACAGAGAATAAATTCCACTTTTGCAAGTTTTTATGGGTTAGATCAACTGCTGCTCCACCTCACCTGCAAATGCCAAGAAAAGAATGGAAAGCTTGCAGCAGAGCAACAACCATGAAGAGGAGGAGGAGGAGGCCGTGAACTTCGGTGATACATGAGATGATGATCCCAAGAATGTTTCTGTTGCCAGCACCTGCTTCACCACGTCGTCCATTTGGCGCTGGCCTAAAGAAGAAGACGAAGAACAAGACCAACAAGAACAAGAAACTGGAATCCGAATTCCGATCACAGCAAATGATCACCACCACCACCACCACCACATTCAGAAAACAGCAGCAGCTGATGAGAAAACAACGCCGCTAAAATTACTATTATTTCCAAAATATATATATTTTCATCAGCTTATTTTGGAGCACCTCTACTAGTGTCTGTGTTTTTTGGGGAGGACTAAATAAGACTAAGCTCCAAAATAAGACAAAAATTTCCCGCAAACAAACAAACAAATCCCCACACCCACACAATTCTCGACACTACTACTTCGACTAATTTATAACATTGCAACCATTGTTGCAACTATTGCCAAATCCTGTGCCACTAGTGCACCGCAACCAATTGTGTTTTCAGAGCATGTAGCTTGTGAGTTTTTAGTGTTTGCAGCAGCGTGCTCCAAGTTACACATGAGCTACTGAGTAGCAGCAAGTTAAGCAGCTCATGAACCCCTCCTCGTCGTCTTCTTCTTCTTCTTCTTCTTCTGCTGCTGCTGCTGCACTACTGTAACTGAAGATGGAATGATGAGTGGCATCAACCCAAGTTCCTCGAAATGTTGTACATAAGTTGCTGCTACTGCTCAGTGCTCATGCTGCTGCTGGCTGTGTTCCCCGTGTTGGAAAGTGCAGGAAGTAGACAGGCTTTTGGGAAGCCAGTCAGAAGATGATGAACAAGACCAAGAAGAACTAACTACTACTAGGCTAGTGTAGCTTAGCTAGGCATTCTTTTTTACTTCCTTTTTTTTTTGTCTCACTTTTAAGCTAATAGGAATGAGAACAAAATTTGTTTTTATATTTCAATTCTCTTAACAATTTTTATTTATTTTTCATCGATGTGCTAATATGGTGTGGAGCGCAAAGGACATTGGAAATTCTCCTCTTTCGATTTTGTGTTCATTTTATCAATAGAACATGTCGATCGCATTGCCATGAGAGCCCAGGTGATGATCATGATCTTTTTCTTTTGAGACATGCTGTTATTGTAGGTGAGGATTTTTGTTTTGGGGCTACGTGTTCCTCTCTCTCTTCTTATTTCATATGCTTATCATGATTGATTGAGAGGTTTTGGGTATTTGAATTGTTCCTGTTCCTTTAGCGATTTTTTGCTCTTTTTGGGAGGCTTCTTTGTATTATTGATGATTGGCAAGTTTTCATCACTTTACGAACACTTATTGAGCATGAGAACTTATATATATATATATATATATATTCAATTTAATGCTTTGTCCTTTGTTGGGCATTCTCAAAACTGAGTCTGCTTTGCTTGAATGGGCCCTTACACTCGGAGTTTGGGTGAACGAACAAGTGTGAGCTATTTAGCTTTTGTGTCTGGTTCGTTTTGCCAAGCGCCCACCCTAAAATGTGATGAGACCTCATACTTAGCCAATAAAAAAATGTTAAATAATTTAGACTTGAAGAAAGTCCAAATTTAACTTTTCCCTTCCCGGGTTAGATAGAGCCTTTGGAAGAGGCCAAGAGGGTGAAGGTTCAACAAGTGTAGGTGATGGTTTACCCTTGGCCCAGGTTTTCACCCAATGCCCATATACCAGGGTTACTTCCCACCCCCCACCCCCAAGAGTGGGATTGGACTTTACACAACTCACACTTTCAAATTATTAGGGTTGAAGTTTTTTTAATTGGTTGCATGTTTTAGTTTTCTTCTTTGAACTCTTTAAAAGTCTTTTGACCTTTGTTTTTTGACTATAAGGTATTGGGATCCGCATTTTTTTAAGTTCAATTTTTTTTTTAAAGGTCTCTTGTTGTTTTTTATCATTTTGGCTAAATTTTTATGTTGCTCTCTTTCAAATTTGCAAGCAGTAGGTAGTAGAATATGTAATAATATTTGGTGGTACTTGCACCTCAAGATATTGGGCATATTAAGAGGAATCACTCAAAAAAATATTAAGCAATTAAAGTTGAAATTATCCAACCGTTTGAAAAATAGTCGATTCCAAATAATATCGACGGTGTTGAAGAGGTTTTTAAACAACCATTTTCAACACCGGATATTTGAATTATTTAAGTCTCCAAGAGGGTGTTGAATTGGAGGTACCTACTACGGACTATGGACGAGGAGGTTAAATAATGTCCTTGAGCCGGGTGAACTGGCCAACTCTTAGGGCAACCACGTGGGCTATGCTATGCACATCTTTTCATCCACCATGGGTCAGTCAGTCAGTCAGTCCATCCATTCATGTACACTTTCTCTCACCATCTTTGTATACAACTGTTTAGAACTTTTTTTTTTTTTTTTTTTTTTTGTTTTCTCGGTTGGCTTTGGGGTCCTCAAATAATTGAAGGTGATCCGACACTTGTGAGAAAGAGAGCAATTTTGCCGGACCAGATGTCCGAAATGAAATGTCGTTGAACAACGGGGGGATGACTATGATGATGAAATCCAAATTTTTAAAAAACATTTATTGTGATTGAAAATTCCTCATTCCTTTTGGGCCTTGGTGTGTGGGTGATGATGAAGTGGTGGTGGTACCAATTTGGAAAAGTCGGCCGAGTTTTGCCTGACAAATTCTCTCTCTCACCACGCCATCGGGCTGGCCGGCCGTGACAATTTCTCTCATCAGGCTTAACTTCACTGCTGCAGCAGCAGCATCCGAGAAGTATGAAGGAACTACTTTTCCGGGTTTGAACTGTTCAACAAAATGTTTTGATACGCTCAAAGATTCCGATCAAAGTGCGCACCCGAGACCATATTTGTATGTGGAAATTGTTGTTTGTTTTGTTGTCTTCTTCTAAGTAAGTGCCTCAGTGCTCGGCGGCCGGCAAACCAACCATCCCGCATTTTTTTGCAGATAAAGATTAGCAACTATGAAAAAGAAGATGACGACGACGACGGTATATGGTATTGAGGCTGTGCGGTGAAAGTGATTTTTGGGGTTCGAACCGGTGTTGGCCGGTTATTGATTTTTCATATCACTACTATCGGGTAGGACTTTTTTATTATTTTAAAAATCGAGTGTCGATTAGGTTATCAATCTTTTGGATAATACCCGCCGGTTATGCCTAAGAGTGAGTTATGAAAGAACCCATTTATGACTGTCTTCAGTTAT
>Ga0209611_10007035_pt1 | contig 18152 bp, 13 predicted proteins | sample S1TSphgellanicum_3_FD_187693 | JGI IMG/M metagenome (GOLD analysis project Ga0209611, IMG submission 187693) | Host-associated microbial communities from peat moss isolated from Minnesota, USA - S1T2_Fc - Sphagnum magellanicum MG (SPAdes) (version 2) | ecosystem: Host-associated > Plants > Peat...
GAACTTGGATCCTACCATCATCACATCGACTTGGATTCCTCCACTTGATTATCCATGTCAAGTATGTCAGAGGACGGACGATGCTGATCAGATGCTACTTTGTGACAACTGTAATGGTGGATACCATTTCTTTTGCCTTAAGCCGGAGCTCACTCAAGTTCCCACCTGCAATTAGTACTGTTCATCATGTTTTCCTACAGTACCTTGATTCCTACTCAGACCATGCCATGCTTTTCCCAGCTCAGGTTTGGGGGGGGATACATGAGAATTTCATCTCAGCCTCACTTGTGCATTGTATATATATGTGTGCATGCATCTCTTTTTAGTTGATTAGTTTATACCTTTGAATGGCTTTAATTTTTTTTGTTTAGTAGAATTTACTACATATTTACATCCTTACAACACCGTACATCACGACACTACACGTCACAACAACTATCATGCCCGTACATGGCCTCATACATGATGGCTAGTTACAGGCATGCCCATGTGCGCTTTTCGGGTTAATACACGGTCTTAGATGATTGTACGTTATTAAGTATTTAGGGTTTCAGTTTGTTGGCGACGGTATAAAAGGCCCAACCCTTTTTTTTTCCTTTTAGTTTTTCTAGAATTCCTTTGTCAGGAGCCTCCTCCATAATAAGCTAGGATTTCTAGATGCTCACGGCGGCCATTGCATGGCCACAGTCTACATATAGTTCATTTCCTTCTTTCTTTGCATTTCAATATACATGAGAATTTCATCTCAGCCTCACTTGTGCATTGTATATATATGTGTGCATGCATATCTTTTTAGTTGATTAGTTTATACCTTTTGAATGGCTTTAATCTTTTTGTTTAGTAGAATTTACTACGTATTTACATCTTGACGACACCGTACGTCACGACACTACATGTCACGACAACAATTGCTAAAAAGTTCTTAAATTATTGGTTGGAGTTGCCATTGTTAAGCATGCCACAACATATACAATTATAGAAGTCTACATTTGAAGATAGAAACCCCCAACCACAAGCATGCCAATAGCTTTGTAATTCATTATTGGGCTTGTCAACCACAAGCATGCACCAAAAAAATGTATATTGTTATTCGCAACAAAAATTGGAAACTTTGTGTTACCCAAATTTTTGTAATAGGTGATTATGTTCCTAACATGTGACAAAACCTAATAGGTTACAACATTTGATAGGTGACAAGTAATTAATCAACAAGCAGTTAATCAACTGGTGAAAAACAAAATAGGTGATCTATTGAACAAATTGTTTGTAACAAATAATTTATTTTTTAATTTTGGATTATTATTATATACACCAGTCAACGACTATTTAAATGGTTTCATCATACTGTCTAATTTTGAATTAACATGTATATAAGTAAGAAGAAAAAGAACATGGGAAGGATTTGATTTGATTTTTTGTTTTTCATTTCAAACTTACAATGGAAAATAAAACATTTTTATTTTTAGTTTAATTCTTTTTAATTTAGCAACTTGTGTACATTTGTTTTTCATTTAAAATTTTGAATTGTACATAAGATTTAGATTTTTTTTTGGATGTACCTATTCTTAAGTTTTTGAACATGTTCCTGAAAATAGAAAAAATTAATGGGAAAATATTAAAAATATTAATATTTGGCAATCAAGTTGGAGATTTGAATTTAGAGCATCATGTTCATAATTTTTGGTTATAATCATCAAGAAGTATATTAGAACTAAAAGCATTGACACTTACAAATTTTAATTTGTATCATGTTTTGAATGTTTTTGTGCAATTTTTAATAAATGTTGTTTTTTTTGTTGTATTTTGAAAACATTAGGAAATAGATTAAACTAAGTGTAGAGTTTTTGAAGGAAATTAGATGTTCAATTTATAAATTTAAAAAAATTACAATTTTAAAATGTTGGGAGGAATCAATATGGTTGTATCTTTAAAAATAATGCAAATGTTTTTATAAAACCTATTGAATTCAAGAGATGTGAAAAGTACTAACTAGAAGTCTTAGGAAATAATTAGATCGTGTTATACATCAACATGTGTTAGAACCTACACAAATGTAAGAGAAGTAGCAGGTGCAACTTATAAAAAATGAACTAGTGAATGCACAAACATGTATGTAGCGCAATGGGTACAAACCAATGATCGACATCAAAATGTAGCAAAATTGATTGTGACAAGGGGCCCAATCATACCCCTAAATAGTCACCAAATGACATCACAAACCTTAACCTTACAATGGGCAATGAACATTCACAATGGTGGCAATAATGAACATGTTCAACAATTTGATGAAGTTGTTTAAGCACAACAACAATGGCGATTTGTAACCCCTAGTTATTTCATACCCAAAACAAGTGTACCTACACCAACAATAATCTTTGTTGGTTTGCAAAATCATCAACCAAATCCCAACATCAATTTGGTAACCATTGATTTGGAGATGGAACAAATCCAACTTACAAACAAGTTGGAACAACTTCATCACATCAACCATAAACCTTCCAATCAATTAATTTCCATGCCACATTTAGAATGTATTGAACTTCAAGCAACACCAACTATTGTTCAACAAAGGCCCACACACCAACATGTCACCTAGTCAACCAAAATGGTTCCTGGTCAAGGTGAAAGATTACAAGTTCCATACAATACACCAATTTTAAGAGAAATCTAGGAATTGAAATGGAAACTTGTTTTTATTGTCAATAGGTGGGACATCAATTTAATTGCTACCCCTTTATTAATGATACATTGAGACAATTGTTGAGGGATGAGGTGATGAATGTTCATCAACTTGTCATTCCAACTATAGTAAACCCCCTTTATAATCACGCCTTCGGTGACCACTTGTTTTGGTGACATTAATGAATTGTGATTTAAATATGTATAATCATATTCCATATAAACCATTACAAGATTATGACTATAGGCAGAAAAAAAACCTTATAAAACAACCCTTTATGCTAGAATAAAGGTGATAACTAGTTAAATTTCTTACATGGGTTATTTTAAATTTTAGTATGTATTATTAAACTAAAAGAAGGTCGTGATTTTTGCATGTTTTAATGCGATGATTTACATTGAGTTTGAGTTTTTTAACTATTAGCTTATGTATCTTGTCAACTAGATCTTTTTAATTAAGATTTTATTTATTTTTGGCAAGTTTGCATATCTTTTGCTTGGTTACATTAAAAAGGTTGTCTTTTCTTTTCTCTTCAATTGGATTCATTATAATTATTCTACACAAGTTAAACACAAAGCAACACTAACATTGCCAAAAGGAACTACAATTTACAAAACCTTAATATTTGCCTTAGATTTTTCCCATTATAGTCACAATCATAAAAAAAACGTTTTGCAAATATTTTGTGTTACTAACAAATGTGACAGTAATTATAAAAAATGGTGTTTCTTACTACAACGAATGGTTATTAAAAAATGTGTGACACAAACAAAAATGTGACCAAAATGGGTGTGATTATAAAGGGGGTTTACCATATTATAGTTGAATATTACTTAATGTACCTCTATAAAGAATTCAAACCATGAATTCTAGCATTGGTCTTACATTAGTTCAAGTTAGTTATCAACCAACTTAGCAACCATTTATTACACCATTTGTACCAAACAGGGCCAAGGTTTTACCTATGTTTACATACGCAATGTGGTATAATGTCATACCCCTTTATGTACCTTTAGATCCTAATTTGTATCTAACACATCCAATTGGAACAAAAGGATTTAATCCTTTGATTTTTAAGAATTGTATATAGCTTATGTACCTAGATATGTGCATTTGGTACCATAACAACATGTCATACCACCAATACACACACCACATAATGTTAGTAATCATTTTACTACAATGGTTCAACCAATCATTCACAAGGACACATGACCTATTAAATAATATGTTATTTTAATAATAGCCACTACACTAATCAATACTAAGATCCATCAAATTGTTAACAATTTACCAACTTTTATGGAGGTTATGTTCATCATCCATCAAATGGAGGATAACCTAGAAATTCACTTGGAAGAATTAGTTCACTCGAAGGAAATCGACTTGTAGGACCACCATTCAATCCACCTATTGGATCATTTGGATGGCCAACACTTGACCCACCCATCTTCATACCACCATTGTCGCAACCTTAGCCTTGGGCTCGCGACCAAAGTAAGGGCTTGCAAAGGTGCGAACCAAAAGTGAAGCCCGAAAGTCACATTTCATGCTCCCAGGAATGTAGGAGAATGTGAGGGAATGAACTCACACACTCCCAAATGGGCTCTCACTTTGGGACTTAGAGTCCCAATGAACTCCCAAATTTTCAAAGGGCGATTATAGGGGTCAAAATTCATTAAATTGAATTTTTTTTAGACCATTTGAAAGCTTTTGGAACGTAGATGTTTATAATGGGCTCACATGACCCATTTGAGTACTTAAAACATAATTTATGATCAAAAGAAGGGTCAGGAGTCAACTACCAATTTGACTCCCAACCATTAAAAGTCAAGAATCGCCCTTATTTACTTGTGTGCAGGTGGTGTGCCACATACCATTGGAAAGCTTTCAACGAGGGCTACAACTTTGCTTTAGATCTCACTTCAATCGAAATTTTATACAAAAAATTATGGGCCTCCAAAGTTGCGAAAATCCCAAGTTGGGAGTCCCAAGACAAAATGATATTTGGATGCAAGCCCCATGCTTAGGCATAGAAGATATTATAAAGGGGAAGGTGTTGGCTCCCCCTAGTTCGGGCCGTGGTTAGTTTTCTGAGTCCGTGTTTGTTCATGGTTCGTCTGTGCACCAAAAATGTTCCAATTATGCACTAACCAACTTATTGTTTGGTTTGTTTAAGTTTGTGTGAATAATTGATCCACTTGTCATTCGTCCTAATCTCCCATGTCGAAGCTCTAACACACCCCTCTACCCCTGAAGTGCTGTAAGCCAAGGAGCATACCCCAATTTTTTATCCTTCCAATGCTTTCACCTTTGGATTCATAGTTGAGTATATCAAGGAGCTTGGGGGTGCGTCACATGGTATCCACAACTTGTTGCCAGTAGAAGAAAAATGTCAATTTGTGATTATAAAACAATTACAACCAACATTTACAAATTACTTTAGTTACATAGTGAAATCACATCCAACATTTAATTACAAATCATAACTCAACATGACATCACCAAATGGACCATGGATGATGTATACAATTAACATATACATGTTCATCCTTTAACCATCTATATAACATTGGTAACTAGGTCTTGTTTTTGCAACTATTTTTACAACTATCAATTATCCACAATTATTTGCCACATGTTTTAAATTAAAGTAATTTTTAAAAATGATTTAAAATGTTGAAAAAATCCATGCCATCAAATTCCAATGACTTATGATGGTGCCACTTGGCAGTATAAAAATCCACCATGTGGCATTATGAAAAAATTTAGGTGAAAATTCGTTTATTATTCAAACATTGATATTGGCCATCCATTATTAACATTCATTTAAAATGGTTTTAGATTGTGACATGTGGCATAATCAAAATCTACAACATGGTATATTAATTATATTTTGGGAAAAAAATCAAATGAATGTTTATTTGAGCTAATAAGTAGGTAGGAAGATAGGTGGGTTAAAAAAATAGCCATGAAAATATCGTTATTTAATTTTATGTTTTTTTTTAAGGGTTAAATTTCTTTGAGTTCATCCCCAATGACATATGTTTTTTAATGTGAAAACATAAGAAAAAACACCTTTGTTATATAATTTACAAAATAAGATTGGAGGACAAAACATATGGGTTAATTTTTTTGATTACACCTAAAATGCAAATTGAGTTACAACTATAGATATTCTCCCATATGTTTTGTGTTTATTTTTTATTTTTTAAGTTAGATAACTAAATAGGTAATAAAAAACTAGTTAACTAATAGGTTAACGAGCTAATTAACAAATTAGCCATTAACTAATTACCTATCTACTTACCCATTTATAAACCTACCTATAATTACCCACTATTTTTTAATTATTTAATTTTCGAAGTAACATTCACTTTTACTTCATACTTTCTATTAATTAATCAATTAATTCATAATCATAATTCATCAAAAAATTAAATAGATAAATTATTTATTTATTTAATTTTTAATTTTTAAAATTTTATTTTTTATGAAATTAATTAACTGGTTATTATTTTAAACCAAAATCATTTAAAATAATTATGTTTAGATTAATTTAATCTATGTCTAACCAATAGTAACTTAATTTAGTCTAGGTCTACCCTATATTAACTTAAGTTTAACTTAGCTTAATTTAAATCTAACCTATCTAAGTTTACCTTAACTCAATCTAAGTTTAACTTAAAACCTAAGTGATCATAGCTAGTTAAGCTAAATTATGTTAATTTATTTTTAGCATGAGGATCCCTAAATTAACCTAGGTTAAGCTTGTAAATAGTCTAAGTTGATCTACCTCATCATAAGTCAATTTAGGAAGGCTTATATTAACCTAGGTTAAATTGGTAGGTAGTAGGTAGGTTGTCCTATGTCAATTTAGGGTGGTTTAATTTCATTTGAAACTAAAAAAATTGATCTTTATAATTTTGTGTTTAATAGACTTAACATAAAAAATGTGGTAATGTAATGGATGAAGACTTGAACCCCAAAGTGTAGGGTGAGGGGTTTAAGTCTTTGTTCTTGTAACTTATGATACCTAAACCACTTCACCTAAGTTAGGTAGCCTTGTTTAAGCTACCTAGGTTAAGAGGCCGATGTTTGTTTTTAACATAGGCCACTTAGTTTAGGTTAATTAACTTGGGCTTGCTAAACTATGTTAAATTAACTTTTTGTTAGGTTAGCTACCTAAGCTACTTAGGCTAAGTTAGTTTCACCTTTGTTCATATGTGATGACTCATAATTGAACATGTGTTTATAGATTTTTGACACGTGTCATCCATTTATCAAGGCATTTTGTAACTTTTAGTTGAGTAAAATGATTAGGGTGACATGACATGCATTTTACACATCAAACCAAGGTCAATGATGCCACACAATTTTAATATTATAAGAAAATTAAAAAAATTAATCGATGAAATGATTTGGTTTTGCAACTATATGTCCTTTGCGACTAAATAGGTGAAACAATATGGATTTAGCAACTCAATAGTCACTAGTCGCAAATGTCCTTCCTAACTAATACATAGTCATAAAAGGCAAGGTGCAAAACTCAAAATGTGTTTTTGTGTAAAAGATTAAAATTCTATAATCTATTCAAATGACAAAAACCTGAACTAGTAAAAAAATTGGACACCACATTGGACGAATAGGTGAAATTGGAAAGCATTTGGTATATGTTTTTGCCTTCCTGGTAAACTTGTTCTACAAGTTATTATATGTGTGTGTGTGTGTGTGTGTGTTTTGTTCATATTCAATATGCAACTTGAGCTTATGACTTGTGGATTTGATTAGGTTTAAGAGATGGATTTAAGAAGGTCCCAAACGTTAATGGATATCCAAAATTAATGTGAAATAGAAAAGTGCAACAATTGTAAATGGGCATATCTCGAGGAGGATGAGATTAAAGTAGAACTAAAAATACCTTAGGTTGATAGGCATCAATGTACATGTGTTACAATTTTTACTTCCATTGATGAACATTTTTTTTGGTAGTCAGCAATTTGAACAAAAGGCAATTTGGTTTCTTTGAACCATGGGCAATGGATTGCATTGTAAATATCAGGAAGGACCATTTGAATTGTGGTATGGTTTTATAAGAAGATGAACCTATGGATTATGACAATATGATTATGTTGGGAGTGGTATGGGATTTAAAGTTGAAATGCACTTTGAAACCTTATAACAACCAAGATGAAATGTAGAAGACCATTGGTGAATTAATGGACACCAAAAAAAGATGTTTAGTATGACTAAATAGATGTGGATGTTTCTAAAATTTGGTGCCACTATGCATTCGATCAAATGGGGGAGGACATCATTATTCGTACAACACAACAAAGATGTTAGGACTATGGGAGAGGTATGGTCATCCATTTGTTATGCAACATTGAATAAAATGGATGTTTCATGTTTAATAATTTTAATGTATGAGTGTAGAAGCAAGTGGACATGCAATTCTTTGGCTTACTTATCATAACTTAATGAATAAAGCTAGATAATCTTTCAAATTTTGTTGTCTTGCAAGAAAAGCACAATGTGGACATTTTGAAATACTTTGGGTTTGAATATTTTTGTTGCATAGTTCATTTTTGACATTAATCATTGGAGGAGCCTCACACCTATTTACAATCCAACAAAATCTTGTTAGATTTAAATGTTCATGCACTATTGATCAATACATTTTATGAATATAGTTACAAGTTTAATGTGAATTACAAATTGGTAATTTGTAACCATTTCAACCCTCAAAACCTTTGACTATTTGAGCTAGAGTTGTTATCCTTCAAGTTGTACAAATGGTTCATTGGCCTAGTTCATTTTATAAGTATATATATTATTAAATTAAAAAATTGTTTCTACTTTTCATATTATCTTGCATTGCCTCGTGGAATCTAATTTTTGATTGGATGTGGGTTAGACTGCATTTAAGATCAACATTTGAGCTTGTCACCAAAATGCAACATTTAGCAAACACAACAACTTGCACAAAAGGAGCCCTAATAAAACCTATCATGTTTTATTGGACCTGAAAAAAATCTTGAATTTTTTTCCAATTAATATGGCAACAAATAAGGAACTAATTATAATAATGGTCAATTATTCTTCAGCTTTAGAAGGGGATCCTTTGATTTCAATAAGTTTTGATAAGTAAACCTAATCCAAATCACATGATTTCTAAATTGGGGGTGGCAACAATGTCATGTTCACAAATGACCACAATGAGGTGAACTTCATTATTCTAATGAGTGCCTACATTCGTTATCCAAGCAAGCCCATAGTATGTCACTTACTAGTCTTAGACATGAATGTGTTATTATGTGATTCAAAACATGTAAACTATGCTGAAACATGGAATTTATTAATCCTTACAAAATGACGTGGGAACAAGCAGTAAGCTCACATTTGCGTATGTTTGAATTCTTACACCTTATTCCCAAATATTTGATATTAAGATATGGTCATTAGCAATCTTCCCAAATTTGCTTTCCATGGTTCATTATTATTAGGCGAAGATGAAGGTTTAAAACCAATGTGAAATGTGAACATACACATAGAAATCATCCATTAGTTGTAAATTAAGAAGTTGTTTTGAAGAACATCAAAAGAGTAGGGGATGTGGTAAGTCTTATGTTTAGGAATCTAGGTCCACACAATATGATATTGATAGATGATTGTCCATTCAAATATGTAAGCAACACACTATTTTCCTATACACTACCCTTGGCTTTTAAATTATAAATAGAGGACAACTACTTGATCAACGCTCTATGGTTATACTTGAAATCGTTGTTGGAGGCACTAAACACTATAGGGTATGTGGGATCCCACCCACATGGGTAGATGTGGCTCATAGCAAAGAACTTGCATTATAAAAAAAGTTGTGCCATTTTTGGCCTAGTTGACAACTAATTGGGCAAATTAGTAGTCAATTTAAAAACTATATATTTATTATTTATGCCCTAAGTGTTTGAGTTTATTTGATGCTAATGTTTAAATTTTTTTGTTTTTCCATTTATAATGTATGTAGTCATGGGTGCTTTCAAATATGCAAATTTGTAAGGAACACAAATCAAACCCATAGAAGACAACTCACGATGTTACAATTTTGCAAAAAAAAGGTTGGGTCACAAGGAAGCCCTAAGTGCTCACATAAAATCAACAAAGATGGAAAGGCCCGACCGAATGCAAGCTTCTACAACATTAAGTTACGTTACATTTGAATTTGGCAATGCAATGTTCATGAGCAATGGTAATGTATATCTTGTTTTACTAATTATATATTTGCATTTGTTTTGCAATATAAGAAAAATGAGCATGTCATTCTTGTGATTAAAGTTGAAATCAAGGGTTTTGCCATTAATAATTTCATCAAGTATATTGGTGGAAGGGGAGCTATGCATCACAATACAATCATGTCAAATGATTGCATTTGTTGCTATTTCTTTAGGCTTGCAAGCTATTGTTGCCTTGTCATATCCTTTGTTTGATCATGACCTTCCAATCCACATTGTAAAAGATGTGATTGGATCATAATACTTTGGCCTTGGAAGCTAACATAAAAATATATGTAAGCATGGTTTTCTTATTATACATCTAACTTATGTAGTTTATAAAGGTTCAAACTTTTGTGCGAACTTCATATGTAATCAATTTCTTAATTTATTTACTTTGTTGCAATTTTGCTTCTTGATATTTGTGTTTAGAAATTTGTGCAAGTGTGTTATCATTTTAGTTTATATTAGTTTATGTGTGTTCTACATCGGCTTTCAAAGTAGGTCTTTGAACATGTAGCAACTCAAAATTTAAGGTTTGAAAAAGCAGATTTAGAACCCTAAAACCTAACTTGCAAACCTATATTTAATGAACAAGTGTGAAATAATGTAATACATGTGTAATTATAATCCATTTGTAGTTAAATAAACACATTACCAATACATTAAACATTCCATGGAATAACATTTAATTAAACCATAATCATAATGGAAATGCCATGTCATCACACTTGATTAAACAATTAGTTGGAATGGACATGCCGCATCATCACATACAATCAAACAATTAATAATAATGGATGTGCCATGTCATCAAACTTAGTAACACAATTAGACAAAATGGACATGCCACATTATCAAATTTAGTCACAATGAACATGCCATGTCATCACAATCAATCACACAATTAGTCAAAATGGACATGACACGTCATCATTTAATCACACAATTATTTTAAATGACCATGCCATATCATCACACATCATCACACAACTAGTCAAATTTGACATGGCACATCGAAACATTTAATTACACAATTAATTATAATGAACATGCCATTTGGCACTTTTGTCACAATATTAAACTAATAATATATGCCACCAAGCTTTTAGTTAACATTGTGTATTAGTTTTTAATCATTTAGGACAAAACAAAAATTATGCACAAATTATGATAGTTGGCACCCATGTTGATTACCATAAGGTATAACACATCAATTAACATTACTTACTTTTCATCAAATCAAACATGCCATTATGTCATTGTGCACTTTTAATCATCATCCATTTATTTGTTTTGTTAGCATTTACTTATTATAAATGACTAAACTTTTTTTTATTAAGCCTGAAATCATTTGGTGTCCATTTCTGTATAGATTTTAATACAAAAGGATAAGGAAAAGGAAAAGGACAAGATATGTAGTAATGCAAGAACATCACCTTGGGTCAATTCTTACCTTCTTATATCTAGCTTTCATGGCTAAAAGTTCTTGACAACAAACGTTTGAAATTGGTAACCCTCTTAATGTTTCTTACCAACAAAATAAATTTGGGATTATGGTTTCCATGACCAAAATTAAAAACTGAAAAAAAATTCAAGCTTGCCATTGTTAACCACACCAAATTCAAGGAAAAAAACAAAAATGAAAACACAAATATAAGGGGCTTCCTTTCATAATCAAATCAATGATGTTGAAGAGCTCACACTTGAGGGTCTTTTGTGTGAAAGATTGAACTCCATAATCAAACTTTAGATAACACAACTATTAAGAATTCCACAATCCCCTTGTGTTTTATTTGCTTCTAATATTAATAACTTTAGTTGGAGATTTTGTAAATTTTTATTTAATTTTAATTCATCCTCTTTTTGGATTCACTCCACTACTTTTGCAACCTATTAATAATTAGCCCTATGGTGGTTTACATATTCATTGAGTGATGCACTATCAATATTTGGACACAAATATTTGCACATAAACACACATAACAAATTGATTTTGAACCCAATTAAATAGCAAAGCAAATTGTACAATAGTTCAAATTTTTATTTCCAATTCTAACCTAATCAAAAGTTGTGTTTGATACATTTATTTGACGTTTATCAAAAAATTATCAAGATAAGGAATAATTAAGCTTAATTATTAAAACAACATTCATTTTTGAAGGGCTTTCATCTATATATAATTAACATTCAAATAGGTCCATCATCCACGATGGAATACACATTGAAGCTCTTTGAAATGAATGGGTTTATTAGATAATATGCACCATGCAATGTCCATCATAAACATCCCTTAAGAAATGTGAATTGTATAAGCTTCAAAGATGAGATGGTTATCAAAACCAAGGTACATACATGCACAAAAATTATATATATATATAGATATAAAATTAGCATTGTTTGAAAACATTAAATTGTAGTTCAAAACTAAAGTGTTATTTGGAATTGTTTCCCCAAGCTTTGTCAAAGCCAATATCTAAGTCTGTAAGAACTTTTAATTGGGCATCCAATGGCAATGATTGTAAACTAGAAAACATTTGGCCACTTGAATCTTCATGACAAATTTTATTACTTTGGAAGATTTATTATGATATTGAGCAAACCTTACTATGAACATAAAAACATTGAATTTCATAATGAATATGTAAGTTTTTGAAAAACTTATGAATTACCTATTAGCTTTGTTGAAGATTTGTTTCAAATTCTCAAATTTGGTTCAATTTTCACATCTTCATCCTCATTTTCCTTTTCAACCTTGTTTTATATCATGATAGATTGTAGGCTCATTTTGTCACACATTTATAAATGAATAAAAACACATTTTTAGGTAGCTATATATATCAAAAGGAATGAGTAGAAAAGCTAGCATGAAAAGCTTTACATGCATTCATACACTAGTCAACAAATGTGAAATTTGAATCCCTAATAGTGAGAAAAATAAATAAATTATACACATTGGAAAAATGAAGCCTTAGTTGGTTGAAAACAACACTTTTTCCACATGATTCCAGTTGTAGGCAAATACAATGGGATTGCTAAATCAACAATGGGATTTTCTCTAAATGAAATGTGAAGAGATTACAATATGGGTGGACCACAACATGCACGACATTTGATTTGAAATTTACATAGTTCACAAATTCAACATAATCACGAAGAAAAAAACGCAATAGCTTTACATGAGATTGATCTTATATGAATGTTAAAATTGAAAAGATTTTACAATGTGCAAGTCTATAGGAATAACCCAACAATATTAACAACATTCATACCTTGGTTTCTATGGGAACATGCATTAAAAACATAAATGTGTACAACATATTCATATTAATGGCAATCACCGGATATTAATGTTAATTGATCCATAACAATTGTGTCATCATTTACTCCAATAAATTATTCAAAAACATTTTGGGTCTAATAAAAATATTAATGAAAGTGTACAATGTTCATTTCATCTTTCTCATGTGTGCCCATGTCCATGATACCTCTTCAAGTGGTCTTTTTGCTATTGTTCATGGAGTTGATATAAACAATTAATTTTCAACCTAAATATTTTCCAAATATATGGGGGTCACAAATGATAACCCATATGAAGGAATGTGTATCAAATCTTTTTTTTTTAGTAGCATACAAAAAAAAGAAAAAAAATTGTATTAATATTATGTTTTATTTCTCATTTTTCATCAAAAATGGGGGTTAAACTTTTCAACATTTAAAACTTTCTTGCAATTTTTTAAAAAAAACTTGCGCAAAAAATAAAATAAAATTGGTAGCCTTAATTATTTGTGATTAGCAAATATCTTAATGATAATTAACGTTGTGAGACTTGAGTGGGTTTTAGGGTTTCACTTTGCTTTCTACCCCTTCTTGTCTTCCCCTTCTTGTCTTGGTTTCTTTCCTAGGGGTTGCACACGCTTCGCTGCAATAGTAAGCCCTTTGATCCGCACAAATTGGTGAACACAAACATGAGTGTTTCGTGTCTGCCGTGTGGGGTTGTGTTGTTGCAGATGCCAACAAAGTTGTGCTACAGAACCAAGAAGGATGGCAAGCAATAGAAAGAGGTTTGAGTGTTTTCTGGGGTTTTGGTAGAGAGGCTTAACAGAACTGTGATCTGCAAGTAGAGATCGTGAATACTCAAAAGAGTGGATGGGTACATAAGAAAGTAGGAAAAGAAAAGAGTGAAAGTGTTTTGGTTATGTGTGTGTCTGTGTGGGTGCATGATTCTTACAAAGCAGAAGACGAGTAGGGAAGGGGAAGGAAACGAAGAGGTTTTTTGTTTCTGGTTTGTTTTTTTAATTTTTTTTGGTTGGGTGAGTCGTGAAGTGTGTTTTAGGGTTGTGGGATCCGCAGGCAGATCACCGAGTTCTAGCCATGACGTCAGGCTTGAGAGTTGCTTCTTCAAGCTCCTCATACTTGGTCAAATTATAAGGAGGGGGGGGGAAGTCTCGTGCAACAAATATGTCTCTCGTGGATTATGCTTCCGATGATGACGCTGGAGATTCTGAGCCTCAGCCCATGGTTGCCTCTCCATCGCACAGGTAAAAATCGTTTTTGCATGTTTCTTTTTTTCCGCAAGCCTTTATTTTGATGTCGTTTTTGGTTTCTTTTTTCTCTCTGCAAATTCCATATCAGCTGCTGGTGCTCGGCTTCTTGGCTGTCTCTTTCTACTCCCGGCATTATTATTTTCTTCCCCTCCTTCACTCCTTTTGCAGAAATTGCTAGAGAGTTTTTCTTTTCTAAAAGAATTTGAGGTTCCCAACTGTTTATGTATAGAATGAGATTTTTTGTTCTTAGCTCACTGGTATAGAACAAAGGCATCAGAGGAATCCCCACAGAATTTCTTTTGCCCTGGAATTTTTTTGTATATTCTTTTTTCACAGAATTTTCTCACATCTAGACTATAAAATCTCAGAAAGGATTGATCTAGGAGGCTTTTTTGAAAGTTAATTATGAGTGCTTTGATTTCTATGCATGCATTTTGTGCTCAACTGAATATTTGTTGTTGGTGTGGGTGGACTCTTGACATTCCGACAGTAAATGTGGCACTCTGTTTGACACTTCTTGGGACCCACCATTTAAGATCCAGGTTTTCTTCAGAAAGTCAAGGAGCAATAGTGAAGAAGAGGACTCTTTGATTAGCTCACAAAATAATGCATATATTCTGACAGGTCCTGTGTTGTAACTTGTAGTAGCTGCTTACTACCACACTTGTTGCTACCACACAAAATCACGGCCATGTACATGGCTGTCACTTATTGCAGATTGGATGAGGATGATACTATTGACTTTTTTTATGAGCAATATCTCTTGAGTGCTAGGCAGCATCATGACTGAGTTCTCCTGTTCCTTCCAGAAATGCAACAGAAACTCAGGATGCAGATCTTGTAAAATATGGTATGACTGGAAAATTATAATATACTTGTCTACCCCCACTGCTGGGAGCTGATGAAGTCAGTGGGGAGTCATAGCAGCTCATCACTGCTATTTGTGATTAGGGGGATAGTCTGACACTTTGTGAGTGGCTGTCATAAGGTTATGACTGCACTCATTGTCATGTTGGCTTTAAATTTTTGTTGTGGAGATTTCTAAGCAATTTCATTAGATATTTGACTGACAGTTTTCTTCAATAGCTGCTTGCACTTTTTTCTCTGCATTTAGGGTGGGTTCCTCTCTTTGCTTTTCACTGATATGTTGTTGGATGTGAAATCACTGTAAGTTTATGCTCAGGTTAGTCCAGGTCAACTTCAATTGCAAGTATTGATGGTTTCCAAATTACTCATGAAGATATGTTCCGCCAGTTCCTACTGCATGATGCTAGTCTTCTGGAAAGTTTTTTAACTTTGCTGTAAATGGTTTCCTCTTGCCTTTTTCAGTAATCAAGGGGACCTCCCAGGGCCAAGATCTCAGTCTGCTGCCTATGTACAACCTGCTACCACACCATCGGTGCGGCTTCCTGATGCTACAGAGCTGCTTGGGGGTTCTATGCAGGAAGGAACTAGCAATAATTCCACTGGAGACCATGCCTCCAGGGTTGCTGCAGCCTTGGCTACATCAAGGAAACGGCCACAGTTGAATGGGGGTGCACATGCATTGCACAGCACTAAATTTCCTCGCAGGAACATAACACCTTCAGGGACGACAATGAGCAGTACAGGAGGCGTTCTTGTCCCACCCCAGATACAAGGAAGGTCAGTGTCTTTACATCCCCAAAAGCAATTTCTTACTGATCAGTACCCGGGGCAAAACTTGATGCATTGGGAATCAAGTTTTCTGTCTTTTTCCAAACCATCAAGTTAGAGGAAGGTTTTCTTTTGGGGAGAATACTTCTTAAGGTCTCTTACTTTCCTCCTTATCTAGGTGGTAGTCAATTCTCTTCTCTTTCCTCCTTGCAGGTTTATCAATCCAAAGCCTTATGGATTATTTTCTTGTGGGGAGAATGTATCCAGCAGAGGTGGTCTTTTCTCACATTGTAATTTCAGCATCTGTCTTGATGTGCACAGCAGTAGTTTTTGGTTGAAAAGAACACAATGGGAAATCAAACTGTAGTTTAGCCCTGTTTATGAGATGTGTTCAATACTCTGCCAATCAGCTGCATTGAGACCCAGTAGCCTCATTTTAATCTTTAAATGGATGTATATACCTGGTCACAACATGTCTTAGTGTGGTTTCTAAATCTTCCATAAGAAATGGGAAGTTACCTTCTCTATCCTCCGATTTGCAGCCACATTTTCCTCTTTCTCACCTGCAATATCACTTGGCTGTTTCAATACAGGAGCAATGTTTCAACTGAGGATCTGGACAGGCTTTTCGTACGCAGGCCACAAAGGAGATCGGAATAGAGTTTGAGGCTGTCAAGATGGTGACCAAATGTTGGTGGCTTGGACTTCATAGTATGAGTGTATTCCCCCCCCCCCTTTCTTGCTGACTATTTTACAGGTGCTTGCATGTGTTTTCATTGCTTCAAACTAGGAGTGTTAGGTTTTGCAATTGTAATATTTAGTGGAGGTATGAATTGGTTTTTATAGATGCCCTTGCTTTCACTGAAGTTTCCTGCTTGAGTTGGATGGATATGTTTTTTTGGATCTAAATCATAGTTTCCACGGATTCTAGAATTTCTGGATTTCCACAGATACACAGATCTGGTCATCACATTCTCATTACCATGTTATTTAATCTAGCTACCATCATGTCTGAGTCTTCCTGTTACTGTTGGTCTCGTGACAGAAACTCAGTACAATGGGAGCTGGTGAAGTCAGTGGGGATGTTATGGTAGTTGGTCATATTGCTTGTGTGCTTAAAAGGATATGTTGAGACTGCAAGAGGCCATGATCACCACTTTATATGTAGGCCTCTTTATGCTTTGGGCTAGATGCTTTGGGCTGGATGCTTTGGGTTGGATGCTTGCTTGCTTTTATTCTGTGTCTCTCGAATGCTAGCGAACATCATGACTGGGTCTTCCTGTTGCTTTCCAAAATGCAACAAAAACTCAGAACACAGAATTTGTATACTGGTTTGCCCAGGTTTTGGGTAGACTGTTAAATACTTGTCTGCATCCACTGCTGGGAGCTGATGAAGTCACTTGGTAGTTGTAGGAACTTTGTCACTGCTATACAGGATGAAGGTGATGGTCCAACACTTTGTGTGAGCAACTTTTTTAATGTTATGATTGTTCTCATTATCATGTTACCTTCAAACTGTTTGTTGCTGTGGAGATTTGTAATATATCAATGAAAATGCAGAGAAATCTGCACAACAAAAAAACCCTGAACTGTAGACTCATTAAGCATTGAAATAAATTAAATTCCATTCCATTGCCTTGCTTTCTTTCTAACCCCATTTTTTTGCGAGTTGCCCAAGAGTCACCAATAGTGCCAAATTGTATTTTATATCCCTTTTACAAAAGGGCTAACACCAAGGTTGAAAAGGACAGTCATTCCATTCTTTCTTGGGTGAAGTGTCTAAAACTTTTACAACAAAATCCTATTTATTTTTAAGTTTAGCCTTTTGGGTGGAGGTTATGTGATTAACTCCTCCCATATCGCAATTGAAAAAATTGAATGTGGTTATTCCACCAAACCAACTGACATATATACGTGTAACTACTAGGTAGCATATGTATTTTATGCAACTATAATGTGACTACTTGGTTGCATGTGCAATTAAATGTATATACGATGTTGTAAAAAATACAAAAACAT
>Ga0209611_10007036_pt1 | contig 18150 bp, 13 predicted proteins | sample S1TSphgellanicum_3_FD_187693 | JGI IMG/M metagenome (GOLD analysis project Ga0209611, IMG submission 187693) | Host-associated microbial communities from peat moss isolated from Minnesota, USA - S1T2_Fc - Sphagnum magellanicum MG (SPAdes) (version 2) | ecosystem: Host-associated > Plants > Peat...
AGAAAGAACTATAAATTTTGTTGGAATGTCAGAAAAAATGGAACAACACACAATGGGTTTAAACTCAAAAACACAAACTGAACTATTATGTTCAATTTTTGCAAATTAGCCTCTTCACTTTCAAAGGGCATAACTTGCTCATTTCTTCATTGATTTCAACATTTTTTGTACCATTAGATGTGCCAAGTGGAGAACTATAAAATCTTTTTGAAACTTAGAAGCAATAAAGCAATATAAAAAAAAACTTGTAAATCCCATATTGTTTAGTCATCAATCTCATTCTAAAAAGTATATAACCAAGGGCTTTAACCCTCAAAGTCACATCTTAAAATGTTCAAGCTTTTTAGGTTGAACCTATTGCAAGGTTTAACTTCCAAAAAAAAATTGAATTAAAAGAATATTTGATTTGAATATATATCCAAAATGGAATTGATACATTGAAAATATTTTTTAAATAAAAATAAAAATAATTTTAAGAATATTATTTAAATTACAATTATTTTATAAAATAATCATATTTAATCACAATGAACATGCCATGTCATTATATTCATTCACACGATTAAATAAAATGAACATGGCACATCATTAATTCAATCACATAGTTTGTTAGAATGGACATGCCACATCATCAATTCAATCACACAATTTATTAAAATGGATATGCCACATTTTTGCATTTAGTCACATATTAGCCATATCAGACATGCCATTGTGACACTATGTTAATATTTAATCATCTTACATTTATTTGTTTTACTAGCATTTACTTATCTTAAATGATTGGTCTTTTTTAACTTGTCCCAAAATTGTTCGAGGTTTGTTTTGATAGAAAATTTAATGCAAAAGGACTACAAAATGGACAAGGTATATAGTAATGAAAATTTTCGAAAAGCTCATTTGCTTTGGGGTAGATGGTGTTAATGTTTTTTAGGGGACAAAAAATGGTGTTACAAAACATATTCCTAACACCTATGCCTTTCATTCTATTGGGGTCCATTGTATGGCCCACTGTACTAATTTGGTTGTCCAAACATTGTCGGCATTGCTTTTGGTGGTGTGGATTGAAAATTTGTTACAATGTTTAAGTTCTTGTTTTACCCACTCATTTTAAAAACATTTGGATTTCACCAAGATTTTGAAGTTCATGGCAATAAAGGGGAACAAAATTTTCTGAAATGTGAAGACAAGGTGGATTTCAATGTTGAGCCCTACCAAGATAATTATGGCAAAATACAAAACTTTGCTTATGAAGATGGCCTTAGACATCCCTACAAACCAACAAGTTATGTTGAATTATGAACACCTTTGTAACATCCATATTTTGCTTGGACTTATATGCATTTTGCTCTTACTGAAATCTATGCATGTTCTGATCAAATTTGAACAACCCAGAAATATGTTTGTACATGATTTAGTGGTAGCCATCAAGGTTTGTCAAAATGATGTTTATAACATGTACTATGATCAAATTTTTAGGTTCATTGTTGATAGCTTTTAAGCCTTCAAATCGTTATTGGAGTTGAAACATGATAAATCTTCATGTGCTAGATAGTTTATGCAAATTTTAGAATCCCACATTTGGCTTTTGAGTTGAATGGCCCCAATAAGTTTGGGCAATTCATGGGGATTTGGACACCATGGTGCTTTTAGTGGTAACAAAGAATGTTTTTGTTATTGTTGAATCATTGGTGAAAAACCAATGCAAGGGTAAGCCCATCAACTTTCTTTCCTTTCAACCCTTTGCCCTTAATTTTTTTTTCCAATTATTTTATTTGTTTTCTTCACCTTCGTGTAAGTAGTTAGTCTATGGTTCTATTTGTTTTGATAGGGGTTAAAGAAGCTTTTGTTCAAAAGCTTGAAATTAGATTCCTAGCCCATGGTGTCATGGATGTTATTGGGATTATGTATCCCCAATATTGGATTGATATGCATAAATTATAGTCAAAAAAATTTTATGCTTACTAAAAAAAATACTACTTGTACTTTATTAGTACTTACAACACATTTAAACTATTGTTTTAACCCATTCAAATTATGTTGCAGACTACATTCACACAACTTTATCCTTAATGTATTGTTTCATTATTTCCCAAATTTTCGATTATTCTTGATAATTAAAATCTGTGATTAGATTTTAATGATTCCAATTTAGAAAAAATAAAACAATTTTAGAGTATAATCATTGTTTCTTCATCAATATTTTATTGTTATTTTATTCAAAATTGAACATATCAAACATGTAAACCAAATTAATAGGAGCCAATTTTGGCATAATCAGTCCTTGGTTTTAATGTTCATAAGTTTCATAAACCAAGTTCATGTTGAAAGTATACGTTGTATTTATGTGAAGCCCTTTCTAATATGTTAATTTAACATTTAGTAAAGTTTGAAAGTAATCCAATAAATATAAAATACCTTTCATCACATTTTAAAGCCCATAACTAGTGTTTTTCAATACAATGAAATAGTGTAAAAACACTATTTAAGCATTGTTATTTAACACTACCTCAAGATTTTTCATCCAATCCTATGCTACTATGTCATCGTTTCAAGACTAGTCATAATGACTCAGGAGGTTACCATTGGCTCCTATTAGCCTATTTTTACCCAAACATCTATAGTATAAAATGTAGAAATCAAAAATGAAAAAATGAAAAATGTGGTTCACAACCCATCAAAATTCTAAACTACATATTATGTTTTTATTCTTTTCTCCAACAACTATCTAAGTCTGTTTGTATGTAAAAACCACAACCCCCAACTTCATCACAATGAAGATTTAAATCCTAATTCCTTTCCTTCCAAAAATAATTTGAAATTCAAAATTAAACAAATGTTGTAATCCTACCTTGTTGAATCTTTACCATTCGCTAGGTAAAATGGATGCAACTGGAATGTGATGCAACATTTATCAAACACCTTCAAGTTATTAAATCAGCTTTCTATTTGGGCAAAGCTCACAAGGTGGATGACCAAGATATGAGGATGGGTGAATTATTCAATGTTAACGACCTTGATTGTTAACACAACATGTTCAAGCTCACAATGAAGTCAAATGCAACAATGTGTATGGCACCTCCTTTTGATTTGAATCCTTTAACCAAAATGTGGTGCCTTGTGATAGCATCTTGAGTACTTTCTTATAGTTTCCCAAAGTAGGTGAAATTAGATGAATTAGCCATGGTGTAGATAGTTGGTAATGTGGAGGATGAGATATGCTTATCTACTTTGGCTTTTATGAATTCAAAGTTTTGAAATAGGTTCACTACCCACCTAGCACTTGTGCGCATGTTTACACAACAATTTTATGCTATGTAGAATTATCCACACGTAAACTGTATTGAATAGCGGCAAAGAGCTTGCCATTGATATTATTATGATTACTAAGCAATATGCCTTATGCATTTGCTAGGCTAGTTTGTGTAGAGGTAGATTAATATAAATACTAAATTGAATGGTTGTTTTATGAACAACAAAACTTTCTTTCCATGGTGTTGGCATTTTTGCCTTCTTCTCACATTGCAATGCCATGTGTTTATCTCTTTACTTGTTGTAATTGGGTATTAGCTTGTGAGCTTATAGGTGACTTGTGTTGGAATGGCTAGTGTTAGGGATTCAATTCCCCCATAATTGCTTGTGTGTTGCTATAACTTGATATGATGTGTTTTTTTTAAAAAGTGTTTGCATTTTGCAATGTGTGTGCAACATGCACATCATAATGCTTACTCACATGCCCTGCATTCTACTATTTGGAAAAAGTAACTAGATTTAAACAAAAAAAGTTCACTCATTGCCCAAAACAATCCAACTACAATAGTAGAGTAGCTAAAAAACTTTAGTTTTCAATTTGAAATATAGCTATATTTTCTTCCTTTAAAACTAAAAGAAAGGCCAATTTTTTCACCTTCACAATAATGTGTTAACCACTTGGAGATAATTAATTTGGGAGTGGGGCCCAAAAAACCCCCAACAAATCTAAATGTTAGATAGTTGAGCACCACATGTAGTGCAAATGTGGCCCCTTATGCTAATTTGCAAAAATGGAAAAAAACACTATTCATAACATAACATTGACCAAATTTTAATTCACTATAAATTATCCATTGCATTGCTCAATTTCACAAATTTTTATTTATCTGGTTATACATACATTAAGAACAACCCACAAACAACTAAAATGAAAGCAAGAAAAACCCCCCAAAAAATTATTTAAAAAAACTAAAACTCAAAAAATAAAATCGAATATAAATTTAATTCAAAAAAGTGATGAAACTTACTTGCAATAAGAAATAAGATCTTGGTTCACACTTGTTACTTCCATCAAGTATTCTTGAGGCACAAGTGTCTCCTCCATTCAAGTGATTCCAACATTTCGAACAATCTTATTGGGTAAGATTTTGTCTTTCAAATCTAGAAAATCAAATATGAGTTTGTCCATAATAAGTCACAACTAGTTTCAACCAATAGGAAATATAGTAAACCATACCTCATAAAAAAAACCTCCATTTAAGTTTATACCATAAAAACAACAAATGTGGCCTAGGTCTGTTAACAAGTTAGGTAGTAAGGTAGTAATGGGCAAATTCTTTGTAAGTTTCAATAATCTCAACCACCAAACAATCAATAACAAACCAATGTCATTTTGTAAAACATCATGTTATGTTTATTTTCCAATTCTTGGAGACCATATGACAAACCTAAGAATAACACCAATAGGTAATGAAAACAAAATGAATTCATTGAAATCCACGTTGCGAAGTTTGGAACACCCCTTTATAAAACAAATCAATAGTGTGTAAAAATATTTAAATTTAAAATTCAAACCACATGGAAATGTAGGTTGACACATTTCTTGTGCCAAAATCTTCTACTCCTTTTCAATGGACAAAATGTCAAATTCTTTGATGGATTTGTGAAGATTGACTATTGAAATTTGAAAAGTTATTTCATCATTGAGAACTTTGAGATATCTCATACCTTGCATATGTGAAGATGTTAAAAGGAACTATAGGTGTTTTACTTGATTTCACCACACACTACTATTGTTTCTACTTTATAAGTTTCCCAATATCATGTATCAAAGATTGGATGTTGTAAAAAAAAAACAAGCTTAAAAACACAAAAAACATATAATCCTACAAAAACACAAACATGTTAGAATTTTTCTTTTAAACCTAAACTTTAAATCTTAAACTTAAATTGTATTTGCAAAAAATAAAGCCAAAAGAAACATCAAATCTAAAATAAACACATAAAATATATCCTACATAAGCATAATCCAGTTAAATCCTATGTGTAAAAAACAAAAAGGAAAAAAAATGAAAAAAATAGTACATGGTTGGAGGATATAAGCTACCATCTTTTTGTGACTTGTAAAACAAAAAATGATAACATGTCCATAAAATCCTTAATAAAATTTTCCATTAAAAAATCAATAATGGATTTCATTGTGTCAAAACCACAAAAGAAACCCCATTGAATTGAAAACATTCTTTTCCAAAAGTTCAACATTCATACTCTCTTTTCAACCTCCCTTATTAACATTTTCCATCTTTTTATTGTAAATTTCAAGAAATTGAGATTTCAAAATTGGTTCCTTAATAGGAAATTCACAATTAGTCCTCTTAACAACCTTAAACTCAAAATGAACCATTTGAAAGCTAGGATGAATAAAAACATTTGATGCAAAAGTAGTAGCATCAAAACTAAAATGACTAGAGGATTAGGTTTAAGAAAAATAACCTAGTAGCTAGGATTAGCAATAGATTTAGATGTAGAAGCATTTTTAAAAAAATCAAAGTTCTCAAATTTTAAAATGATGTAAGGGTTGAAAAATTGCCCACATAAAGCACCATATGCTTTAAGATGCAATTGAGTAGAATGAAAAAGAAGCTTATTGATAGAAAACTTAATAACAAATCCAGGACTTTTAGTGCATTGCACATAAATTTAATCTCCATTAGTGGAGCACAACAAGTCATCACGAACATTAGTTGTCAATGATGGTATGATTTAAATGGTGTAGTAAGACAAACCAAATGGGCGGATGCCAAAAAATTCATTAAGTAAACAAGCTAATGCATGCCATGTACTTTTTTTCAAGATTTTGATAACATCTCTTGTAAAGCCCTAACTACAACACTTCTTCCTAGTTGTTTTATTAGCAATAGACATTGTAAAATGTAAGAAAAGAAAAGGGGAAAATGCATACAATTAAATTTTAAAAAATGAAAAAAAATTTACATCGTTTGAAAATGTAAGATGCAGTCAAGAATTACAAGTACACAAACGCCTACATTAAAAAAATTGCAAAAAAAACCATAACAAAAGAAAACTTGCACAAATGAAACCAAAAAAAAGGGGGGGTGAAACAACTTAGAAAAAATTGGAAATGTAGGGGAGAAAAAAATGATGTAAAATAAAATAAAATTCAAACAACAACATAATGCAAGATGTAAGAATAGTTGTGATGTAAAAAAGCCATGATGCCCTAGGAATAATGAAGTAACAAACAACAAACAACAAACATCAGCTAATTAAAGGCAAGAAATGCGCATAAGAGATGTAAGGAAAAAAAAATCTAAAAAATGTGCACACTGTTACTTACACACATTAAACAAATTAACAAATTAATGCAAGATAACAAAATCAACACATAAATGAGAAACACAATGACAAAGAAAACAACAATTACATGTGGAAGGAGAGGAGGTGCTTGTAGAAGTGTAAAAAAATGTGTAGAATATAATGTGTTAAAGTAGAAACATTGTTATGGAAGGAAAGGAACTACAAAAAATAAATTGGTAGAAGCCCAAAAAAATGAAGAAACCAATCATTGAAAAAGAAACATGCACAAAACAAAAGCAAAAAGTAAGGTGATGGAAGAAATGTGCATAAAAAAAGTAGAAAAGTTGAGAGCATAACAAGGTAAGGAAACAAGTGCTCAACCTCATGAAGTTGGTTGTATTCACTTTACCTTTATGTTGAAAAGAAATGGTGGAAAGACAACGTTTTACCACTTTCATGTCAATTTTATATTGAAAAAATGATTTAAAAAAAAGTTGAAGTGTTTTATGCATGTAAATAATCTACCTATAGACCTTTTCCTTGTACAATTGACCTCCACAAAACGTTACCAACCAACCCAACAACCCACCATCCTATTTTATACAAAAACCCACCCGCCAATCTAGTGGCCCATGGGCTTCACAACCCAACTCAAGAAATACTAAAGGAACCCTATTCCCCCACCCTATTGCTAAGGGCTCCACAACCCAAATGGAAATATGGAAAGACAAGTATGTGATTAAATGAACCAAATTCCTTAAACTTATATAAGTAATTGGTGTGGCCCATATTTTCATGGTAATTTGCATTCCTTCAAAATGGCATTTCATTTCCTACAAACAATTTATGTTTTCTTGTTCATTCTTTTGAGGGTCCATTTCAAGTATAATGCATGTAATGCCAATTAATGCAATTGCCATAGTTCACCCCAATCTAGTAGCATGAAACAAGAGAAACATGAAACTTGTAACATAGTCAACCTTGCCAAATTTGTATGAGGAAAAATGTTTTGGCCATTAATTGTGGGATTTTCCAAGCAAAAGATTGGGAAGAAATTTGGAGAAAACTTGTGGTGCATATCCCAACTAATAGTCCTAAGATTGTAACTTAATGTAGTGACAAGTGGGATAAGATGAAATGAAAATTCAAAAGAAAGCCGTGGTGGAAGGTGTTATGGGTGTAGCAATCACTTCATGGGTTTGGTTTAACAAGATTAACCAATTTTTTTGAGGGATGGTTAAAGCAAATGGCACACCAAATGGTCTTGATCAAAGGCATGTTCACTTGAGATCTTTTCAAACCATTAAGCATTGAACAAAAGTTTACAAATAATGATGGAATCCCAACTCAAGCCTGGAGTGTAATTCCATAATCTCTTCCTTCCACAATCCATGTATTTGGTATTCAAAGAATTGCATATAAAACTTCTCACTTATGTGTAGCTAATTTGGTAGGTGTTAAATTTGGTCACAAACACAAATTGCTTACACCATTACATTATGGAAGCATTTCCCATTGTAAAAAAAATGCAACAAAAGATGTAATTTATTTGTTTGGTTTTGCACATATGGACATGCACAACATCAATGACACCATAAGTTTTGGAAATCTTGTGATGTCATGGAATTGTTCAATGACATTCTCTTGTAGGAATATGAACATAAATTTAAAATGACTTGTCAACTCTAGATAAAACATCACACACTATGTACGTATCTTTTATAATTGTAAAGGCCCTCGCACCATATAATGCATTCATTTTTTAAAAAGGTAATCCATGTGCTAATCAATACAAACCAATTTTTACAATTTTCTTAGGAGATATAAATGCTTTCACAAATTAATTTGCAGTTAGATCAATACATGGAATTAATTTTTGCAACATGTATTCAAATATAAAAAATTATCATCCTATAGGATTGCAAATATTTCCCTTTGAACATCTTAGGTGTATAATGCCACACATCACACTCAACAATGTTATAATGTATCTTTTGACAAAGGTCAACCCATCACATGATTATTTCATTAACTTTGTTTCTCCAATAAAATAATATAAAGAATGATATGACACGTTATAACATAAATTGTCCTATATATAATATTGGGATAAGGAAGCATTGTATTGGTTTTTTAGGGTGGGTATTAGTAAGAAGAATCAAAAGAATAACAGATGGGATAGTAGTGTCATTTTTGGCCATTGTTTTAAAACGATTTAATCTTAACCAAAAAAAATTGTGAAAAAAACTACATACATATGTTTTGAATTCAAAATACAAAGGATAAAACTTTTTGAGTTTCAATCCATTTGCCAAAATGATAAAGATCATGAAGTTATAAATGATAAAGTTTTCTTTTTGGCATCGGGGAGGCCACATGTTTTTTTATACATAAGGTGAGAAATGATCTTCAAATGATGCTATCTTTTTGAAATGTGAATGAAAATCATGATGTGGTGTGGTTGAAATAAATCACTCACTCATAAAAAGAACTTGTGAATAAAAAACAAGACAAAATACATGACCATAGACTAAAAGAAAGGAAAAAACAAAAAGCTGAAGGGGTCACCATTGTAATGATGCCTTTACTAATAAGGTTTGATATTCAATTTTTTTAAAAAATGAACATAAAGGATGTATGTAATAAGTAATGCGTTGGCATTGAAACGAGCCATTGGCACACAAAAAAACACATATTTATAAATTGTCATTTTGTCAAACTTATAATGGTGCTATTTAGTTGAAATTGATTCCAAAACACCTAGTGGAAATATTTAAGTGACCCCAAACCCAAAAATAAGAAAAGTAGTAGTGTTGATCCATGTTAAAAAAAAACTAAGGATTGTCCATCTCTTCAACCCAATGTTTTTTTTTTTTTTTAAATGGTTGAATGGTAGAAAACAAGAACTGACCATGCATGTCAGCCTTACCTATTAGCCACCATGTCATATTATTTTGCTAGTGAACAAATTAACATTGCTCACCTTTCATAAGAACATGTGTGTAGGCTGAGAATACACAATGAACCAATGACAATTGATGCACCATGAGAGAGGTATGAATGGATGGATGATGGATGGATGATGGTGGACATGGGAGGCCTATGGTAATGTTCATGCCTTCCTTGAGGTAAAACATTTAAGATTTTTTAATTTAACAAGAAAAGCTCTGCATGTGATAATGAAAGGTTTGAAGTCCATTTGTGTAAGTAGTTTCCAAGTTTGGACTATTAACCAACACCTTTTCAACGATTACCTAGTCCAAAGAGTGTAAGGTAAAAGCCCAAGGCCATGGAATTTACTAGAATAAACATTGGCATGAAGCAAAACTAAATCTAAGCTTGACTATGATAAATCCCACAGCCAAGGGTTTTCTTAAATGTGAAGATCATGTTCTAGTTTGATTTTTATTTCTTTCTTGTGATACCCAATGAGTATTTGACAAGTGTTTGGTGAGTATGCATTGGGTATCATGGGGAAGAAAATGACATGAACATTTTGGAAAATGGAATGCCCATGCTAATGGGCGTTTCGTTTTCAAAAGGGTGGTCCATTTTCCAAAATGCCTTGCATGTCTTTACACTTTACAATGTGCTCTTTAAATAAATTAAAAAAGTTGAGGAGTTATGTACATGTTAAAATTTGAATAACATTTTCCATTGTATAAATAAATGTAAAATTATATTATCTTCTCTAAACATTCATTTTCCTCTTTTGTTGCTTTCCAAGATAACATCAACAAATATCAAAATCAATTATTAACACCTTTGTAAATCTCATTTGAGGCAAGAAATTGAATGTTCTAAGTTCTAACCCCCCATATTCATGAAAACTTGTGTAATTGTTTTATATTGTAGGTGTGGGTAACTTTACATTGTGTAATAGGTTGATGGGCTACATAATGTTAATGCAACATTACGTTTTTTGAAATGCATGTCAATTAATTTTATTTTTCTTATTATATTCAACATGTGCTCATAAGATATCAAAAGAAGATTTTAATTTCAAATAAATTCACAATGGGTTTTTTGCCTTGGGGGTTTTATTAGAATTAGACTTGCTTTTAGTCTACCTTGTGGGGCCTTTATTTTCATAAGGTTGTTACCTTTGAACTTTACCTTACACATATAACCTGCATTTTAAAATGTTACCCAACACTAAGAATTGAACAATATTTCACCTTCATAAGAAATTGAAAAATAAAAAAAGGTTGTCACAAACTTCCAAAGGTTTGTAAGACCAAAATGGAAAATGTTTAGCATAAAATAACATCCTTTTTATTGTATCAACCCTATTCCATAACTTAAAGCATTTAAACAAAAAATTTAAAAATATATTTGACATGTACATTATTTTAATGAATATCTTTAAAAAAAAGAAGAGGTATATTAAACCTTATTTTTAACATTGACAAGGATATGAATTGATCATAGTTACAATGCTAACACAAACATGCATAAATTTTATTCATAATAAATATTTTTTTATGGTTTTGCCATTAACATATTTTCATGTTTTTATAATAAAATTAGTAATTTTCTTACAATATTTGTGAAAAATAAAATAAAAAGTCATGTTGTTTTCATAGCTTTTGTACCCATGATGGATATTGTACATATTTATAAATGTAAAACTCTTCATGTTCTTAAAATGGGTATAAAAACTCTCCCCTTTACACCTAGTCAATCACACCTAGTGATTAACATATATTTAGGTTCATGATAAGCTTTGCATGGGTAAAGTCCATGGGTTTTTTGGAATGTGTAAAACCCACATGAAGGGGGCATTTTCAAAATTTAAGGCAAGGCTTAGTTAGCTAAATTGCCTCCTCTTATGCCCTTATATTAAAATGCCCTTGCATATGGCTTTACCTTATATGTAAAACACACCAACTTTTTTTTTGGGACATTTTTTGGTCTTTCACTTGCCTTAAGAAAACTTCTTTCATGTATAACCTGGAAGAGAAACTTTCGACATGTGAAAGTTATTCTTTAGGTTCTCAAGGGAACTTCCACAACTTGGAAGTTACCCATGCCATGTTGTCATTTAGAAAAAAATACTTTAAAGACATTCATAAAAAAATTGTTATGCTTGACATAGAGGAAGGGTTTTAACCTAGGCCCTTCCTTTATACATAAAACATTGTGATTTATTTCCTTTGTTAATTTCAGTCCCTCACTTGTTTCAAAAAATCCAAAATTGTAAATAGTTTGACAAAGAAACTTTCGACACATGGAAGTTAATCTCTAGGTTGTCACAAAAACTTCCAATTGATGGAAGTTCCCCTTTTTTTCATCTTTTTTTTCATTTTTTTCTTTCTTATCTTTTTTTTTAAAAATTCTTTCTTTTCATTTGAGATGAAACATATGTTACAAAAACCATATAATTCAAAAAATTCATTTTTATTATTTAGAATATATATATATTCGAAAAATGGAATTCAAAAAAATGTTGCTGGATGCATGAAAAAGAATTCTATTATTATTATTATTATTATTAAAAATTGGTAAAATCTATAAATACAGTAAAAACTAAAGAAATCATTTTTTGGATACACATATACAAAGTAGATTTTTCAAAGCAAAAGTGTGGATTAACATTCATAGTGATTAGGTATCTAGATTTCATTCATTTCAACTCCAAAACCCCAACAACAAAATAATGCAAATGAGCCCCAAAAAAACATGTTCCCAAAGTCATTCATCCTTCAAAAATAACAACCAATCAACAACAAAATGCATAACATCACTCATCACAACATAATAAAATTTAAGAATTCTAGAAATCGACATAACAAAACTCAACATAACACAAAAAAATCAAGAACTCCTAAACTTAACAAAATATAATAAAATTCAACAACTCAAGAACTCAACACAACAAAAAACAATAAAACACATAACAACTTTAAAAACTCAAAAAATCAACAAAACATAGTTAAACTTAAGAATTCAATAATGAAACTAAAAAGTCAAAATCAAAAACAAAAAAATGGACCTATGAATAAACTTTAAGAACTTAAAGATCTCAAAATCAATCATCACAACTTTCAAACAAAATAAACAAATTGAAAATCAAATCCTAAAATTCATGACAACGGACTTGCAAATGAACCCAAGGACAAAAGTTCCCCAAAATCATTCATCCCAATTCAAAAATATACCCAATCTTAAACAAACATCCTCATGAAATCTAGATTTTTCTTCACATTGTCATCCTTTTCACATTCTTCCCCTAAAATCTTTACTATGCATGTGTTATAGTAAAGAGATTTTTCTTGAAACAACAATTTGTCTCAATAAAATAAACTTGATTATTTTCCATCTAATGGTAACACAAAAAAATGAAGATTTCAAAAAACCTGTAGAATGGGGATGAAGCTAGAAAGTTGTAAAATAAAAAATTATCAACCATGCCCAGTAATGTTGAAGTAGGAATTGATTTTGGATCAACAACATAAAAGATGTTTAGAAGACAATTTTGAAGGTTGTTGAAGACATGGTAGGATGCCATGTTAACGTTGACATTATGAAGTGGTGGCCATGAAAAGTTGGCATCCAACCTATCTTTATACTTGGGCAATTATTTTTCAAACATGTTGTTCCAAAATGTGTCTTCAAGATCAATTATGGATCTACTCGTATTTGGTAGTTGTACAAAGGCATTATTTTAATCTATAGAAACAATAATGGACGACATATTGTTCATGGTCTTCTTTTGGTCCATAAAAATAGAAGTTGTGGAAACACCAATTGAAGAAAGACCACCCTTAACTCCAAAAGTCAACATAGCACTAGAAAGGCCATCCTTCATAGGATGAACCCCAATTGTAATAATGGTAGAGACAATAACAAAAATAACATCACTAGCTCCATCACCAACTATGTCTTCTCCAAAACAATAATCATCTTACATTCAAAACAAAAAAGTGAAAGACAAAACATTATAGTACCTTAAAGCCCATCATAACAAACATTATCAAAGTTGAAATTAAACTTTAAAGTAAATGATTCTAAAAAAAAATCTCATGTGCTTTTTTCTAAGCTTTCACATTAACTTGAAAGGTAGTTATAATAGAATTTGGACATGTTGTAGGTTATTTTAATATATCCATGTAATTTTCAAAAACATGAGTTACAAAAACTTCTTGTCAATAAAAAACATGGCCTTGGAAATAAAATGTAATTACTTACTTTGGTCTTCTCAATGTTCATAGGTAGCCATTTCTTTACCAAATGTTTATTCATAGTGCAACAATCAACCAAATCTCAACTCGTTGTTGATAATTTGCTACATTGCAAGATCTTGAAAATGCTTATCCATCTTGTTATACCTAGAGACACAAAATAAACAACGGAAACATATAAGGAAAATGACAAAAGTCAAAAAAAATAAAAATAAAAATCACAAACACAAATAAAAAATAAAAAATAAAAACAAATCAAAACATAAACAAGAAAACAAAAAATAAAACTTACTTTCCATATGAAATAAGATTTCGATGACAAGTGACTTCCATCCCATGTTCCTAGGGCATAAGTGCCTCTTCCATTTGGGTGATTCCAACAACTTGACTGATTTTATTGAATAATACCTTATCTTTCAAATTTGGAAAATCACTAGTTTGTTCACAATAAGTCACAATTGATTCTGACCAATAGGAGTAATAATAAACCAAACCTCATTAGAAAACTTCCATTTGAGTTTAGATTGCACAAATAGCAGATGTGGTCTAGGTTTATCAATGCTCTAGGTAGTATGATGACAAAGAACAAGTTCTTTAAAAATCTCAATAATGTTAACAATTGGATAGTCAACAATATGTCAAAGCCCATTAGTAGAATGTATGATGTCAATCCTCTAGTTCTTGGAGACACATTGATAAAACTTAGAACAACACCAATGGGCAATGAAACAAAACTAAATTCATCAAAATTAACATTGCAAAGTTTAGAGCACCCCCCTTATAAAAACATTTCACATATAGAAATAGCCAAATATGAGGTTTAGACCACATGGAAATGTAGGTTGAACCAACATCCTCTATTTTTCTTCAATGGTTAGAATGTCAATTTTTTTGACTGATTTGCCAAGATTAGTTATTGAGGCTCAAAGAACTATTTTATGTCCAACAATTTTCACATGGTGGTACCTTGCATTTGTGAATATATTAAAAGGAAATGTAGTTTTTTTTTTATTCCACAATGCATTGTCCCTATTTTTGCTTAATAAGTTTCCCAATACCACATACAAAGGATTAAATGTTTAAAAAAAAGAACCAAGTCAATAGACATAAAAAACATCTCCTACAAAAACATAAACCAATTTGAAAAAAAAAGAACAACCTAAATCCTAAACATAAGCCCTAAACTAAAACATAAACTTAAAACCACAAACAAACATTAGATCTAAAATAAACACATACCTTATAAAAACATAAACAAGACAAAAAGACAATGGACACAAACACACATGAACCTTAAATTCATTAGGCAAAGAAGAAGATGCAAGTAATATCTCTTTTAAAATTTCAAGAACATTTCCTCTTGTTGAGCCTTCATTACAAACTTCTTCCCAATTATTTCATTAGCGGTAGATAGACATTGCAAAATTATCAAAAGAAAAGGAAGAAACATAGAAAGGAAAAAAAATTAAAAAGAAAAAATTTACATTACATTATGTGAAGATGCAAGATATAATTGAGAATTGCAATCATAGAAAAACCTACATTAAAAAAATATGTAAAACAAAAACATAATAAAAGAACACTTACACACATGAAACAACAAAAAAAAAAAAAAAAAAAAAAAAAAAAAAAAAAAAACCAAGAAAAAAAACTTGAAAAAGGTGTGGAAATGCAAGGGGAAAAAAATAATGTAGGACAAAAATCATTGCAAACATGTGTCATGATAAAAAATCTAGGAACAACTATGATGCGGGAGACTCCATGATGCCTTAACACTAACAATAAATAAAAGCTATGTAGGAAAAAAAATGTTTTAAAGACCATGCATAGAAAAGAACCTACGTACATCAAACAAGTAAGAAATTAAAACAATATAAGAAAGAAAAAGTAGGTGCAAGTAGAGGAGATGCTCATAGAAGCATGCAAAATTGTTATGCACTAAAATAGAAATGATGCCGCAAGAAAAAAGAAGTGCAACAATTTTTTTTTCAAAAATTCAAATAACTACAAACATCAATCAGAAAAAATAATTGTTGCAAGAAATATGCATTAAAAAGAAGATGAGCAAAGAAACAAAACAATTGTTGCAAGAAATAAGCATCGAAAAGATCACGAAAGAGAGAGAAAAAAAATTGCTACATGAAATAAACATTGAAAAAATGATTAGTGAATGAGCAAAGCAAAAAGCTCCCGCAAGAAACAAGCATTTGAAAAGAAGATGAGCAAATGAAGAAACAAGCTCTTGTAAGAAACAAGCACTGAAAAGAAGATGGACGTGTGAGGAGAGAAACTACTGCAAAAAAATATGCACTAAAAAAAAGACAAACGTAGCAAAGAAGCATAAAACAAGCATTGAAAAGAAGATGAGCAAATGAAGAAACAAGCTCTTGTAAGAAACAAGCACTGAAAAGAAGATGGATGTGCGAGGAGAGAAACTATTGAAAAAAATATGCACTAAAAAAAAAAGACAAACATTTGAGGAAAGAAGCATATAAAACAAGCATTGAAAAGAAGATGAATGAGCGAGCTGCTTTATTACACACACTAGGTTTAACCTAAAGGACATGGAAAAAAAACAGTGAAAAGGCATGCACATGTCACTTTAGGGCATCTTGAAGTTAAAACTAAGTGCGAAAAAAACAAAACTTAGGTTAAAAAAGTTGAGGCGCTTTACATAATGTGCAAATCCCAGCAAGATAGGGGCATTTGTTTATATTCCACCATTTTTTAAACTTTTAGTCAAGTATTTAAGTATGTAAAGAAAAGCCTTTGAGAATTGTTTTTAGTGTGTTTGGAAGTACTGATATCCAGTCTAATTTTTCATCAGCAATAGACAGAGAGTGTTTCCAATCATGCAAGCATTGCCCTTTTTCCAAATGCTTGCCCTCTTTTTTCTTTTTATCCCATGGTACCCAAAGCTAAATTACTGAAAAAAAATCCACAAAGTAATTCTCAATAGATCTTTACGCTGGGTAATGATGCCCTTGGAGCAAGACGTTCCAGAAATAAGCAACCCTCCAGCTCAGGCGAGCCCTTATTTAGGGACCACCCGGCTCCTCAGCATTACCCTACACATGTATGTATGTATGTATGTATGTATGGGTTTATGTATGTATGTATGTATGTACACAAATTGGCGCCAAGACCTGCTACTGAATAGTAAGTGTGAGAAAGGACGGGGAAATCGCGAAATCAATGCGTGGCGCTGTTTTCAGTCTATGCGGCTCCACGTGTCTGTCATCCGGAAGTCCTCCTCGAAATCAGACCTGGGACCCGACACGTGGACAGTCAAGCCGTCGGATCCTACGGGGCACTACGGAGGGCTGCAAAACTAGTGGTGGTGGGGTTTTGGTGGCTGCGCATTTACAAGTGTTCGTTGGAGGTTTCGCCAAGTCGATTTTTGTCAGTTGTGGTGCGGATGTTCGTTCGGCTGCTTCTGCTATCTCTGATCAGCTCTCCTTTCTCTTCTGTTGTTCTCTCTCTATTGGGTTGTTGTCGGATCTCGAAAACGTTTTGACTTTGGTGGTTTGTTGTTGCTGCCGTTGTTGTACCAGAGGGTTTTTCTGGTTGCATACATTGCTGCTTGCATTTTTTGTGGTGTACTCAAGTCTCGAACTTTGAGGAGAAGAAGAGCGACCTCGAGAACCTGCGGTCAGAGGAGGTCGGATCTGTGGCGAAAATGGGATGGTTTTGGGCTCTTGTTCTCCGCGCCAACGCATTAGCAGGGTGCGCTTCCGCTCGCTTTATTAGGGTTTTTCAGTGATCCTTTTTTTGGGGGGGTCTCTCTGTTTGGTTCGCTTGTTGTTGATAACATGGAATGTACCAAATCAGAGGATAATATCTGGTTGGCTGAACTCTGTGGTTTTTTTTTTGGTTGGTGTTCTGTTCTCAGGCCATTGGTGATGCTACTGTACCCCTTGTGAGTTTCCTAAAGCCATGCTTACTCATGCGAGTTTTCTGTGGAACCTGCCACCCCCTTTTGTTTTGGTTTTTGAGCGATGGTGCTGATGTGTGGAGCTTGGGAGAGATCCTCACATTCAACTTGCGGAAAAGCTTTTGAATGTGGGAAGTGTGGGTTTGAGATCTCGGTTGCTAAGATAGAAGTATCCTTCTCTCAGGCTGATATTTGCAATTTTTGAAAACTTTTTTGTATTGTTTGCTGCATTTTGATCATCTTGTTATTGCTATGGTCTGTTGGGAATTTTTGCAGGTATGCATCCATCAAGGCTATAGAGAGCCCTTTCAAGGAAGATGATCAGCTATGGCTGACTTACTGGGTTCTGTATTCATTTGTGACCCTTCTGGAGTTGGTCGCTGCGCCAGTGATTGCTTGGTAAAGTCTCGTTTTCCTGCTCTCCAATAGGAGTCTGTACATGTCAGTCAGGAGTGTAATTTC
>Ga0209611_10007037_pt1 | contig 18148 bp, 12 predicted proteins | sample S1TSphgellanicum_3_FD_187693 | JGI IMG/M metagenome (GOLD analysis project Ga0209611, IMG submission 187693) | Host-associated microbial communities from peat moss isolated from Minnesota, USA - S1T2_Fc - Sphagnum magellanicum MG (SPAdes) (version 2) | ecosystem: Host-associated > Plants > Peat...
TTGTGTAACAACTTATAATTCAATATATTTATAAATTCATATGTAATATTTTATAATTGTTTCAATAATTTGACTATTAAACATTAATTACACTTAATACATTTAATTATTATGAACCTATCAATTATACTAAATACTTGACTATTAATTTGAATAAAAATTTTAATTCATATAATTAATTCTAGATTAATTAACTAATTAATTATGCTAATTAAATTAAATAATATGTATATATAAAAAATTATTATTTCATCAATAATTACCAAATCATTAATTATCTAAATTCACTATATATTAATTATGGATACATATAATTAATTTAAATGTGAAACTAACGGCTATGTGTATATTATATTAAAAACTGAATTCGGGTGTACATATGGATATGCCTATTTATATTTTCATGTTTTTTATCAACTTCATATTTAATTTTTAATGTTTACTAATGAAATATTTTTCAATAGATTGTTAATTATTAGTTATTAATTGATATGTAATTTACATAATTGTTATGAACTAATTACTTAACTGAATAATTAACTATTAATACGAATTAAAAATCAATTTGATTCAAATAACTAGTAATTGGTTAGGTAATTCAAATAACTAATATCATTTTTTGAAATTGCAAATATTAAACGATTAATTATATGAATCTAGATAATTAATCATCTAATAATAAATTATCTGAAATAAAATAAATAATTATTTGAAGTAACTAACTAAAAAAAAATGAATTAGACTAATAAATTTAAATAATTAATTCACTTGTTAATTAATTCACATATATAAGTATCAAATAATATTAATTTAATTGTATGATTTACATAATGAAAAACAAACAAAAAATACATAGGAAATTCTTTCTATAGTTTCAATTCAATTTAACTAAAAAATAAATAAAAATTTAACCCATATGTTTTGTCTTTGAATCCCATGTCACAAACTATATAAAGAAGGTGCTTTCTTTTATGTTTTCACATTAAAATACACGTGCCATTTTGCGATGAGTTCAAAAAAACATAACCTTAAAGGCCAAACATAAAATAAAATAAAATATGTACATGACTATTCTTTAATTCACCTAGTCTTACACTTTCCTATTTACTTGCCTACCTATGTAAATAAATAGGTCGTATTTTTCTACCTATTTATGGCTAGGTATAGACCTATCTAATTATTAATATATACATTTCAAATTTCAATTAATATGCCATGTGGCAAAAAAATTTGTGCAACATGTCATAATCTTGAACCATCATCAATAGTCATAATAAATGATGGAGATCAATACCTCAAAAAGAAAATGATTTTAAATCCAAAAATCTTCATAGTGCCATGTGTCAAATTTAATTGATGGATGCAAATTAGTAACGTTAACATAATGTTAAAGCTATAGTTGTAATGGAATTGCATAGTAGTTGAAAATGAGTTGTTTCAACAAAGTTGCAATTGGGTTGTGATGAATTGCACCATATATATAGTGAGTTGCAAGGCCAATTGCAAAACACCCATTTTTCTCATAGTATTTTTGTGCCCTTCACAAGTTTGGTGATTGTGGCAAATTTGTGCATGCCTTATTATTATGTCACAATTTGGATTTGCATACATTTTCTTTCCAAATCACCATGGTTCACAATTTGAAATTATTTCTATGAAGACAATGAATTAAACTTGGTCACTAAGCTTTGGCACTTGAGGTTTCTATTTATGCCATCTTCAACCATAAGCTTTTTAAATTTATTAAATTGGTTGAAATTATTAATCTCCAAGTGTTTGGCTTTGTCAAAGATGAACAAATGTTCAACAATTTAATTTCATAAAAACAAGCTACAGAATTGCTTAAGAATGCACTTGGATTTGTGCATCAAATTTTATAATTAGTGTTTTTTTTGTTGCATAATTTCCCTTATAATTATATCATTGCCAAGTGGCAAGGCAAAGTTCATTATTGTGAAAATGCATAGTTGACATCAAACTTATATTTTTGGACAACAATTTTCTTACAACAAATAAAGAATATGCCACAATTTTGATTTGGCTTCAAGTTTGAAATTATTTCTTGAATTTTCAATTTTCTTTTTGTTATCTTCATTTTCAAACTTGGTATACATGGAAAAAGGTCTAACTTGGCAAAAGTTTTGTAATTTAGATTCTACATGGGGTAGGCATATGTTGAAATACACAAGAAAAAAATAACAATGGCTTCAAGTCAACTCCTAGCCTCTAGGGTTTTTGTGTATTACTATAATCCTCATTTTAAAACTCTATCTATACTTTTCTTGCAAATTAAACTTTGTTGTGTTTTGTGAAGGTATTATGTATAACATTTGAAACAAATCACATGGTTCAGAATTTTTAGTCTAAATGTCTAACTTGAAGTATAATAGTTCTTGTTGCAATGACATTTATTTAGTCATTAGTTCATTGCATTTTCAATTGAAACTTGAGGCAATTTTCTCCAACTATTTATTTTGTGCATGTATTATACTTGGTTTGGGTGTAGGTTGGGCCTTTAATTGCAATGGGCAACACCCTTTTGGGGTTGGGGTTCAAATCCCCTTGAAGGTGGTTAAGGTCTAAATAATCTTGATGTGATTGTGTTATTGTCCATAGCCTTGAATTTCATTTTAAATTTGTAGATGGTTATAATTTTATCCATGGTGTCTTAAGATTTGAATAATTAAGATGGAATTCAAGAACTTTGCTTAAAGACATAATGCATACCAATAAATATTTTTCTTAATAGAACCATCAATATTTGGCCATGATGATGTCAAGTGACAAGAAGGCATTGGCTTTCTTTTTTTCAATGGATCTCATAAGGTTTATTCATCATGTTCATTTATTGGCACCACAATTTGAAACTTTGTTGAAGGGTCGTTTCTTCTTTGTTATGAACCCACACTACTATTCATTGAGTTGAAAGGCTTCTTTATTGAATCAAATTTGGCTTTTATTGGTGGTCATCATTTGGTGTTGGGTGAACAAAAGCTACTTAATGGTGTATAATTAAGAGGATATATCAATGTCCTTCTTGGAAAACCTTCCATTGCAAAATCACAAGTTTGCACACATTGCTATTTACACCTAAATAAAAAGTGTTCATTGATTGTTAAAATAACTACACCAATTGTATGGGATTATAGTTCAATGAATTATTTTTCCTCCTTTTATCATTTCAATTTCCACATCATTTCATTATTTCCAAAATACTAGGATATATAGAAGATACCACCACCTTGCACTTTTCTCATCAGTAGTAAGGTTCTATGAATTAGGATCATGAAGGCTTGATAGTGGAGCTTCACAAGTGTATCATTTGTTGGACTAAGTGTTCCAAGTGTTTATTATTTGAGTTCAACTTGGGTTGTTTGCTCATGATCTTTGATCTAACTTCCATTTCCCATCTTGGTGAAAGCTTATTTTGTGTACATGAAAACATGCAATGTGAGTTTTATTTAGAAGGAGGTGCAATGGTTCTTGCTAATGGAAGGGTTGTTTACACTAATGAATTTGACAAAATGTGACCAAAAGACCTCATTGTATTCTTGGCACATAATATCTCTTGTAAACAATTTATTGAACTTTCTAATGCAAAGGATTCTTGGAGAAATGGATGTGATATACTGCAAAATCATATATTGTTTATATTGATTCAATAGGCTAATCTTTTCAAATTTTGTGTTTGGCCCAAGTTGTTGATGTATTATTGAAAACTAACTTGATTGGGTTGAATTGATCATTAAGCTATGTTGATATATTAAGTTAATAACTAACTAATGTTTTATGTAGCCTAGGAATGCTACAATTTGAAACCTTCATGACTATTATAGATTCCAAAACTTGAAACAAATTTTGTAGGTACCCAACCTTCATAATTGTGATAATGTATTTTAAGGCAATAGTTGAAACTCTCCCATTTTATATCAATGAGTCTTTGCAAACGTGAGTCCTATTACACACTTTCGAAAAAAATTACATGATGAGAGGGTTTTATTGGAACTAACTAGTATATAATGGCTATCCATGAAGCAATGGAGTAACAAATAATTTCAATTGTTAAAGTTAACATTATCATTATTTTGAACTATGGCAACTACAAACCTTCCATAAAGTCATTATGATGATTTCAAGTTGTGATCTCTAATACATGTCCCCCTATTTGCTTTAATTTTTTTGTCCATTTTGCATAAACTCTTTTGTTATGTCTCTTATAATTGTTCATGGGTTAAGATTAAGACTCGAGACTATTAGGGTCAATTCTTGTTGTTTTATTTCATTAGGCCAAATGTTTTGGAATCTTTTGAGTGATGTTTGTATCTTGGAGATTTCAATGGATTTTTGTCATTTTTAGTTTGCTTTGATTTTCATAATGAAAAATGTTTGTGAGCATCATTCAAATATAATATAATATTTACTTTATTTGCACATTTTTGAACTATGAAGGCATAAACAAATGATTAAAGATGACATTTGCAATATATGGCAATAGATTTAGGAAAAATGAATTACATTTTTTTAGAAGCCTAAAAAAAGAAAAGTGGAAAAAATCATGACTTCTTTTGGTTGTTACAAATTGCAAAACACATTTTCAAAGTGCATGTGAATGTTAATTCTCTAATGAATGATGCAAACTTCAAAGGTGCAAGGCTAGGAGAATTGGTTGAAAAGGTACACATTAGGAGGACAACCCCACATTTATAATTATTCTTCAACTTGTCTTCAACCACAATTTATAGTTGGAAACAACAAACCAAATCGCAAAATGTTTTTTGTAATTGAAATATATTATTTGCAACTAAGATCATAAGAATCAACAAGTACAAATTGAAAACAACATTTCAATTACAAATGTCAACCATGTGTTAACACCACATCAATAATTTACCACTTTAAATCATTTAAATTCGAAACAACACTGATAACCACTGTAGTTAAAAGATCATTTTCAATTATAACCCTAGGGTGAATGAACTTCATCCACTAATGTTACATGATGTCATTAATTTTCTAGTTGTAAGTTAGATTATATTACAATTAAGTTAGGGAAAATGTTCAACTAATAGTTCAATGATATGTGGCACATTCACATCCATAGGTTAGGCCACATGGCACTTAAGGTAAACCATTTAAACACAAGGTTAGGCTATGCCATATGGCACCTAAACATATGCGATTTAACCTAGGTTAGGCCACTTAGACATAAAGCTAGGCTAGGCCATGAGACATAGGCTTTAAATGGGTTAATTAGATAAATAAGCCACATATACTAGGCCTAGACCTAGGCCACTTAGCTAGGAAAATCCTATTTCATTTTTTATTTAACTTTTAGGGTTGAACCTTTTTAATTTGTTCATCCCAAATGGCAATTCCATTTTCACGTTTTCTAGAGTTTTTTTAACATTTCTAATACAATTCTTTATATAGTTTTAAAATTTGAAATGGAAAACAAACAATATGATATAAACATTTTAATTGTAACCTAATTTCAATTTAATCACAACTACTACCTACGAATAGTTCTACCTAACTTACTACCTATTAATGAACCTAAGCTATTAAGTAATGTAGCCTATGTGTCACCTAGGTTAAACTTAAGCATCTAGGCTCAAACCACCTAAACCATGTGGCGTGTAAGCCTACCTAAATTACTTCTAAACCTAGGCCACACCATGTGGCATTTAAATTAGGCATGGACTTAAGCCACATAGATGATGGCGCCTATGTTAAGCCTAAATCTAGATAGCCTATGTGGTGATGCCTAGGTTAGGCCATGTGGCATATAAGTTAGCCCTATAGTTAGGCCACATGGCACTTAAGTTTAGACCACATAAGGCGCATGGTGTTAATCCTAAGCCTAAACCGTGGCACACGTCACTTAAAGTTAGGCCTATTCCTAAACCCCATGGCACTTAAGTTAAGCTTAAACCTAGGCCATGTGGCTAAACTAGGTTAGGTTTTGTATATACATCTCAAACCAAGCTATTTAGATAGGTAGTCTATCCTAGATGGGTGAAAGCACGGTATTTTATACAAAAAATGTTGACAAAAAAAATCAAGTTTAAAAAGAGATAGTTTTTCACGAAAACACAAGAAAGTAAATTCAATTTTTACTTAAATTTCATTTTGAAACCATGGTGCTTTCCATTGGGTTTGTATTAAGTTGAATACAAAATTTGAAAAAAATTGGAATAATAAAAGTAGGGAACAAGTATTTTTGAATTTGACTAGCCAATATGGTGTTCAAAAGTATTTTTTCATTAGAAAATTTACTGAAATAGATTTGTGTGAAGTTGAAAGATAATGATCATTGTATATTCAAAGGAAGGAAAATAATTACTTTTTCTTTGGTAATATAAACTTGACACATATTTGAAACAAATGTTACACTACAAAAAGTAGGCTTCAAAAGCTACCTACATTTGGAAAAGTATACTTGAAACCTACTTTTACAATGTAAATTTTAAATTTTAATTCATAATAGTGAAAAAGTATCTTTTTTTCATCATTTAAGTAAAAATATTAAATGTATAATATTTTATGATGAGTTTTAGTCCTACTTCTAACTTGGCAAGTAAACTGCCAAGGTAATTGAATTGTATACGTTACCATGTTTTCACCCAAAGCACATACATACATAGGTTAGATATATATAGGTAATAAACTTAAGTATGTAAAATAGGTATACTAGGTATATTAATTAGGTGCCCTAATATAAACCTATGTATACCTATGTAATAAATAACATAACCTACGTATATAAGTAGCTTAATTTTTTAAAAAATAATATATTTGCATGCAAAGTTGTAAATGTGCACAATGTTTCATCCATCAAGATTGAATTATTTCGTCCATCCTTGAAACAAAATTACCAAAATAATCAATAGATGACTTATGATGGAACCATGTTACCTTTTAGTTACATGATGATTGATGACATCACATCTTTATTTGACCTATTAATTATAAATCAATTATGAAATTTATTGATGCCAAAAATATTTTGAAGGTGGCCTTCTAATCAAAGGTCATTTTGAATTGTCCACCAAATCAATAGGTGGGTCAACTTATTTGGTAATCACCATTAATTATTTTGATATTAATTTTTTTGTAGTTGCAACATAGTTGAAAATGACTATGTAATTGAAAAAAAATTGGTTAAAAGAAGACATTTTTTCTTATTGACATCAAATATCTTTTGCCTTTTTTGAAATTTGCACGGTGTGCCCTAGGTTTAGGCACAGCTTTGGTTAGTTTAGGTTTAATTAATTTAAAATTTTCACCAAAGTTTATTCAAAGTTAACTAAATTTCACTATGAGAAATCATGTCTTTTACAACTAATTCTAGTTACAAATTAGTTCCAAATGACATTTTTTAGTTGCATAAGACAAGTTGCAAAGGACATGATTTTTCATAGTGTTTTTATTTTTGTCACAATTTAACCAAAGTTGAATCAATTTTTAATTGAACCAAGTTTGAATCGATTTTTTGTTTAACCAAAGTTGAGCCAAATTTGAGTTTTGCCAAGGTTTAACCAAGTTTTAGTTGAACAAAGGTTTAACCAAGATTTAATCAAGTTTTAGTTGAACAAAGGTTTAGTCATGGTTTAACCAAAATAAAATGGTTTTAATGCACACTTATTTATATAGTCTACAACATAGGTTGCGATCATAAAATATATCCCATGTTTTTTGTCCTCCTTTTCAATTTTGTAAACTATATAAGAAGGTGTATTTCAAACATTGAAAAAACACCAATTTTTAAAAAAAGTGTTATTTGGGATGAACCAATCAAAATGGTTTGCCCCTAGAGGTTAAACCAAAAACAAAATAGTAAAACCAACTACCTATTTAACCTACTTACCAACCTACACTATTACCTATTAAATGTTTATTTAAAAGATATTTTAGCCCAAATTCAATGAATATGGCATATGGGAAAAAATAAAAATTGTGTGATGTGTCATGATTTAAGAGCATGCAAAATGGACAATTTGTAGATTTAATTTTTTATTTTCTAAATTCATCTCTTCCAAATTCAATTAGTATGTCACACAACAAAGTTTTATTGTGCCACGTGTTATGAGTTAAAATAATCTAGAATAGATGATGCATAATTTTTCAAAAAATTTTTTTTTCCAAAATATCCATAAATGTTGCTAAATGGCAACACAACATTTGTTGTTGATGTTGACCAAATTGAATTGCATGGTAAATACAAAACATAATTCATATATAGTCCACCAAAGGATGAAATTATATTTTCTTGATTTATTTCTTCCATCCAAAATTCATGTCGTTTATAACTATGATTGCAATATGTGACTTGTCCAACGCGAATCACTGAATTTTAATTATATTTGTTGCCTCTATTAATTACAAGGATTAATTAATCACAAAATGATAATTTTTTTTGCAATGCGCACACCTTCCAACTTTTTTAAGAGGTGGTTAAAATTGCAATTTTTCTTCAGAAAGCTTATGAGTTTCAAAATGTGTTCATTTCAAATTAGCAAAAGAGGTCTTACTTGACATTGCATGTAGAGGCAATTATTGCTTATACTTTTGAATCTGATGCTTTCAAAATTCAAATGGGTCACATTATGTTTGTTTGTTTCAAGTATGTGGAGTGGTCCAACTTCCAAAAGCCATTGCAATCTTCACCTTACTCATTCATGAACTAAAATGCTTCGAAATAACTATGTGAAGATTAAACAAGTTTGGATGGGCCAAGCGTGCTCCTTTGGTCCATAGTTAAATGCTCTAAAATTGAATATGACAAGAATGAAGGGACAAGAGTGGAGAAAGTCATATGGACTCATGAATCATGACATCTCTTTTAGTTGTAGCAAATTGCAAACATATTTTCACTTGATTTCAAGTGAAATTTTAATTTTAATTCTCTAGTAAAAGGCATAATAACCCTCTTGTTGTTGTTAATTGTAGCCAAATGTATGCCCTTCATAATAATCATGTAGATAAAAATAGTCCTTGACCAACCCACATGTCGCCAAATACAATCCCTTGTGAACCCATATGTCACCACTACTTTTGATCATGAATTACGATCACAATCATGATTAATGAGAGTAATCCCTTGTGAACTCAATTAGCATCAATTAACCACCTCTGCTAATTGATGTTTGAGTTGTGTAGCCACATTATCTACTAGGTCCTTGAACCAAAAAAAAAAAAAAAAAGGCTAACAAGGGCAACTCAACACAATGTCAATAAAATAATTAATCAATTTTGAAGATTCAATGTAGAAAATATAAGATGTTCCAAAACATTCTTGATTTCCAAACAATGTTTACTTGTTATTTGAAAAATATATATTTTGAAAATTTCAACATTCCTACAAATAATATAATTAGTATCAAAGCTGCAAAGGTACTAGGTATATAGTAATATATACCATGTTAACAAGGAGATGCAATGCAATGAACTTCTGAGGGCAACATAAGCTTTTATTCAGCTTGTGTCTTTATGTGCAGTAATGTCCTTGGATGAAGGCATTATGCTTTGCATAGGGCCTCTTTCAGTAAGGGCCTCTCCAGGGGTGTTATGGCCTTACACTTAATTTTCAGATTACAAGAAAGTGGGTCTAAGAGGACTATAATTTGGAAACCCTAACCTTTGGAAAATACCCTTTCCCCCTAATTACAAGAAAAGGTTTAAAAGGACAAAAGTAAGGAGTCTTGACCCTCTTCAAAACTCTTTTTCTCCAATTAAGAGAACAACCACAAGTAAGGGTTTTTGAAAACTAAATTGGAAACCTTAACCTATCAAAATTGCATTTCACTAATTAGTGATAGGAAAAGGACTACAAGTATAGGTTTGTGAAGAGAAACACTAGCCTTTAATTTTTTACTTCTTTTCTTTCATAAAAATTAACAAAGGAACTACAAGACAGGGTTTAATAGGATCATAACTGGGAACCCTAACCATCCCAAAGTGATTTTGGTTTTGTCCACTTTGATCTATGCTTTTCAAGGTTTTGTGCTTGAAGACTTTTTATTGGCTCTTCCATTAGGGACAACATTGCATGCATTGGTGTAAGAATTTGGCATAAAACTTTGGCTCAACCTGAAACCCATGAGTGAGAGATGTTTAGAATACCATGTATGCATATGATGGATCAACATATTTTGTAGAAGTGCATGCATCTAGATGAGAAGTTTTATATTTAGTAATGAAAGTCTTTAGTTTGAACTTGCTTTCTCATTTTGTAAAAAACAATTGTGAACATGAAAATGTCATGATGTGTAGTGTTATGACATTTGGTGTCATAAGGGTGTAAATCCATAGTAAACTCTATTGAACAAAAAGACTAAAACCAGTCAAAGGTAGAAACTATTCAACCAAAAAGAGATGCACACACATATATATACAATGCACAAGAGGAGGTTGAGATGAAATTTTCATGTATCCCCCCCCTAGACCTAAGCTAGGAAAAACATGGCATGGTCTAAATAGAAATCAAGGTGCTACAGGAGAACATGATGAATAGTACCAAAGGCCGATGGGAATTTGAGTGAGCTCTAGCTTGAAGTAGAATAGATGGTATCCACCATTACAATTATTGCAAAGTAGCATCTGATTAGCATCAATGTCCTTTGACATACTTGACATGGATAGTCAAGTGGAGGAATCCAAATTGACATGATGATGGTAGGATCCAAGTTTGACAGGTGGCAGGGTGCATAGTTTTTGGAGTGATCCCGAATTGTGCGTTCGTCAGCTCCTTGCAACTCCAACACACATCAAAACCTAATTGTCTTAATCCTCAAGATAGTGCAACTAGAGTATCATTAGGTTGTTGCTAGAGATACACAAAGTCACCAACATCAAATTGTCTCACCTTAGGTTTATAACTGCCACCTTGTGTGTGTGCATTCCGTAAGGTGTCTCAATGATGTGTAATGGACAAGTTCTCCATGGCCATGGGCATAACCCTCCTAAATAGAGTAGCCCTCTCTATGATGGCCTTAACCCAAGTGGATGGGGAGTCCAAGTCCACAACCTAGTCCATTTGAGCAGCAATGGAAAAGGGTGGAATGGGATGTCTCCTAAAAAGTAGAAAGTAAGGAAAGAAATGACACAAAGAGGCGTGTTTAGACATCCTATAACCCATGGTGATGTAAGGTAGGGCTAGGTCTCAATCCTCTTTGTTCCGAGTGAGGCAAATCTTTCAAAGTCCTTTCTTGCATGTCTAAACCATCTTCTCTACAAGGCCATTAGCTTGGGGATGATCCCTTGAAGTTGGCGATGGTCAATGAGAGCATGATCAAGTAGGTATCGGAATTCTCTTCTGAATTCTAATCTTTGATCAGTAAGGCACTCAACACAAGCCCCAAACCTACTTAGGACCTATTGTAAGAAAACTTGGCTAATGTTGTATGATGACTTGTTTGGTAGTGCAACAAGTTCGACCCACTTTGAAAAATGTTCAATCATAATCATGATGTAGACATTACCCCTTGAGGTCTATGGTAATTCTCTAGCTAAATCACATGACCAACAATAAAACATGCCCTGAATAGGGAGTGGAAAAAGCACGAGTTGTTGAGAGGAGAAGGAAAATTTCATTCTATCACATTGTTCACACCTAACAATGACATCTCGAACTTGAGCATACATACCTCTCCAATGGTAATGAGGAGTGAAAAGGCTATAAGTACATTTAACTTCAAAATGTTTAAGCTTTGAGTGTACCTTCTGAATAAGACCATGTCGTTCATGTAGTGGAGGAACCACTCTGTCGCCTTGTGGTAAACATCGGACGAGGTGATTGTCCTTCCATGAGTAGTGTTTGGACTGCTGTTGTATGCGATCCCAATGACTTGATGTAACTTGGGGAAGGTATTCCCCATGTTGAAGAAACCTTAGAATGTCGAAGTCCTCCCATATATCCACAATGGGATGCTCAACCAGGTTACATTGCAATAATGCAAGATAACTAGATGCATAAGATACATGTACTACTGGAATTTGGTCAAAGTCTTGCTTAGTTTTTGAAAAAATTTCAGAAGTAATGAGGGGTCTCCGTGACATGGTATCTGTGTTTTGATGTGTAATACTAGGTCGATGAATAACCTTGAACTCATATTCTTGAAGTATAAATGCCCAACAAACTAACTTACCAGTAAGCATTGTCATTGGTCATTAACCACTTGATAGGCTGGTGGTCGGTATACAAAGTGAACTTGGTGCCATAAAGATAAGGCCTGAAATGTATGACAACCCATACAACAACAAGACACTCCCCTTCGTATGAAAAGTAGTTGCTTTCAACCTTGTTGTTGCTTTAAGATGCATAGGCGATAACATATTCCTTGCCTTCTTCATCAAGTTGGCCAATAATAGCACCAATACCAAGAGCGCTCTAGTCAATGTGTAGAATGAAGACCTTGCTCAAATTAGGTCTTCTCAAAATGGGGAACTCTGAAAGCTTTTCCTTGAGTGTGTTGAAAGTTTCCTAAGCCTCTTCATTATATGTCTAAGCAACATCCTTATTTGATAATGCATAAAGAGGATGAATAATAATACTTATGTTTTGGACATAAATCCTATAGTAATTACATAGTTCGATGAAGCTCCTCAAAGTGTGAACATTAGTAGGATTGGGCATCTCCAAAATGGCTACTACTTTGGCCCAATGAGCCATAATACCATTTGGCAAAATTATGTGTTTAGGGTAGACTATTGAGGTGACAACAAACTCACATTTTTTAGGACGGATCTTCATATTGACTTCATGGAGCCTCTTGAATAACTCCTCAAGATGAGCCAAGTGTTGTAGGAGTCCCTTGCTATGCACTAGGACGTCATCTATATAGCATTTCAGGAAATTTGCCTTTTCGAGAACCTAGTCCATGACTTGCTGAAAGAAGACAGGTGCATTCTTTAATCCAAAAGGCATCACAAGCCATTCCCACAACTTGTTACTTCCATGGAATGTCCTTTTTTTACAATCCTTCACAGCAAGCACAATCTGGTTGAAGCCTTGCCTTAGATCCACAATTGCAAAGTTGTTTTGAATTTCCAATGTTATCAAACAGTTTTTCAGGGATGGGCATGGGGTGCTTGTCCTGAGGTGTAACCAAGTTCAAAGGCCTATAGTCCCCGCACATCCTTTTTGTAGTCCATAATCCAACTGAATCCTTCTTTACTAGCATTACTATAGTGATTGCGAAATTAAAACTTAATGGCTGAATGAGACTAGCTTCATGGAACTCTTTGCATCTTTCATTTACCAATTCCCACTCATGTTTGCTCAACCTATGCCTCCTTCGATAGATGGGTGTTTCATTTGTAAGGTCTATAAAAAATTGCATGTTTACCTAAGTCTTTCATTGAGAATGCAAACACATTTTCATTCTCAATGGTCTATGACCTAGTCTCTTTCCTTCTTGGTGAGCTAATTCCCCATAACGAAAGGGTAGTTGGAAACACAAGGAATGGAGTTGGAAAGTGTGTTTGAAAAACCTGGTGTATTGGGTTTTCCGCTATCCAACTGCATAGATTCGTAGAAGGTTATCATTATGTTTCTAGAAGCTGATGTATTTCCAGAATTATTAGAAATAACTTGAGTCAAATTACATGATACCTTTTCCCCCCCAACACTAAGAGTGAAGTGTACAGTGTTAAAGATAGGCAAATGTACTTGGTTAAAGTGCCATGTAGGCACATCGCCAGAACTACAAGCTAATTGAATCGGTGCTAGTGTTGTGTAGATTTGAAAGAGTACACAGGTTACCAACAACCATTTAAAGGAGTTTAGGTCCATGCCTCTCCCCAGTAGAGCGTTACGCTCCAATCTAGTCACCTTGGTGTGACTAGTAGTGCTAATTTGGAACCCCATTACCCCTTTTTTTTTTCTAGGCTTGGTTCATCCCAAGTGTCTGAAACATGACGATACACCAAGCCTGGTCCATCTCCCTAAAAGGTGTGTGCTCCTAGGAAGGAGACAAAGGTGGGCCAAACACCTTTTAGTTTTTTTATTATGTTCGAAGGAAACCAAGGAGGTTTCTCTTGCCTTGTAATTGGTTGCCAAGATCTCTTATCATCTAATATGTGAAAAACCTACAAGTTGGGGTCTCTAATGGTGTATCTTAGAGCCAACTACAGAACTGAGAGTGGTGCAAGGTTGGTCCACCAGTTGTAGTCGGTGCACATAGGAACCGCATTGTGTCGCATTGAGTAGGAAGGGTTCTCCAAGGTAATGCTTAACCAGCGTGTAGTGCTCCTGGATTTTTTCCCTATGGTCAAGTTGAAAAGGGGTGTTCTCAATTACATAACCAAGCGTAGGATAAATGGATTGAGCCCAAGTGATCAATTGTACCATGTCCGTGAAAAGACTGAATCTTGTGTCACTCAAGCCTTCTCCAAATCCAACCGTTGAAAATCCTTGACACTCACAACATGAAATGATGAGGTCCACGAGGCCAAGTAATTCCATATGTTTGTTCTGAATTAATTGTATGTCAGAGGGCAAAAAAGTGAAATTGGCCTTCCATGTGGTGGTTGCAAATTGTTATGGAAATTTGGTTGTGAGTTTCATCATTCTCAATGCCATCACTTGCCTTGCAATAGGATCAATGTTTACGTAAAAATACCTCTGAACCACCATCCTTGGTTGTAGTAAGGCTTCGAGACTTGTACCAATACCACCAAAGAGTTCTAATAATGTAATCCCCTCCTTAGGCGGTGTCCAGGTGATTAGCTGATGAAATACTAGCTTAATCGGTTCACCATGGCTCTCCATCTTCTCAAAACTAAACAGAGCTTTGACCAAGGGCTCGTGGGCTGCTTTGAACCTCTGTAAAACCTCTAGTCTATGTTGAATGTTTGTAGGAACCACCTTCAAGCTTTCAATAGCTTGGGCATAAGCTGTCTCCTCTTCATCTCCTTTTATCCATTCATGGTTAGCTTTTTGGATGTAGGAAATGGTGTGTGCTTCCTTGAGCATACAATGATAAGCCATAGGACTATGGTTCCCATGTAAATCAAGGGGTATGTACCCTAGGTGGTGGCCATCAGTCTCCCAATCCACTCGGTAGTACGTATGTTCGAACTAGTTATCAATTATGAAAATGGTGGAAATAGGGCCTTTTGCCCAATAAGCACATTGTAATTGGTGGCATTAGTGATTAAACATTTGACTTGTAGGAAAAGCTCCTAATCTGTACCTTTATTGAAGTTAAGTGTAATCAAATTGGAGCTCTCCCCAAGTACCTCCTCTACGCTCCCACTAGCAGTGCGAATTTGCCACATATTTTCGTAGTTTAGAATCAAGCATGCCCATCTTCTTGGCAAATTGAACTCCAAGAATCATTGGTTGGGCACTTGTATCAAGAAATACCACTCTGGGTGTATGTCCTCCCACTTAGATTGTTGATTCAATATTGTCGACCTTGGCAAATCTAGTGGTAATGGAAGTTCTCTCACTAGGCACCACCTTCGAAAATGAGTGAAAGATTTTGTGGAGAGAATGGTTATCCACAATGCCTTTGTTAAATAACAAATCCACAAGTGAAGTGTTCTTAACTCCCTTTTGATATGTGAATGTAGAATCAAAGGTAGGAGAGCCCACTAGTTTAGCCATGCTAGAACTAGTGACTGGATTATGAATGCCATCTGCAACACATGAGCTAATTGAGTGTTTCTCCAAGGTGTTGGATGAGACCCCTATAACATGTGGATTAGGGATTGGTAGAGAACCTGATGTAGTGTTTAGGGTATCTTTTAGTATTGTAATTATGTCCCTGGTGCTTAGTTTCAAATTTTGAAAACAAAACAACGGTGTACTCACAAGCTTTTGCGCGTTTTCATGCATTTGAAGTTGGCACTCCATAAACTGATTAGTGGAAAATTGTGTGTTTTCTCAATGTACATGTATTCTTGGGGCACGAAAATTTGATGCCTTAATAGCTTGTGGTGTAATAGTCTCCTTTCTCTTCGCTAACAATGTGCGTTTTTCTTCCATGTTGAGAGGAGGAAAAGATTGTGGCATGATTGTTCAAGCTCCTTTAACCCTGGTAATAGGACTTGAACCAAATGTGAGTCCATTAGTCTGAATTACTTATTTAGTGGCAGAAACTCTCGGTGCCACACTAGCTTCTTGTGTTGCAAAGTAGGAAGGGCAAAAAGAAGTGGCAAATTCTGGTGTGAAACTAAAATTGTGTGCACTGAAAAGAACATACTCCCCAACCATGGCATCGTGTGAGAGGCCATAGAATGACCTAAGAGGTCCCTCTCGTGATCCTAAACCATGTACAGGTTGGGCATGATTAGTTGGTTGGGAAGACTTATTTTTTAAATTAACAAGTTAAGCCTTCAATGATTCGAGTTCATTTTGTAGAGTTTGAACTTAAGCAGCATGGGCTTGAAACACCTCCTTCTTGTCAACATTGTGCTCCCTCTTCTTAGCATTTTTATTGAAATTACTTTTGGTGGGGAAAGCCTGAATGGAAGGCTAAGGTGCCTTGGCTTTTAGTTGAAGGGCAATGGAAGATGCTGGTAGATTTTGCCGTGGTAATCGGAGTTACTTCCGTTTCGGGAACTTGGCAAAACAAATAGCTTCCTGATGTCCTTCTTTCTCACAATAATCACAAAAGAGATCTTTAGAAGGAATGTTACACTCATTAGCTTTGTGGGCAGGATTGCCATAGTAGTTGCAAGAAGGTAGGATCAGTGCAGCCGAGTGCACCGTTTTAGCCCTTGAAAAAGAATGTGATGATCTGGTTAACGTAGCTGGTGGAGGCTAAGGCCTTGAACGTGATGGAGGCCTCATAGTAGTGGCTTCATAGTGTGCACGAGTTAGTTCCAACTTTTCAAAAATGTTGTACATATCCAGCAAAGTGTATGAGTCTCTAAATTCTACAAAAATTCGTTGTAAAACCTACGCATGGAATGTTAGAGTACCTTCCAACAAATGAAGATACCAATGGGCAGCTTCCAGGTCTATGATGCTCTGAATATCCTCTTTAAGCTTGAGAAGCCTCTTGTAAAACATCTTGAAGGTTTCATCCTTTTGCCGAGAGAAGGTGGCGAACTATAAATTTTTTTCAAAACTCTTTACCAGAAATTCTAGCTCAAGAACTCGAAAGAATTCCCCCACTAGATCAGCAAAAGTTGGTGCATTAATGGTGGGAGGAATGTTTGCGATAGCAACAATGAGTTGTTGAGGAGAAAAAATTACTGAAATAACTACCGGATCCGGATTATTGAGCATAATCCCATGATGTGCAATGGCAATTTGTAGTGCAGCTTGAAAAGTGTTGGTGATGGCTGTGGCATAAGCTAGACTGGGGATCTAGGTGACACCCAAAATCTTCGAAAAATGTTGCTCGTAGACATCCAATGTTTCATGTTGCACATAATGGGCCAATTGTTTGAATGTGAACGCTTCAATGTAATTATCGTCATACTTAAGCTCCAAATCATAAACCATAGTTGAGAAAGTTGCCTTGAATTCCCTCAAAGAAATGGTACCTGGCCTTTCACTGAACTTCTCAATTCTCCCAGAGGATTTGCTGACCTCCATGGTGTATATGGGTGTAGAGGTCACGGCTTGTAGCGGAATATATAGTGATGGTGTGAAAGCTAGTACAGTAACAAACGTACCCCACTTATTAACCCTTCCAAATGGACTATGATGTATTATTGATGTAGTGTAACTTGAACTTGAATTCTTGGTAGGAGTTGTACTGGATGACGATGGTGCTGTAGATGTTTGATGGTATTATCGTGAAGATCATGAGTTCAAAAAAATCAATTCAAATGATTGTGTGTTACTTCATAGTTGATACCTTGGTTCTGGTTGAATGGTAGTGTTATCATCATCCGAAGATATGGTGTTGTCCCATGCCCTAAAATTTTGTATCAATACAGAGCATTAGTTACTAACACAACATACGGTTTGTAGAATACGGTGTGTTAACAGGGATGAATAGCGATGGACGGATGTTCGTGGACGGAATTGTGACAAACGTCAAATGGAATAGCGACGGACGTTAAACAAAATCGCAACGAACGTCGGACATAACGAAACAGGAACAAAACAAGTAGATGGAGGGCAACAGACAACAACTATAATGATGACAATGTTATAGAGTGATCCGTGTCCGCGAGCTCTATAATG
>Ga0209611_10007039_pt1 | contig 18147 bp, 11 predicted proteins | sample S1TSphgellanicum_3_FD_187693 | JGI IMG/M metagenome (GOLD analysis project Ga0209611, IMG submission 187693) | Host-associated microbial communities from peat moss isolated from Minnesota, USA - S1T2_Fc - Sphagnum magellanicum MG (SPAdes) (version 2) | ecosystem: Host-associated > Plants > Peat...
AGGCCGCGCGCACGCACAGCAAGCTCGCGTCCTACCTGCGACGGACGTAGCACGTACGGCAAGCTCGCGGCCTTCCTGCGACGGACGCAGCACGCACGGCAAGCTCGCGGCCACCCGAGACGGTCTCGGGGCGACCGAGGAGCTATCCGCTGTTGCGCAGCGCGGTCGCGATGGCATTGATCGACAGCTGAATGCCGTCGCGTACGCGCGGATCGTTTTCCCCCGCCCGGTGCCGCTTGATCAATTCGACCTGCAGCAGATTCAGCGGCTCGATGTACGGCAGCCGCAGGCGGATGGAGTCGTCGAGCGCCGGATGCTTCTCCAAGAGGCGGGTCTGTCCGGTGATGCTGAGCAAGCTCTCCTGAGTCTCGAGCCAGGTATCTCTGATACGGCCGAACAGCGTGTCGGCCAGGCGCCGATCCTCGACCAGCCCGGCATAGCGGGCGGCAATGCCCATGTCGGATTTCGACAGCACCATCTCGAGATTGTCGAGCGTGGAGCGAAAAAACGGCCATGTTTGCAGCATCTCGCGCAGCAGCCCGGCGTCGGCCGAACGAAGCGCCTGGCCGACTCCGTACCAGCCCGGCAACATCACCCGCGCCTGGGCCCAGCTGAATACCCAGGGGATCGCGCGCAGATCCTCGATGCGCTGCGAATTGGACCGCGACGCCGGCCGCGAGCCGATCTTGAGTTCGGAAATTTCGGGCAACGGCGTCATCTGCCTGAAAAACGTGGCGAAGCCTTGGGTCTCGTACACCAGCGAGCGGTAGGCGCGATAGGCGTGCGCGGAAAGATCATCCATGGCGGCCGCGAAGCGCGCCCGGCTGTCGGGCGACATCGACACGGTCTCGAGCGACGCCAGCAAGGTCGCTGCGGTGATCGCCTCCAGATTCGCCGCGGCGCTCTCCCGGGTGCCGTACTTGGCGGCGATGATTTCTCCCTGTTCGGTGATGCGGATGCGGCCGCGCACGGTGCCGGCGGGCTGCGCGCGGATTGCCGCGAAGGAGGAGCCGCCGCCGCGGCCGACCGCGCCGCCACGGCCGTGGAATATCTGCATCGGCGAGTTGAACTTCTCGAAAACGGTCGCCAGCGAGGTGGTCGCCTGGTGCAGGCTCCACACCGACGTCAGGTATCCACCGTCCTTGTTGGAGTCCGAATATCCGACCATCACCTCCTGGTAGCCTCGCCCCGCGACGATTTGCGCGACTTCAGGCAGCTCGAACCACGCGGTCATGACAGAGGAGGATTTGACGAGATCGTCGATGGTTTCAAACAGCGGCACCGCCATGATGGCCGCGCTCGCGCTTCCGCGGCACGAATACAGGCCGGCTTCCTTCAGCAGGATATTCACTTCCAGCAGATCCGACACGCTCTCGCATTTGGAGACGATGTACGAGGTGATGCAGGCGGTGCCGTATTGCCGGTGGGCCTCGGCGGCCGCGCGCACGATGCTGAGCTCCGAGACGGTCTCCGGCGAATACGTCGCGTAAGGACTCGCCAACAACCGCTCACCCATCAGTTCACGGCGCAGCAGCCGTACGCGCGCCGCTTCGTCCAGGGCCTGATAATCCTCGCACGCTCCCGCCACCTTGAGCAGTTCGCCCACCACCCGCGCGTGTACGTCGGCGTTCTGGCGCAGATCCAAGGTGGCCAAATGGAAACCGAAGGTTTCGACCGCGCGCGACAATCGTCCAAGGGAACCGCCGATGCTGGGTCCGGCGCGGTTTTCCGCATTCAGCGATGTCTGCAGAACCTTCAGGTCCGCGCGCAGACCGGCCGAATCGGCATACGGTTCCGCGCTTACGGTGGCAGGCCGCGGCGGCACGCGTCCGGTGATTTTCTGGAAGGTGGCGGCCACCCGCGCATAGATGCCGGTGATGGCGCGCCGATAGGGTTCGTCGGCACGGGCCGGATTGACGTCGCCGCTGCGCTCCGCCAGCTCTTGCAGCTCCGGTGACGTGCCCGCGAGCTCGTTCGATACCGAGAGTTCCGCGCCGAGCGCGTTGAGCTGTTCCAGATACTCGGAAAGCAGCGCCTGCGCCGCGCGCCCGAGTGCGAGGCGCAGCGATTCGGAGGTAACGTGCGGATTGCCGTCGCGATCGCCGCCGATCCAGCTGCCGACCCGCAGGAAGCTCGCAGGCCGCCGGCCGAGCAGGCGTTCCCAGCGCGCGTACAGCAGCGGAACGACGGGGACGAAGACGTCTATCAGATAGGTCAGTGCAATTTCGACCTCATCCGCGACGTACAGCCGCTCGCGCCGCAGTGCCCGCGTTTGCCAGAGCAGGGCGATCTGCGCGGCGATCGCTGGCTCGATCAACTCACCGTCGCTCGATTCGTGGTTGCCCACGTCCTGGCGCCGCATGAGCAGTGCGATGCGGTTGCGATGGTCGAGCATGCTCTTGCGCGTGACTTCGGTCGGATGCGCCGTGAGCACGGGCGTTATCAAGGCACGATCCAGCAATTCCGCGGCCTGCCCGGCATCGATACCCTGTGCCGCCAGGAGGCCGAGCGCCGACTCGAGCGTACTGCCCTCCTCGGCCACGACTCCCTGGCGATCTTCGGCCAGATTCGCAAGCATCGAGAACAGCATGAAGCTGCGCACGAACGCCACGGTCTCGTCCAGGGTCAAGGTCTCCCATCCGGCCGCGAGGCCACGCGGGTTGGCGATGCCGCGATGGCGATCCACCGACGCCGCGCGGATCGCCTCGATACGGGCAAACAGCGCCGTGCCGCCGTAGCTACGGATCACATCACCCAGCAGCCTTCCCAGAAATCTAATATCGGCGTTCTGCGTGATGGAGGTCGGTGTTGCCATGAGGTCAATAGTGCACTGTGCAGCGGGCGTGCGAAAGGCGCGGGTCGGCGTTATCCTACACACAGGGCTGGGCGGGGGCCGTCGAGGTGCGGCGCGCGAGGCTCTATACTGAATAGATATGCAGCCCGCTGCGGAAGCGACTGCGAGTTACCATCCGGAGCAGAAAATGCAATTAAAATTCTGGAGTCGGGCCCTGGTTCCCCTCCTGCTTCTTTCACCCCTGCTGGCGTTCGGGCAAATTTCGCTGAGCATCTCGGTCGGGGTACCGCCGCCGGCCCTACCGGTTTACGAGCAGCCCGAAATTCCGGGCGACGGGTACATCTGGACCCCCGGCTACTGGGCATGGGGCGACGACATCCAGGACTACTACTGGGTTCCGGGCACCTGGATCCTGGCTCCGCAACCCGGATTCCTGTGGACGCCGGGCTACTGGGGCTGGTCGGGCGGAGCCTATCTGTTCAACGCCGGTTATTGGGGGCCGCACGTCGGTTTCTATGGCGGCGTCAACTACGGTTTCGGGTATGGCGGCAGCGGCTATGAGGGCGGCTACTGGCAGGGCGGCCACCTCTTCTACAACACCACGGTGACCAACGTAGGCAGCACCCACATCACCAATGTGTACAACAAAACGGTGATCAACAACACGACGATCAACAATGTGAGCTACAACGGCGGTACCGGCGGTGTACGCGCCACGGCGACTCCCGCTGAAGAGGCTGCGGCCCACGAACAGCATCTGCCCCCAGTCGCGGCGCAGGTCAAGCATGTGCAAGAGGCACGAGCCAATCCCGAGCTGCGCGCGAGCAACAATAAAGGCAAGCCGCCGATTGCCGCGACGGCCCGTCCCGGCGTCTTCAGTGGGCCCGGGGTCGTGAAAGCCAAGGAGGCGGGCGCGCCGGCACGCGAGAGTCATGCGCCGGCGGCAGAGCATGCAGCGGCTCATCCGGCAGCCCCGGTCGAACACCGCGCCGCGGAGCCGCCGTCACACCCGGCGGCAGCGCGGCCAGAGGCGCGCGCGGAGACCCCGCACCCCGCGGAGACGCCGCATCCGGCGCCGCCGCATCCGGCGGCGGAGCATCCTGCCGCGCCTCACCCGGTAGAGCATGCGCCAGCGCCTCGGCCTGCCGCGCCGCCCAAGGCGCCACCGCCAAAACCCGCGGAACATCCGGCGCCGCGCGAGGACGACCACGAACATCATTAATCATGATGCCGATGCGCGGCGATTCTCCACGGAGGTGGAGGGCAGTGACGCGCACCTCGACTACGCGCTGTCCGGCGGCGTGATGACGATTACGCATATCTGGGTGCCGCCGCACATCGGCGGCAGAGGCATCGCCGCGGGATTGATGGCCGCCGCCTTGGATGCGGCGCACGCCGCCGGATGGTCGGTGAATCCGGCCTGCTCCTACGCGGCGGCCTATATGGCGAAGCACCCGGAACAGGGCGCGAGGCGGCACGACGAGGAATTGTTGGACGAAGCGCTCGAGGAATCCTTCCCCGCCAGCGACTCGCCGGCGGTTGGCGGCATCACGTAGCCCGCATCACCATCTCCCTCTACCCCGGTAGCATGGGGCGCCCTTCGTGCGCCACCAAGAGATCATGCATGTCGTTCGCATGCTCTTCCTCGACCGTCAAGATGCTTTCCATCAGGGTACGGGTCCCGGGATCCTCGTTGCCGAAGTAGCGGATGAGTTCCCTGTAGTGGTCGACCGCGATGCGTTCGGCAATCAGGTTTTCCTTGATCATATCCACCAGATTGCCGGCGTTCCCATATTCCGACGCGGCGCGCGTGGCGAGGCCGGTGGGATTGAAGTCGGGCTTGCCGCCCAGCTGATTGATGCGTTCGGCGACCTGTTGCGCATGCTGCGCTTCCTCTTTGGCGTGCTGCGAGAACTCTGCCTTGACGCCCTCGCTGGAGATACCCGCGGCGGCCACGGCGTGCATGGTGTACCGCAGCACGCAGACGATTTCGGTTGCCAGAACCGATTGCAGGATCGCGATCGTCTTCTGCACGTCGCCTTGATAGGTGAAGGTGACCGCGCCGGTCTGAAGATTGCTGCGCGCCCGTTCCCGCAGGGTCTTGATGTCGGTGAGGAACGGTTGAGAATTCTTGGTTTCGCTGGCCACTGATGTTCTCCTCAACGGTGGATTTTCAGTCCCGTCTTTATACACTGCCGGCGGGCGGCCGTTCAGAAAACCTGGCTTGCCGATTCGTCGGCCGGAGACTGCAGTGCGTGTCAGCGAGCCGCCGACAAAGCAGTCGAGAGCTCTGATCGCACCCCGAGCGTCGGCAGGAGCCCGCGCCGCGATCTCACCGCCAATCCACGCCGGCAGCCCTCAAGCCTTTAAGATGCATCGATGCAATTACGCTCATCGATGTGCAGACGCTCGATCTGGATGCTGACGCTCGCGCTCTCTGTCCCCTGGGGCGGCGGGGCGGCTGCCGATAACGACGCGACCCGCCGTGCGTTCATCTCGGCCCTGCAGGGGATTCGCCTGGATTTGCCGGACACCCCGGACTCCGACGCCCTCGAAACCTACCCGCTGCACGACTATCTGACAGCGGCGCGCCTGCATCGCGATCTCGGCAAGCGGGCCGATGAGGCGCTCGACACGGCGGTCGACGCGTTCTTGCAGGCCCACGGAACGCAGCCGGTGACCCGTACTCTGCGTCACGACTGGCTGGTGAGCCTTGCCCAACGGCGCCGCTGGGATTGGTTTCTGCCCCGCTCCGTGGATGCCGCCGATCCGATAATCGTCTGCGACCGGCTCGCAGGACGTTTGGCAACGGGGGATACGCAGGGTTTGGCCGCCGCCGCGCTCGAACGCTGGAGCCTGCCGCAGCGACCGCCGGCCGAGTGCGGCGATGCGTTCGCCTGGCTCCGGCAGCAGAATCTGCTCAACGGGGCGTTGGCGGAGGCGCGAACCCGCGCCGCACTCTCGGCCGACAATCCGCGTCTGGCGCGCGAGTTCGCAGCCGACGTGCCCCCCGCGAGGAGCGCCGCCCTGCTGCAATGGTCGGACCTCTTGGAGGCGCCGAAGGCGGCGCTCAACACATTGGCCCTGAACCCTAAGTTGCCGGTGGAAGCCGACGCCCTGGCGGCCGGCTTCGACAAGCTCGCCCGCGCCAATTTCCCGGCCGCGCAGGCTGTGCTGCCGCAGCTGCTCGAGCGCCCCGGCATGCTGCCTTCGCTGCAGGCAAAACTGCTGCGCTCGGCCGCGCTCGGCGCGGCCTACGATCACGATCCGACGGCGGTCGCGTTGTTCGAAAAATTGACTGCGGTCGCCGGCGACAGCCAGGTCGAGGAATGGCGGGCTCGCGCCGCGCTATGGTCCGGGAACTATGCCAAGGCTCGCGAGTGGATCGAGAAAATGCCCGCCGGCCTGGCAGGCCAGCCCCGCTGGCGCTACTGGCACGCGCGCGCCGTCGCGGCGACGGCAGGCGAGGACGCCGCCGCCCCGCTGTTCGCCGAGATCGCCGAATTGCGCGATTACTTCGGCTATCTGGCAGCGGACCGTCTGCATCGCGCCTATCATTTGAATGCCAGAGCTTCGCCCGACGATGCCGGCGCGCAGGCCGCGCTCGAGACCACGGCCGGCTTGGTTCGCGCCCGCGAGTTGTTCGCCTGCGACTTGGCGGACGACGCCGCGGTCGAATGGACCGCCGTGCTGGGAGACGCCGAGCCCGCGGTCAAGGTTCAAGCCGCGCATCTGGCTTCACGCTGGGGCTGGTATGCGCAAGCGATCGCGACACTGGCGCTGGCGGGTGAATGGGACGATGTCCGTCTGCGTTATCCGCGCCCCTATGCGGACTGGGTCGCACAGGGGAGCGCGCTCGCGGCCGTACCGGCCGATTGGATTTTTGGCGTGATGCGCCAGGAAAGCCTGTACCGCAAGGATGCCGTGTCAAGGGCGGACGCGCGCGGTCTGATGCAAATGCTACCCGCCACGGCCGTCGCCGTCGCGCGGCGCTGGCACCTGCCGCCACCGCGCAAGGATAGCCTGTTCGACCCGGCGGTCGCGCTGCCGCTCGGCGCGGCTTACCTGCGCGAATTGCTCGATCGTTACGGCGGCCGGCTCGCCTTGAGCCTGGCAGCCTACAATGCGGGCCCCATGGCGGTCGCACGCTGGCAACCCGCGAATCCGCTGGACGCCGACGTGTGGCTGGAGAATGTCCCCTATAACGAAACCCGCGGGTATGTGCAGCACATTCTCGAGCACATCGTCGCATTCGCCTGGGTGCGCGATGCCGAACCGCCGCGCCTCGGCACGCTGCTGCCGGCGGTAACGCCGGGGCTCGCGGCGGCGGGGTCCCCAGCGGATGGCGGCGGCGCCGGAGCTGCCGATCCCGTCACCCGCTGATCAGGCCGGCCGTCACATTGATCGCGAACCCGAGAATCGATGCGTTGAACAGAAACGACACGAGCGTGTGGGCCAGCACCACCTTGCGCACGTCGGCACGCAACGTCGCGACGTCCGCGGTCTGGCAGGCCGCGGCGATGGTGAAGGAAAAGTAGGCGAAGTCCCAGAACACCGGCAGCGGCGTTTCCGGAAAGCGCAGCGGACGATCCTGCTCCTGCACGCTGTAGAACATGTCGGCGTAGTGCGTCGTGAACATGGTCGGCACGAGCACCCAGGAATTCAGCAAGGTGAGCATCGCCAATGCCAGGTGCGCGACACGTTCCGCGCCGGTCACCTGCTTGAGCGTCGCGAGCGGTTCGACGATCGCGCCGACGCTGAGCAGCGCGGCGATCGTGACCGCCGCGACGATGATCGGCGCGGACTCGTCCTCTTCGATATATTGCGAGCAGATCTGCTGCGCGGTCAGTCTTCGCATCCATCGGAAGATCAGCACCAGAAACAGCGACACGCCACAGTTCCAGCACACGAGGAGACGGCTCAAGCCCGACCACTGCGCCGGCAGGACGAAGAAAATCGCGAGACCGCACGCCGTCGAGATCCACAACCTCGGGTGATAGAGGATCAGTTTGTTCATGGAGCCGCGGCGCGGGCCGGTCGGTCGCGCTACTTGCCGCTCTCCTTGGCGACCAGATAATCCACCAGCGGCACCACCTGATCGTTGCCACCGGCCGATTCGGCATTCAGGCGGTACTTGCCGTTGACGACGATGGTCGGTGTGCGATCGACGCCATAGCGGACCATCGACTCCTCGGCGGCGCGCACCTTGACGTCCACCGTGAAGGATTTGGCGGTCGCCAGGAATTTATCGACCGGCACGCCGGCCTTGGCCTTGTAGAATTTTGCCGCATCTTCGATGGTCGGCACGCGGCTCTTGATGTTCCGGGTCACGGGATCGATGACGGACAGTTCGCCGCTCTGCCATACCGCGTCGAACATGGCATCGTGAGTCTGGTCGGCGACGCCCAGAGTCTGGGCGGTGTAATAGGCCAGCTGGAACATCGGCCAATCCTCGGTCGGGTTGAACGCCGCCGGCATGTAGTCGAGCACCGCGTTGGGCGGCAGACTCGCCCGCAGCTTGTGCATGGTGGGCTGGAAAATATTGCACGCCGGACAGGCATAGGAAAATACCTCGGTCACCTCTACTTTTCCGGGCGCGAGACCGGTCGGGCGCACCGGAACGATCGGGAAGTAATTGACGTTCTCGGTCCACGCGGCCTGGCTCATCGCCGGCGCGCAATCGATCAACGCAAGTACCGCCGCCAATGCGGCGCTGGTCAAACACTTCATCGAGTCTCCTGGGCCGCAGCCGGTTGGTGGGTGCCGGCCGCTATTTTCGCCCCAGCGGTTCCAGCCTGTCGAGGACAACGCGCGCCGCCTGCGCGGCGCCGTCCTCGGCGGCCAGAGAATCGCCGACTTCCCGCGCCCGCGCAAGGTAGCCGGTCACGCGCAGCAAAATCCCGAGTTCGCGGCCAGCCGAGGCCGCGGTGTAGCGGCGCGGCGGCAGGACACGCGCCACGCCGAGCCGGGCCGCCCGCGCCGCGTTGTCGAGTTGATCCGCAAAATGCGGCACGATGAGCTGCGGGCGGCCCGCGCGCAGTGCCTGCGCCAGCGTGCCGATGCCGCCGTGATGCACGACGGCGGCGGCGCGCGGCAGCACCAGCGAGTGCGGCGCATACGCGCAAATCAGCACGTCGGACGAACCGAAGCGCGCGTAGTCATCCACCGCCTCCTCGCCCACGATCAATACCGCGCGTGCCGCGCAGGCGCGCGCCGCCGCGAGACTCTGGCGATAGAAGTCTCCCGGACTGTTGACGACCGTGCTGCCGAGAGTGAACACCAGCGGCGCGGCGCCCCGTTCGAGAAACGCGGTCAGCTCCGGATCGAGCCTGCTCGCGAGGCCGTCCTCGCTGTCGAACGGCGCGAAACCCACGATCGACGTCGGCCGCGGATAATCCGGCTGCACCGCGCCGAGCAGCGGCGAGTACATGCCGATCGCGCCGGCGGCGGTGAACTGACCGTCGAACAGCGGATCGGCCGCGGCGGGCGGCAGCCCGATGCCGGCGCGCAGCGCCTGCAGGGGACGGAACAGGATCTTCGACGCTGCCTTGAGAACCGACAACGCGAGCCCGGCCGGCGCCGGACCCAGGCTCCGCAGCAGCGCGCTCAGCCACTCCGCGTTCGGGATGACGGGCGGGTCGTACGCGGACAGAAACATCATGGGCTGCAGCACCAGCGCGATGCAGGCAAGGCCGCGCTTTTCGGCCGCGAGCCTCGCGCCGAATGCCAGACTGCTCGTGATCACGAGATCGGCGTCCGACGTGACCCGCATCATGTCCTCGAAGGCCACGCTCACGTACGGGACGATGAGCTTGCGGAACAGGAAGGCGCTGTCATTCATGACCAGCCGCGTGAGCTGCGCGCGGTCGAGGCGCAGGTCGCGCTGCATTTCCTCGAAGCTCGGCCGCAACGGATGAAACGCGATGCCGCTCGCCTGCACCTTGTCGCGGTATTCCGCGGCGCTCGCGAGCACCACATCCACGCCGCGCTCGCGCAAGGCGCGGCCCAATGCGATGAACGGATGCAGGTCGCCGAGCGACCCCACCGTGGCGAGCACGACTTTGCGCCTCAATGTGGTGGTCTGCGGGAGAATCTGGTTATAGTCCGCAATCGCCTGACGTCCTTGCCTGCTCTCGCCGGGACGTGGCCCGACAGTGGTGAAATGTCAAGTTGTGTTAAACGATCCAATCTACCCCGATCGATCCGTGGCTCCGCGCGGTCCCCGCGCCTTCCTCCGCCGCCATCGGACCGCACTGCTGTCGGTCCTCATCATCGTGCTGCTCATGATCGCGCTGATCGGATACATCCGTCACCAGCAGCCCGGCACGCCGCCGGGAGGCGGGCGCGGCGGCCGCGGCGGCCAGAACGCGCCGGTGGCCGTGACCGTCGCAGCCGCCGCGCGCGGCGACATTCAACTGCGCATTCCGGCGCTCGGCACGGTCACGCCGCTCGCCACCGTGACGGTCCGCACGCAGATCAGCGGCGTGATGCAGAAGATACTCTTCACCGAAGGTCAACTGGTGCATCAGGGCGACTCGCTGGCGCAGATCGACCCGCGCCCGTACGAGGCCGCCCTGCAACAGGCACAGGGAAATTTGAAACGCGACCAGGCGCTGCTCGCCGATGCCAAGCTCGATCTTAAGCGCTACGAAGGGCTGGTCAAGGAGGATTCGATCGCCGCACAGCAGCTCGACACGCAGAAGGCGCTGGTCGATCAATACATCGGCACCATCGAAGCGGACGAAGGTCAGGTGAAGACCGCTGCGGTGAACCTGATCTATACGCACATCGTTTCACCGACCACCGGCCGGGTCGGATTACGTCAAGTCGACCAGGGGAACTATGTGACGCCGGGCGACACCAATGGCATCGTGGTCGTCAATCAGGTGCAGCCGATCACGGTGATATTCGCGATCCCCGAGGACAACGTGTCGGCGCTGGTGCGGCGCATGAACGGCGGTCCGCCGCTCGCCGTGGAAGCCTACGATCGCACCAACAGCACCAAGCTCGCGGACGGCACTCTGCTCACCGTGGACAATACAATCGACGTCACCACCGGCACGGTGAAGTTGCGGGCGCAATTCGCCAATGCCGATGAAGCGCTTTTTCCCAACCAGTTCGTGAACATCCAGCTGCTGCAGGAGCTGGTGGCGGATCAGATCATCATTCCCAATGCCGCCGTGCGCCGCGGCGCGCCGAACGGTGTGGTCAGCACGTTCGTCTACGTGGTGAATTCGGACCGGACCGTGCAAGTGCGTCCGGTCACGCTCGGCGTGGCGGACGGCGAGCGCGTCGCCGTCACCTCGGGGCTGGCCGCCGGAGAACTCGTGGTCACGGAAGGCGGCGACCGCCTGCGCGAAGGCGCCAAGGTATTGCTCCCGGACTCGGTCAAGCCCGCAACCGCGCCGCCGCCCAACGGCGCAAAGCCGGGCACCCCGGGATCGCACCGGCGCGCGCATCCCAAACCGCCGCAATGATGGCGGTGACGGCGCACATGGCTCGGTCCTAGGTTGGCGCGCGCATGAATCCGTCGCGTATTTTCATCCTGCGCCCGGTGGCCACCACCTTGCTGATGGTGGCGATCTTGATCGTCGGCGCGATCGCATACCTGCAGCTGCCGCTGTCGGCACTTCCTGAAGTGGCCTACCCGACGATCCAGGTGGAGACGTTCTATCCGGGCGCGAGCCCCGAGGTCATCACCTCGGCCATCACCGCTCCGCTCGAAAAGCAGTTCGGGCAGATGCCGGGCTTGAATCAGATGTCCTCGACGAGCTCGGCCGGCGCATCGGTGATCACGCTGCAATTCTCGCTGGCGCTCGCCATCGATGTGGCCGAACAGCAGGTGCAAGCGGCGATCAGCGCGGCGCAAAACCTGCTGCCGCAGGATCTGCCGGCGCCGCCGATCTACGCCAAGGTGAATCCCGCCGACGCGCCGGTGCTGATTCTCGGCCTCACCTCCCGGGTCATGCCTCTCACGGAAGTGGAGGATCTGGCCGACACGCGCGTCGCGCAGAAGATCTCGCAGATCAAGGGCGTGGGAGTCGTGAGCATCAGCGGCGGTCAGCGCCCGGCGGTGCGGGTGGTCGCCAACCCGCGCGCCATGGCGGCTTACGGGATCAATATCGACGACTTGCGCACAACCATAGCCAATGCCAACCAAAACGGTCCCAAGGGCACGCTGGACGGCCCGAGCAGCGCCTATACGGTCAACACCAACGATCAGATCAGAAACGCCGACGACTACGGCAACGTGGTGATCGCCTACAAGAACGGCTCACCCGTGCGGCTCAAGGACGTGGCCCGGCTGGAGTCGGGCGCGGAGAACGCCAAGCTCGGCGGCTGGATGAACACCGTCCCGGCTCTGATTCTGAACGTGCAGCGCCAGCCCGGCGCGAATGTCGTCGACGTCGTCGACCGGATCCACGATCTGCTGCCCTCGCTGCAGGCCGCCCTGCCCGCCGGCGTCGATCTCGTGATCCTCACCGACCGCACCACCACGATCCGAGCCTCGGTGACCGACGTCGAGATCGAGCTGGTGCTCGCCGTGGTGCTGGTCGTGCTGGTGATCTATGTGTTCCTGCGCAACGTTCCCGCCACCATCATTCCCAGCCTGTCGGTGCCGCTGTCCCTGGTCGGCACGCTGGCCGTGATGTATCTGGCGAATTTCAGCCTCAACAACCTGTCGTTGATGGCGTTGACGATCGCGACGGGCTTCGTGGTCGACGACGCCATCGTCATGATCGAGAACATCTCGCGCTACATCGAGCTCGGGGCGACGCCGCTCGAAGCCGCGCTCAAGGGAGCCGGGCAAATCGGCTTCACCATCATTTCGCTCACCGTCTCGCTGATCGCCGTGCTGATCCCGCTGCTCTTCATGCAGGACGTGGTCGGGCGCCTGTTCCGCGAATTCGCGGTGACGTTGGCCGTCACGATTCTGATCTCCGCGGTCGTTTCGCTGACCCTGGTGCCGATGCTGTGCGCCAAGCTGCTCAAACAGCGGCGCGCGGGCGCCCATGCGGCGACCGAGTCGGGCCGCTGGTTCACCGCCGTGGTCGAGTGGTACGGGCGGCGCTTGACCTGGGTGCTGGACCACCAACGCCTGACGCTGTACTTCGCGGTCGCGACGCTCGTCGTGACCGCGCTGCTCTACGTGCTCATCCCGAAGGGATTCTTCCCGGAGCAGGACACCGGCTTGATCCAAGGCGTGTCCGAGGCCACCGAGTCGGTTTCGTATGCCGCCATGGCCGACCGGCAACAGGCGCTCGCCGCGGCCATCCTCAAGGATCCGGACGTCGTCAGCCTGTCGTCGTACATCGGGATCGACGGCAACAACGTCACCCTGAACAGCGGCCGTTTCCTCATCAATCTGAAACCGCGCGGCGTGCGCGGCTCGGGCCTCGCCGAGATCATCCGGCGCCTGCAGGGCGAGACGGCCGATGTCGCGGGAATCACGCTCTACATGCAGCCGGTGCAGGATCTCACCCTCGACAACACCGTCAGCCGCACGCAGTACCAGTTCACCCTGGAAAGCGCGGACTCCGCGGCCTTGTCGACCTGGACTCCGAAGCTGCTGGCGGAACTGCGCCGGCAGCCGGAGCTCGCGGATGTGGTGAGCAACCAGGAGGACAACGGGCTCGCGGCCTACATCACGATCGACCGCGACAGCGCGGCGCGCCTCGGCATCAGTGTGGGCACCGTCGACAACGCCCTGTACGACGCCTTCGGCCAGCGCATCGTCTCCACCATCTTCACCCAGTCGAACCAATATCGCGTGATCCTCGAGGCGGATCCCTCCTCCTACCGATCGGTGGATTCTCTCGCCTCCCTGTATGTGCCCTCGTCGGCCGGCGGCCAGGTACCGCTGTCGGCGATCGTCAAGGTCGACGTGGAGACGCGGCCGCTGCTCATCAATCACCTGGCGCAATTTCCGGCGACCACCGTGTCCTTCAACCTGAGCCCGGGCGCGTCGCTCGGCGCCGGCGTTGCGGCCATCGAGAAGGCGGAGCTCGACCTCGGAGTGCCGCACAGCATCCGAACCACGTTTCAGGGCGCGGCGCTCGCGTTCCGCAACAATCTCAGCAACGAGCTGCTGCTGCTGCTGGCCGCGGTCGTGGTCATGTACATCGTGCTCGGCGTGCTGTACGAGAGCTTCATCCACCCCATCACCATTCTCTCGACCCTCCCCTCCGCTGGCATCGGCGCGCTGCTCGCGCTGATGCTGTTCGGAGACGACCTGACCATCATCGCGTTGATCGGCATCGTGCTTCTCATCGGGATCGTCAAGAAGAACGCGATTCTGATGATCGACTTCGCGGTGGTCGCGCAACGCGACGAGGGTTTGTCGCCCCGCGACGCCATCTACAAGGCGTGCCTGCTGCGCTTTCGTCCCATCCTCATGACGACGGTCGCGGCGGTGTTCGGCGCGCTGCCCCTGATGTTCGGCACCGGCACCGGCTCCGAATTGCGCCATCCGCTCGGCGTCAGCATCGTCGGCGGCCTGCTGCTGAGTCAGGTGCTGACCCTGTTCACGACGCCGGTGATCTATCTGGCGTTCGACCGCCTCGCCGCGCGCGTGCGTGGACCCGCGCCGGACCCCGCCGCGCGGCTGGCGGACAATCTGACGTGAATATTTCCGCCCCCTTCATCCGGCGTCCCGTGGCGACGATACTGCTGACCATCGGGGTCGCATTGTGCGGCGGCGTCGCCTTCGTGCTGCTGCCGGTGGCGCCGCTGCCGCGCATCGATGTGCCCGCGATATTCGTCTCGGCACAGCTGCCGGGCGCGAGCCCGGAGGTCATGGCGAGCACAGTGGCCACGCCGCTCGAGCGCCATCTGGGGGCCATCGCCGACGTCGACGACATGACCTCCTCGAGCAGCGTCGGCTCCTCGAACATCCAGCTGACCTTCGGCGTGGATCGCGACATCGACGGCGCGGCGCGCGACGTGCAGGCCGCCATCGTCGCGGCGCATGCCGACCTGCCGTCGTCGCTGACCCACAACCCGACCTACCGCAAACTCAACAGCGCCCTGTTTCCGGTGATGGCGATCGCCATGACCTCGAGCGTGCTCACCCAGGGACAGATCTATGACGCGGCGGACGCCGTGGTCTCGCAGCGCCTGTCGCAGATCCAGGGTGTCGGCGGCGTCAACGTCAACGGCAGCGCCCTGCCCGCGGTGCGCGTCGAAATCAATCCGCTGGCGTTGTCCAAGTACGGCATCGGATTGCAGGACGTGCGCGCGGCCATTTCCAATTCGAACGCCAACGCGCCGAAGGGCGCGATCGAATCCGACACGCTGCACTACCAGATCTACACCAACGACAACGCCCGCGATGCGGAACCTTACCGCAATCTGATCATCGCGAACCGCGACGGCGCGACGGTGCGGCTGCGTGACGTCGCCACGGTTCTGGACATGGACAGCGGCGCGACCGAGAACATCCGCACCTACGGCCTGTACAACGGCAAGCCCGCGGTGTTCGTCCAGGTGTACCAGCAACCCGGCGCCAACATCATCGAAATGATCGACGCGGTCAAAGCCGAACTGCCGCTGTTGCAGAGTTCGATCGACCCGACCATCGATCTGATCGTCACCTTCGATCGATCGGTGACGATCCGCGCCTCGCTGCGCCAGGTCGAACAGACCCTGCTGCTGGCCGTGGCCTTCGTCATCCTGGTGGTCTACGTGTTCCTGAACAGCTACCGCGCCGCCGCGATTCCCGCCATGGTGGTGCCGGTGTCGCTGATCGGAACCTTCGGCGCGATGTACCTGCTCGGCTACACGCTCGACAACTTCTCCCTCATGGCGCTCACCATCGCCACGGGTTTCGTGGTCGATGACGCCATCGTGGTGATGGAAAACACCACCCGGCACATCGAGGCCGGGATGCCGCGCCTCGACGCGGCCCTCCTGGGCGCCCGCGAGGTGGGGTTCACCGTCGTCTCCATGAGCCTGTCGTTGGTGGCGGTCTTCATCCCGTTCATGTTCGCGGGCGGCATCGTCGGCCTGATATTCCGCGAGTTCACCGTCACGCTCTCGGTGTCGATCCTGATCTCGCTGGTGATTTCGCTGACCACGACCCCGATGATGTGTTCGCTGCTGCTGGCGCGCGCGGACACGCGCAAGTCTTCGCGCTTCGGCGAGGCCTTCGACCGCGGTTTTCACCGGATGCGCGCCGGTTACGAAACCACGCTCGACTGGGCGCTGCGGCACCCGAAATTCATGATCACCGTGCTCGTGGCCACGATCGTCCTCAATTTCTGCCTGTATGTCGTGATTCCCAAGGGCTTCTTCCCGCAGCAGGACACGGGCCAGTTGCAGGGCGGGATCCGCGGCGACGCGACCAGCTCGTTTCCCTTGATGAAGAGCAAGCTGCAGCAGGTGGCCGCCCTGGTGCAGGCGGATCCCGCCGTGGCGACCGTCACGGGTTCGGTGGGCGGCGGCGGCTTCGGACCGTCCAGCGGTGCGAACGCCAACCTCACCATCGCCCTCAAACCGCTGAAGCAGCGCCGGGTCTCCGCGGATGAGGTCATTGCGCGATTGCGGCCCACGCTCAACAAGGTCACGGGTGTCTCGACCTACCTGCAATCCGTGCAGGACATTCGCGGCGGCGGCCGCTCGGCCAACGCAGAATACCAGTGGACCCTGCTCGGCGACGACTTGAGCGAACTGCAGACCTGGTCGCAGAAGCTGCGCACCGCCATGCAGGACATGCCGGAACTCACCGACGTGGATACCGATCTGCAACCCGGCGGCCTCGAGGCCGATCTGATCGTGGATCGCGACAGTGCGTCGCGGCTCGGCCTCACCGAAATTCAGATCGATAACGCGCTCGGCGACGCGTTCTCCCAGGCGCAGGTGTCGACCATCTACAACCCGTTCAGCCCGCAGCAATATCACGTGGTCATGGAAGTGGCGCCGGAGTTCTGGCAGAACCCGGAAGTGCTCAAGGAGCTGTACGTGAGCACCTCCGGTGGTGCGGTCAGCGGCACGCAAGCCACGCAGGCCGTCGCCGGCACCACCATCATCAGTTCCGCGTCCGCTTCGAATCCGACCAGCGCCGCCATCGCGGCGGATGCGGCCCGCAACCTCGCGGCCAATTCGCTCGCCAACGCCGGCCGGGGCAACACCTCCACCGGTTCGGCGGTGAGCACCGCAGCGGAAACCGTCGTGCCGTTCTCGGCGTTCAGTCATTTCACGACCGGAACGACGCCGGTGAGCGTGAACCACACCGGGACGTCGGTGTCCACCTCGATCGCGTTCAATTTGCCGGAAGGCGAATCGCTGCAAACCGCGCTCGATGCGATCGGGCGGAAAATGGCGGAGATTCACGTGCCGGTGACGGTTATCGGCGGCTCCTACGGAACCGCCCGCCTGTTCCAGCAAAGCAACAACAACACGCCGCTCATGCTGGTGGCGGCGCTGCTCGCGATCTATGTCGTGCTCGGCGTGCTGTACGAAAGCTACAGCCAGCCGCTCACCATACTCTCGACTCTCCCGTCCGCCGGAGTCGGCGCGCTGCTCGCTCTGTTGGCCACGGGCACGGAATTCAGTCTCATCGCGTTTCTGGGCATTCTGCTGCTGATCGGCATCGTCAAGAAGAACGCCATCATGATGGTGGATTTCGCCCTGGAGGCGGAGCGCCATCTCGGCATGGATCCGCGGGCCGCGATCGCGCACGCCTGCAGCTTGCGCTTCCGTCCCATCATGATGACGACCTGCGCCGCCATCGCGGGCGCGCTGCCGCTCGCGATCGCGTCGGGCGACGGCACGGAAATGCGCCGGCCGCTGGGCATCGCAATCGTCGGCGGCCTGATCGTGAGCCAAATCCTCACGATTTACACCACACCGGTGGTCTATTTGTACGTGCATCGCTACTGGAAGCATCTGAAGCAGGGCAGGTACAGCTCCCCACCGGCGGGTGCCGGCGGCCCGGGGCCCGGCGGCCAGGATCCCGGCAATCATGGCTTCGATCCCGTGGGCGCCGGCGCATGAGTGCCGTTGCATGTGAGCCGTCGCGTGTGGGCCGTCGCATGACGCGCGACGCATGAGCCACGGCCGCATGAGGCAACGGCGTATGAGGCGCGACGCGTGAGCCACCGCCGCATGAGGGGAGACCCATGAGGCAACGCATGCGGGGCGTTGCACGCGTGCTGAGTCTCGCGATCGGCTGCGGCGCGGCCGTATCGTGCGCGGTCGGCCCCGATTATCACACGCCGAAATTCGAGGCCACCACCGACTTCAAGGAAGCCGCCGGCTGGAAGCCCACCGAACCCGACGACGCATTGAGCCGCGGTCCCTGGTGGGAGATCTTCAAGGACCCGGTGTTGAATCAGCTCGAACAGCGCATCGAC
>Ga0209611_10007040_pt1 | contig 18146 bp, 10 predicted proteins | sample S1TSphgellanicum_3_FD_187693 | JGI IMG/M metagenome (GOLD analysis project Ga0209611, IMG submission 187693) | Host-associated microbial communities from peat moss isolated from Minnesota, USA - S1T2_Fc - Sphagnum magellanicum MG (SPAdes) (version 2) | ecosystem: Host-associated > Plants > Peat...
TGCAGACGATGATGATTTTAATCTTGAGATCCAGGACTTCGCAAACAAACCGGGAGGTGCGATTGAGGCCACAAGGGGGCTGTTTTCTGTCCAGTGTGGTCGGGAATCTAAGTGGCTTGGTGTGAGGAGACGATTGAGACCACTGAAACAGCACTATCAATGTTGCTTTGGCATCAACCATTGGTTTCGATTGGAGGAACACCAACTGTATATGATGGAGGTGTTGACAGAGACGAGTCAGGATGAGGAAGATGACTCACCTGATGATGGAGAGGAGGCTGTCGAGAAGGAAATACGGAGTTCGGAATCTTACAGGGGCAAACAGGTGCTAAGGAAAGGAGGAACAGAGTATTATGATAAGAAGCAACAGCTCGACATAATACTGGCTGCCCAAGGATTGTTAGATGATGCCGAGTACGAAGTAGAAGGTGCGCATACTAGGAGCAATGAAGCTTGTGATGATGACTCGAGCAAAACGGACATCTAGGAGGATGCACTTTGCATTGAATAGCTGAAGGAAGGGTTCATTCCCGAGGAAACTGATCCTCAGGAGAGCAAGAGGATAAGAAGGAGGGCAAAACAATACTGCTGGAAGGATGGGAAACTCTATTTTAGGGGACTGTATGTGCCAAAACCGGATGATAGGCTGAAGCTGATAACTCAAATGCACGAGGACTTAGGACATTTCGGAGAACAGAGGACCTTGGCAGAGATCTGCCAGAGGTATTTTTGGAGCAATCGAACTAAGTGCGTAAAGGCCATGGTCAGATCATGCAAACAATGTCAGCTGGTTAGAAGTGAGGGTAGCATACGGTCTGGGGATGAACGTCTGAAGAGTATCCCAATTCGTGACCTGTTTCATCGAATTGCGCTAGACACAACCGGTCCACTGCTTGAGACAAAGGCAGGGAACAAATACATTCTGGTGGCCATCGATCACTATTCGAAGTGGTGTGAGGCCAAGGCGGTTGCTAACCACGAAGCCAAAACTACTGCTAGGTTCTTGGAGGACGACCTAATATGCAGATATGGGGTTCCTAAGTACGTCCTGACTAACAATGGGGGTGAGTGGGGTGCTAAATTTGAAACCATGTGCAGAGATTATGCCATACACCACCAGCGCACTGCGCCACAGTGGCCCCAGTGCAATGGGATGGCTGAACGAATGATCAAAACGCTCAAACATGGTATTACAATTATGGCTGCTAATCCCGCTAATGTGAACTGCTGGGATGAACACCTGGCGAAGGTGTTATTTGGGTACCAATGCGGGGTGCAATCGAGCACAAAGTTTTCACCGTTTATGGTCTTGACTGGTCGAACGCCCCGTCTCAGGGCGGACAACTATCTGAATACCCTGACTGACGAGATTGACGACACTGCCACCGTGGAGGATATGGCTACAAGATTCCTAGAAAAGGTCAGCTACCTATACACAACATGTTTCCATGGCCATCATGCAAATCTTATGTTTGTGGACTATAAAAGATAGTGCATTAATGTATTGCTAATACACACTATAATTAACTTATTCTTTTTGTTGAGCTTAGTTTTATTTGAAAGATGAATGTTCTACACATCCGAAAGGATCCATTTCATCCTTAGAGATTGAACTCTAGTGACTTTGGTATTTGAACCTACATGAAAAATGCTTAGTAAAACTATCCTAACTAATCCTTGAAGGTCACCAAATGCTTATTACATTTATGAACTTTCACTTGAGGAGGTCATTGTGAAATTTCTCACAAGTGCAGTTCTTGTTCCTATTGTTTTAAGTTTTACTTACTCAAGTTCCATATAAAACATGGTTTAATTGGTCATGGTAATAGAACTAAACCTTAAGTTTACTTACTCTACTCAAGTTCCATATAAAACATGGTTTAATTTTTTTTTCATAAGACCATTTGTATCAACATGAATGGTGACACTTGTCATATCAAACATCACATAAACAAGGATTCACTTAGAGTAGTTTAATATGGTTAACATGAACAACAATTACAATGCCTATCAAAATAAAGGTGGAAGGGTTTATTTATCTCACAACCACCATTTATTGGAATCTAATGTTGCATATCGCAATTTAAATTTGGGCAACTTTTGGGCTGAAATTTACATCCATGGTCACATTCTTGCCTCAAAAACCCAATGGTGGGATACAAGGCATTTTCCAAATTACAAGGGATGCAACCCACTAAAACATCATTCTTGGTAAAAAAAACCTTTCATTTCAAATAATGAACCCTTACACCCACAGTGTCCCCTTTGATGAAAGGTCATTTAAAGTTTTTTCCAACCTTTCCATTGCTACTTTACCATTATAGGGTGAACCGTCACCATTGTGATAGAGGTCACCATCATTATTATGGTAGGGAGTTCATTCTTTTTGAAGTTTTCATCAGTAAACCCAATGGCAACACCACAGTCATCCTTAATGGTAATGTCAAAATAGTCAAACATTGTTTCATTATGGCATGTTATTAGTGGATTCCCTTGAATAACACCCTTTATGTTTCCCATTCCTTTCATCCATCATATGTTTGAAAGATTTCCAAGACAATTTCATTGGGGTGATCACCAAAAGCTCATTATTAGTCTTGATGTTAAGCCATGTATGTGGCATTTCTTTTTCAATTGGAAGAAATTTGGAAATAAATGAGTACAATTTTAATTACAAAAGACAAAATTTTAGTCGTAATGGACACATGTGATTACAAACCCTACACTTGCTTTGGACAAGTGATAAAAGACAACCAATCGCAAAAAACTCCATGTGGCATATAAAATCACCCCTTGCTTGTGTCTGCAGGGATTTTTCATCCAATGACTAATCGTAGGACTATGCAATTATAGATATGACTACATAAAATATTGGGCAACATTTTTCAAATAATTAAATTTAAATGATTTAATATTTTTTAAATCACATATATTAAGTACATTATTTATTTTTATATAAATAATAAAATATAATAATTGATATTATTAATAATTTGATAAATTTTCAGCCTATGAGTTGTTGACATGTGTCACTACCTAAGCTAGGCTAAAAATTTAATTTAAGCAGCTAGGTAGGCCACCTAGTCTAAGTACCTAGGCGGGACTAAGTAGGCACCTACATTAAGTAGCTTAATTATGTAATGTACATATAGTCAACATATCATCATTGACCACATGTAACTTGTGAAGTTTGATCCTTAGACCCCAAGGATGGATATCAACTCCTTTGCCATCAAACCACCCCACTTGATGTGCAAATATAATGGAATGCATTCTATTTAACCCATACTTGATTTTAAACATTGCACAAACAACAATATCAATATTTCATATTTGATTGATATTTGTCCAAATGGAAAAAATTTAAGTTGATTCTTAAAGTACATACATGATTAAATATTTTTTTCGTCCAAAATTGTAAATTAATTTGAATAAATGTTTTTTGAACTTTGTTAAATTGAATTACATTTTGATGATGATTTGTTAGAATTTTTTTTCAAGCACATAATTTATAAATTAAAAACATTTTACGACTAATATTTAATACTAAATAAATAAATAATTTATCTCCCACACATTAATCCTTCCTTTCATAAAAAAAATTCAATGTGATTATAATATATCATAAATTTAATTAATTCACATATAATTTCTATAAATGAATAATATATTTATCACATTTCAAAAAATAATTTATAATATGTATGATGTATAGTATTTTTTAGATTTTAGATTTTAATCTAAATCACATTTAGTAATGTTTAATAATTGTTGAATTTTATGGAATTATGGTAAAAGTCTTATGATCAAATACATGATATATTTTTTAAACATCTTAAACCTCTATTTGATTAAAAAATATATCATACTTGATTATGATTGTAATAAGTTGTAATTTTACCAATAAAAGTTAATTTGCATGTATAATATATAATCAAATAATCATCATATATAATATTTACAAATAGATCATAACTCAAATATAATAATTTGTATTATCAATGTTTATAAACAATACAAAATACCAATAAATAGTTAAACACAAGTTGAATATCAAACAAATATTGTGATTCCAAGATGCCACATATGTTTTAGTCATCAAAATATTGTAAATGGAATAATTATTGGCCTTAGTTGCCAAAACAATTATGACCAGTTGCAAAAACAACTAGGTTTTCATCCATCCAAGGATCCATTCACAATATTGGATAAAAATGTGCACTTTCATTTTACTTTTCCATCCAAACATGTAATAGTCATAAATTATAGTCACATTTCTGACTAAAATGACACATAGGATTAACCCAACTATAGTTGTAAAAGTAGTTGATTTAGACACTAATCGCATTTATAGTCATAACCATATAGTTGGAATGGACAAGATTTTTTCTAGTGTTTTTTCAACTTCGCCAAAGATATGAATATTGGGGATGAAGCCATGAATTTTGCCATTATTTTTTGAACTTAACCAAGAATTTGAATATCATTTAGATGTCCATTTGAATAGATGGTAACATATCAAAACACTACACCATAAATGAAATTCTATGACTGGCCCTTATCGACCAAATTAGTTGCCTATGTCATTTGTAATTGGTTTTGACTCATCATTTATACCATTTTTAGTCACTCATGCCATTTGCAATCATATAGGATTTATGATACAATGGCATTTTTGGCATAATGAAATTTGCACACAAATGATGCTAATATTATTATTATAGAACAAACTAGCAATATTGACATGAATTGTAATTCCTTATGCACAAAATGTAATACTTACACAATGAAAAAAAATCCAAGTTGAAGTAAACATCTTTTGTTCCTAAAATCATATGGCAATGACAAAGAAAAGGGACAAGGTGTTGAACACCTAAAACAATGAAGATTATAGTGCAATTTTAAAATAGCAAATGACTCAAAACTTCATCAAATTTATCCTTATTATTTTTTTGCTATGGGTAGGTTTTTGAACGTTTATAACCAAATGTTTAAAAACATTGTGTACACCTAAGGAATTTGTTGTAATTGTTTGCATGCAAATTCCACATATACCTGCATGACAATTAAAATCCCTTGTTGAATTTTGTCCTACCATGTTAATTAGCCATAACTTGTGATAGATTGTATTCCGAGCCCATATGTAAAATATTTCCATACATGTTCAATTAATTGATGACGTCTTCAATTTGTTGCATGCATTGTGGATGAAGGCATGGTTTTAGTCTTGAATTACCACTACTTTTGACATTTGAAGTTTTTCGTATGGCTAGGTTGAAGTTGACTACATGGTGCTTGTAACTAAAATACTTAACTTCACAACCATCTAGCAGATGGAACATATGGAATTGATTTTACACACCATCTTGTTGACTGAGAGCCATTTTCAATGCTTGTAGGACATGTTTTTTACTTGTTGCCATCCAAACTTGATCTACATTATGGATTTTTCAAATGCTAGTTTATGATCATCTTTTGCAATGTCAAACAAACCCCTAGTTCCACTTCTACTACACCTAATTATGAATCTAACTTGAACTACAATGATTGCAAAACCAAGAAAGCTTCATTAAATTCTATAGACTTGTTAGGTGTTGCAACTTTCAAGTCCAAAATCCTTAATATCTGGGCACCTATTTCTTCTTGAACATGATGCTACTTTGAAATTGTTTTTTGCAATAACAAGTCACGATTTGTAATGATCAATCTGGTCAAAGATGCGTAATAACTTTGCTTTACACTCTTCTTTGTTATTTAGAATTGAAAAAAAAAACATTTCGGATTGGGAACACTTTTTTTCAAAATTTAAAAACAAATATTGCCAGTTGTTCAAACCTTCAATAGTGATGTTTGGATGCCTTGAAACTCTCAACTTACTTGATGGCATAAGCAATCCAAACTTTGGCACCATGGTTTCTTCATTAGATGACTCCTTTTCAGCTTCAACACAACCTTTGTCACCTCAACTTGTTGCAAATGCATCTATCCTACAAAGTTGATCCCTACTTGACCATTGACCAAAAAATGCCCAATTCACATGGACTTTCCATTCTTTTCATGAACAATGCCCTTGGCTTTTGCCTTGTTAATAAGTTGAATGGTAAGTACTTGTGTGCGTTGATGTGTTATCATCGACATTTCTTTTGGGTGAATGCACCTTAAGGTGGACCAAAAGTGGTAAATGTGGTGTCCATGGTTTTCCTTTTTCATAATTTCTAATGCGAATATTTGATGTTTTGGGAATGCAAATTAGTCCATTTGAAATTAAGAGGCAACAAGAATACCTAAACCCTAAACTTAGAAGTTTTCAAATTATGACATGTGCTTTGATTTTATTAGCTAGGGGAAAAGTTAGAAACAAAAGCATGGGTTTTCTAAAAATTTTATAATTAGCAGATGTTATGTTGGGTAATAATGTCATTTTTTATAAAAGAACATTTATTAAATTTTCCATTTCAAGAAATTATGGACTTTTTAAACTATTGGTAATCTTGCAAAATCGTAATTAACTAAAATATTAAATTTGATTGGAAACCTTTATTTCATTATTTTAACAAGGTACATTCACAATAAAAAGAACTAAGGAGGTTGTTGACAATGCTTAAAACAACACTTACATTACTTTGGAAAATCACCATTAATTGTATTTAATGAATTATTTATCCATAATTTGTAATTGTGTTTTAATGTTCATGAAATTGGACTCCTATGAATTTGGAGTCATTTCACTATGTTATTAGAGTCCTTTGTCATACACAAAGTGCTTGACAAGGTCTTTTTAAGGACTATAAAATTTGAATGTGTTTTTTATTCAAACCTTCATAAAATGTTCTCAAATTTATTATGGGCTCTAATATACTTCATAAGAAGGTCCACATGTGTTTATATTTTAAAATGCACATGTAATGAATCCTTTTAGCATATATTGTTGATTTCGGTTCTAAACATCCTTAATGGTCGAAAAAGTTCAAAATTTGTCATCATTGTTAAAATTAAATTATACATTTGATTATAATCTATGTTTTCATGCAAAAGCATTTAGTTTTTATTATAATATGAATCATTTTTGGTTTCAATATTAGTATCCAGTCCCAAAAATTACATTTAAAATACAATTTTGATTTTTAATAAACCAATACATATAAGACACATGTAAAATGTAGTCCTTGGTAAGGACTTTGACCTTGGTCACCATGGCTCCTTTTACTATGTTTTTACCCAACATTACAATAGCCTCACAATCATACTAGGAAAAAAATAAAATTAAAACATGTTTATTATGTAATAAAAGTCCATAACATTTTTTATGAACTATGACAAAAGATTTTACATCATTTGAAAAGTCCACCTTGTAATGAAATGATGGCATTTTATCTTGAATTTTTCAAATTTTATTTTTCAAGTGTTATAGTTTAATTAAGTGAGTCATTTAAAAAAAATTCAATCAAACCTCAACACATATTATACCAAACTTAAAAGTACCCCCACAAAAATTGCCCCTATTACACAAAAAAATGGACTATATAGTGTGCAACCACCATTTTACATTCTTGATAATGTTTACATTATCATTGAAGCAATATCGATACCCATTTTTCGACATAGAAAAGGTCCAAACAACTCTTGCACCTCCTTTTCTTGGAAGTCTTTACTTAGCCTCAAACTTTTTGGAAAAAGGTTTTTGTTGCAAAATTTGTAAACCTCAAAAATCTATTTACGAAATATAAGAATACATCTATCAAAAATGGTTTTAGGGCATTCACCATACAAAACATCTACATATGGTGACATTGTAGACCCTCCTTTGAGCTTTACTTTACATGGCCTAGATCTTACATTCCCTAAAGTTTGCAACATGTTTAATACAATATTCACATGAAAGACTTTTACAAAGGATTTTCAAAGGACTCATATAGTAATATTAAGTTGATAGTAAAAAAATTAGATGACAATAATCTATTAGGCATTAAGAAAACATGGAATTTATTGTTGAGTGGGTAAAAACACAATTGAAGGAGCCACCCAAGTGAATCCACACTCCTTAAAATTGAACTTTTGTATGTTTGAAAGATCACAAGTGAAACATAATAATTTGGAATGTCATAATGTTTTTAAAAATATTTTCCATTAATTGAAAATTTTACATGCTCAAAGCTTAACATAAATCAAAAATGTTTTTACATGTTCAAAGCACTTAACCTCAATAGTGGATAATCCTTGTTTTTTTCAAATATCATTTATTTCTACCAAATGTGCATTAATCTTTCTAAAAATTGTAAAGATTTTAACATTGATGATTAGAAAGGCAAAAAGAGTTGAACAAATGATTTTTTTTGTATAATAACCCATTTGAGCACATTTGGTTCAAAAGTACTTTTGACCTTGAATATTATGAATTTTGAAAATGTGACTTTAACAAAAGTTGTTCATATTTATGTGATAAAAGGCATGGATGCATAATATAAATGATATAAAATAAATTTTAGTCAAAATGTATTTATATCTAACATGTAGTGTTAAACTAAGTATCCAAGATACAAAGTTATAAACCAACACACGAATGAAACGTGTTATGTGCAATCCTTGAAAAATGACTTTTACCTTGGAAACCCTAGCTCCTTTTACCATGTTTTCACCCAAGTATGTTTTAGAATTTTCAAATTCTCTAGAGTGGTTGACCACACATATATAAGGTATAATGTTTATGATGCATTGAACAAAGTTTTAGTTTGTAATACATGAAATTGATCATTATAACAATGATCATTTTTGGTTTGATTTGAAATTATCATCATTTTTCAAGATGAAACAAAATTTACAAGGAATTTGCAAGTTTTTAGAAATTCCTATTTATTCAACAATGATTATGAAAAAACATTGATTTATTGGGGCAACTTTAACCATTTTTCATAACAAGTTGCAACAAATTTCATTCAAAAAATCATTTGTATGAGAAAATAATTTTAAGAAAAAAAGACATGTAATCCAATTATAAAGTAATGTCAATGGCTCCTTTCAATGTGTTTTGCCCCAAAGGCTTTAAACCAAACCAGGAGGATAATTAAGATGTAATAAACTATTTGTTTGCTACCTCTACAAAATGTTTCTTTGATAGGAAGACTATTTTTCCTAGTCATCATCAATGTCTACAAATCACGTCAAGACAAGCTTTCATTTTGCATCTTTCCCACTAGCATGCATAATGTCATAATTCCCATGTGGCATAGAGTTTGAAGTCAAAAGGCAAGGGTATTTCAAACTTCTATAATTCTAGGTCATATAATTACATAAGGAACCATCTATACATAACATGTTTCCATGGCTATCATGAAAATTCTATGTTTGTGGACTACAAAAGATAATGCATTAATGCATTGTTGATACATATTATAGTGAACTTTATTTTCTTGAGTTTAATTTGATTTGAAAGATGAGCATTCTACACACTTGAAAGAATCCATTTCATCTTCAAAGATTAAATTCTTTGTAATTTGTGATTCAAAATGGCATCTTTTCTTGAGCTTAACAATGTCTAGGCAAAAAAATCCCAATCCAAAAACTTGTGGAACTGAATTGGAATATTGCGCCTCTTAGGAATTAAGGAAGATCATTCAAAGGCACAATAATCCATGAGAACATGGAGTCAATTCCTGAAGAATTAGATTTTGAAAATGGAGGTAATGAAACCATAAGGTCACCAAAGTTACCAAATAACCCACCCAGTAGGAAATAGAAGGCATTGTATAACCTTTTGTATAGGATTCTATTTAAAATAGCTAGAGGAATGTTACAAAATAATTTTTTTGAATTTGAAGTTTGATGCACTCCTACTTATACTTAAGGCTTCCTAGTCTCTATGTGGTGATTTTGGTATTTGAACATCCATGAAAAAGTTTGGTAAAACTATCATAACTCAACCTTGAAGGTCACCAAATTCTTCTTGCATTTTTTAGTTGTCATGTGCCATTTTTATCATGACACTACAAGTAATTGGAATCATGTCTATTTGAACCCATTTGTTTGCAACTTGTGTCCAAATCAACCATTTTTTTGACTACTAATGAGACTATCAAAAAATGAGTTAAAGTTGCATATTTGACTACAAAGTGATTTGAAGTTGCATATGCAACTATGACTTATGAATAATATTGGTTTGGATGAAAATGAAGATGAAAAATGTACTTATATCATCCACTTTTAATGGCATCCAAAATAGATAAGAATTTAATTTTTTTTGCGACTCATGATGTGGTTCATGGGCCACTAGACACCACGTGGCATCGTATTCAACTTGAATTTTGACTATAAATCCTAATTGCAATTATACATGTAATTGAATGTGAAAAAATAAAAATAAAAATTTCAAATGAAATTGCAAGATTTAGTGCTTTAATTTTTTACCCATAATTTTCTTGAATAAACTAACTATTAGATGTGTAATAGGGTTTGGTAGGTTCGGGAAATTTTCATAGGACTTATTGAAATGGTAGAAATGGACCATTGCAATTTCTAGCATAATAGGATTTTGTGTATGTGTGAACGTATTTTTTTTTCTAAACATGAAATGGGATTGTTGGATTGAAAATTTGAATCTTTTTTCATAATTATTTTCAGTGAATTTTAACAATTCATTTGTAATTTCCATTTAAGTTGGATATGGTTTTTACACATTTCTTAAAATTGCCTTTTGTTCCAAGTTGTAAATTTTGATTAGAGCCAAGGTGCCATGATCCACAAAATGATGTAGCCAAATTTGTTTAGGAAACAAAATGAAAATAAAAATTTAAAGCATTTTTTATGTATTTTTGGCTACCTACTTGAATCATGTATAAAAATCTAGTGATTTTTCTTAAATTTCAATCAAATTCTAGCTATTGAAAATCTCCAAAAAAGATTACATTAACAATTTTAATTTTTTTATTTAACTAGGGGTTATACATATATAGCCAAGAAAAACAAGTTGGTTCTAATAATGGTTGTTTAAGATATTAAACTACTACAAATTCCACACAAAATTCATTAGTCCAATGCATTTGGTCGTGTAATTAATTAATAAAATAGGCTAGGTTTTAGGTAATAAGGTAATCAATTAATTAAATAGGTTAAGTAATAAGTTACACATAATAATTAATAAGTATGATAGGCAATAATTAATATACAACTGGACTATATATGTAGTAGGCATTTTACTATGTTGATATGAGAGTGTTTTTGTATTATTGAATTAATTAGATAGGTTGAATTGTACCTAGAGTAAATAAAATAGGGAGTAGATATATAGTAGATAGGTAGGTTAAGTTAAAAACATTTTATGGTGTGAATATGTCATAATGTTTTTGAATTCATTAATTATGTGAGTGTAAGCAAGGTAAATTAGATAGCTCATTGCTCCTTGTCAAAAACAATTCCATGTACCCATGAAAAAAAATTAATGTATTGAAAGTAGAATTAAATAGAATTAAAAAATAAAATTTACTTGCACAAAATGTCTGATCTTACAAAATGGGCTATATGTAGATGAAATATTGATATTTTAAGATTTTCAATTTAGTGGAACCTTCAAAAATACTTATCTATTACTAAATTACAAATGTTATAATCATAATATATCACATTTTTTATAGGAAGTAGGTTTGAACGCCATTTTGACCCAGTTAGTTTCAATTGTATTTTTAACCTACTTTTATGATACCAAAGTTGTTCAAACTTTGTATCCAACTTGCCATAAATTAAATGTAGGGCTCTATGGTTTTATATTTCTATTTCAAAATATTATAAATCTACTTTCTTATGTCCATATAAAAAATTATTTCATTTTTAAATTGGATTTATGGCGGACTACTTTTTTTTTCTACTTTATTTTACTAACACCCATGTGAAATACATTTAATTAATTAATTAAATTTAAGCTAGGTAAACTAAAAGAAAAGTTTCAATTTGCAATTATAATTTGCAACTAAAAATAAATTACAACCAACATGTACAACAAAAATTCCATTAATTGCATAAGTGAAATCGCATGTAACATTTAGTTGTAAATGATGACTTAACATGATGTTATCACATTTCACAAAGATCATGTAATAGGGTCAACATATACACCTTCATATGTTGACCATCCATATAAAGTTTGTAATTATTCACCATTATTTGCAACTATGTTACAACCCATTACAAGTGGTAACATAATAATTTGTCTTTTAATTTTGGTTTTTATATAGAGAATCCTCATAATATATTTTAAATGGTGTTAAATCATGCCATGTGGCACAATGAAAATTTTCCACATGGCATGTTAATGGAATTTTGGTTTAAATAAGCTTAAATCAATATTTAGATGCATGCACTAGAAGAAAAACACATATTTTTGACTAGATTTTGTAACTAAATTTGAGTTGCAAGTGACATTTTCAATAAAAACCCCCTTAATCACCTTGGACAAGTTGCATGTGATATTAATCGCAAATGATAAAGGTATTGGATGAACAAAAAAATCAACAAACACAAGTTCATCCTTTGACTCCATTGTATACATATTGTCACATGTGGCTAAAATGCGATTATTTTAGTGATTATTAAGGGCAAATGATGTGTTGCCACATGTTTCAATATTTAATTATTTAAAATAAGTAATAATATTATTATAAAATAATCTAGGACGTTCAATTCACGTGCTTAAATGATTTATATTATCACATGTGGCGCAATGTAAATATGCAACGTGGCATTTTTAAAAAAAAAAGGTTGGTAGGTACATAAATAGGTGCTTATAAATTTAAGTACAAAGGTAGGTAGGTACATAAGTCAACCTAGGTGGGTAGGTCAAAGTAAGCACCTATTTAACTAGGTAAATAAGTAGGTTGGGGATGTAGGTAATTTAAAATTGTGCATAATTTTTATTTTGATTTGGGTGAAAGCTTTTGAATGGCTCATCCCATGTGCACACATTTTCAATGTGAAATTGAATGACCACACCCTTTGTTTATATAATGTTCAAACTAGGAATGGAGAACAAACAATATGGGATAAGTTTTGAACTTGTAACTTCTTCACAAACTAAGTTGTAACTTCAAAACTTTCCTCATGCTTTTTATTCTTTATTTTTAGATTTTTAAACAATTCAAATACATGGTTCATTAAATAATTAGATAATCATTTAATTAATAATGATTAAATTTAACATATATTTAAAATATAAACTATATACACTACAAATATCAAGTATTCATTATCAATTATTTAAATAACTAATAACTTCTTAATATTTAACTAATTAGCTATCTATTTACTCGATCACAACTTGTTAATAGATAATTCATACATAAATAAATAACTTAAATATTTTAAAATAATTACCATAATTACTATATAACTACATGTATTATTGGAAAAATTTCTTATTTGTCAAGTAAATGTTTCTTTCTGTTGGTAATTAATAACTATAAATGTAATAATCTGCTGAAAATATATTAATATTTTTAATTACTTTAATATTATTATAAAAATATTTATCATAGAAAAGTAATTACAGAAGTTTTTTAATAAAAAAAATACTGTATATAATTCTTGCAATATAATCATTACAAAAATTATTTAAAGTAGATTATAAAATTTTCCAAAATTTTAATTCAGATTTAAAGTTATAAATTACAGGTTGTGAATACTTTTGTTCAATTAAAAATTACTTATGAAATTACTATAATTTATTCTTATCTGAAATAATTACACTAATTTTAAAGTAATGTAACATTAATTACAATAATTGATTTATTTTACTATAAGAATATAAATTATATAATATAAAAACTTATGTTGTAACAATAACTATTTGGTGTAACTTATAATTAATAAATATATTCATTTATACTTATTTATAAAAGTGATATGTTATGAACAAGTAGTTACAAGAAATAAATATTTTAATTTATTATATTGAAGTCCAAGTAGTTATGGTCATAACATTATTATTTTAGTTAAATTATGATTATTTTAGAAAGTGAAATAATAACAAAATTTATAAATTATAAATTATAGATAATAATAAAAAAATAATTTTAAATTAATTATTCAAGTATTCTAATTCCAATTTACAAATAAATTAAGTAATTACAATGATTTTATGTCATTATAGAATAATAGTAATCAATATAAATTTTTATGTTTTTATATTAACAATTTACTGTAAATAAATAAATAAATAGTAATAAATACAATTATTTTAGTGTACATTTTTTTCTTCTAAATAATATTACAACAACTTTGCTCATTATTTTAATATTATTATAAAGTTTTGAAATAAAAATCCTAATTATAGGACATAACTTTTCAATTAGGATACAAATGTTTTTTATTATTATTAAAACATAAATGTTGTAAATACAATATTTACTTTTTTATGATTGGAAACGATCATTTTCATTAATGTGAAAATGTATGTTGTAATATTATTTATTTATTTTACATAAGTTGTAATAAATAATAAGTATTTTATTATAATTATTTCGAATTTGTAGTAAAATTATTTAAATTATTTATGATGTAGTAACAATTATATATTGTAATTACGTAATTAAATAGTTTAGTATATTGGACTTGAATTCCTAAAATGATAAAAATAAAATAAAATAAAATAATTATAATGCCATTATTTTAATATTTTTAATATTAAAGATCAAAATTATGAATAATTTAGCTGAATTATAAATTATGTGTTTATTATAATTAATTTATAAGTAAAGTAATTATTATGATTTTATAATAAATAAATATTAATTATAATAATTTTATTGTAATTGAAAATATTAAAATATTTGGTATAATAGTTTATGTTGAAATATATTTAATTTTTTTGAAATTATAAATAATTCAATGTAATGAAATTAATATAATTACAATAATCATATCAATGAATTTAATTACGATTAAAATACTATGAATATTAAGTTTAATCAAAAATCGAATATTTATTATAATTGATGTTTATAGACATATGTTGATCACGACTGGGCATCATTTTACTTGTGAGTAATGGGACTTTATATGGTCATTCTTGGATGATAAATCCAACCCATATATAGATGTAAATCAATTGAGTTGTAGATTAGTTGCAAGCTAGTCGAAGGTGATTTAGTTGATGTTAGCCTGATGTCATATTAGTTGTAGAAGGCAAAAATTAAGTTGTAAAGACCAAATAGACGCAAATAGTTGTAAATGCGTTGATCCCATATTGGCCTTTTTCTTCTAATGATGTTGTAACCAAAAAGGAGGGATCCAGAGAAACAAAGAAGACACAGCAATAACCAAACCTCTCCCGAACTGCCTTCGTTCTGACAGAGCGAGCGCAACGCAATCTCACAACTATGCAACACACAACTCAAGCGAAATAGATTTCAGAGACAAAACTCCATAGCTCTTATTACACATAATGTCTCGTACAAAACCAACTCTCCTGCCTCCCAAAATTGTTATGTCAATTGCCTTCATCCTAAATTCCCACTAAGCTTTCTTAGATTAAGGAGCCATGAGATGTCTCTGGTCACTAATCGTAGCAGAAAAAGAGAGCAAGCAGACGAGAGTTCCCTCAGCTCCTAGCTGTTCTACCAAAACCCACCTATCTTCCTCCCACTGATCATCCTTTTCTCCACATCCTTGGATCCAACTTCCTGCCCAAGCTTCCTCCATCCCTAATCAATGTGGCGCCGCTCCTTTTCATCAAACGCGCTGTCATTTTCCTATCCTCCCATCCCACACAGACCGACCACCTTCTCCCATGTACCCCATGCATATCTAGTTTCCCTCTCACACTAATGAAGAAGAAATCCGCCGCCACTCATTAATAGAGGCGGCCAGATTACCCTGATCAAGGTTTTTGTGTTCACACAAACTGCACAGTCATGGAGTCACTGTCCTGCCACCCGTTGTTCGGCTACATATGTAACCCCTCCCTTTTTGAAAAAGTTGAGTCCCTCAGCTCAATCCAGAGGAGCGTAATAGATCTATAGGTCTCTTCACGACCTCTCCCATTGTCAACCATTCGCATCTTGGACTATGCAAATCCGGCAACCTTCTTCAAAATCAAAATTGCCCTTCCCATTAGCATGTCCTACAAATTGGTAAGGGCCTTCCCAACTTGCAATGAGAGCTCTCCTCTTACTTGGTTTCTTCATTTTCACCATTGACTCCCCAGCCACCAAACCTTCAAACAAATGCTTGCCTGGCCGGTTTGAATATGTGTTCTTCTGCTTCTTCTGTGCTTACTCAACGTTGAGCAAGACACTTTCGTGTATACTTGCTATGAGCTGCACCTTTTCCAGGAATTGGACTGCAATATCCTCCACACCAGAGGTATCATTAACCTCATTGGTCAAAGCATTCAGATGGTTGTCCGCCCTGAGATGCGGTGATCGACCGGTCAGAATCATGAAGGGTGAGAATTTCGTGCTTGCTTGAACTCCACACCTGTACCCGAATAGGACCTTAGCCAAGTGCTCATCCCAGTAATTCACGTTTGCAGGATCGGCTGCCAAAACAGTGATGCCATGTTTGAGGGTCTTGATCATGCGTTCTGCCATTCCATTGCATTGGGGCCATTGTGGTGCAGTGCGCTAATGCTGTATGGCATAATCCCTGCACATTACCTTGAATTCTGCACCCCACTCCTCGCCATTGTCAGTTAACACAAATTTACGAACTCCATACCTGCAGATTAGGTCATCTTCCAAAAACCTAGCAGCAGTTTTGGCCCCATGATCAGCCACCGCCTTGGCCTCGCACCACTTAGAGTAGTGGTCGATGGCCACCAGAATGTACTTATTGCCTGCTTTCGTCTTAGGGAGTGGACCAGCTGTATCTAGTGTAATTCGGTGGAACAAGTCACAAATCGGGATGCTCTTCAGACGCTCATCTCCAGATCGAATGCTTCCTTCACTCTTCACCAGCTGGCATTGCTGGCACGTTTTGACAATTGTCTTCACACATTTGTTCGGTTGTTCCAGAAGTACCTCCGGCAAATTTCTGCCAAGGTCCTTTGTTCCCCGAAGTGCCCCAAATCTTTGTGCATTTGGGTTACCAGCTTCAACTTATCCTCAGGTTTAGGCACGCACAACCTTTTAAAATAGAGCCTTTCGTCCTTCCAGCAATAGTGCATTGCCCGTTTCCTTGCTCTCTTACTCTCCTGGAGATCGATTGTGTCCGGGATGAAACCTTCTTTCAATAATCCCATACAAACCGCATCCTCCCAGATGTCAGTTTTGCTTGTGTCATCAGCATAAGCTTCCTCACCCCCAAAACTTGCATCGTGGGTCTCATGTCCATCCTTTTCCAACAACACCTGGGCAGCCAGTACCAGCTCAAGCTGTTGCTTTCTATCATAGTATTTGGTCTTTCCTCTCCTCAGGACCTGCTTTCTTTTGGAAGATTCCGAATTCCTGATTTCCTTCCCAACAGTAGCTTCATCTCCGTCTTTAGGTGAGTCGTCCTCCTCATCTTGACTTGCCTCAGTCAATACCTCAAGCATACATAGCTGATGTTCTTCCGACCATCGCTAATGGTTGATGCCAAAATAACATCCATAGTGCTGTCTCAGTCATCCAGATTGTCTCCTTAGGCCAAGCCAGTCAGATTCCTCACCACACTGGACAAAGAATATCCCTCTCGATGGCTCAATTGGGTTTCCTGGTTTGGTCGCGAGGTCCTGGATTTCACAACCAAAATTGTCATCATCAGCAGCAGCTCCTACAGGATTCCGGCTCAGCGCATCCACATTGGTATGTTTCATGCCTGGTCGATGCTGAATCTTGAAACTGAAATCCTGGAGCATGTCAATCCAATGTCCTCTTCTCCCGTATGCATTAGACACCATTGTCAACCACTCCAGTGGCTTGTGATCCGTCCTAAGAACGAAGTGGGTGCGATGCAGATATTGCCGGAAGTGCATGATGCCCCATATCAGTGCATAACATTCTCCCTCCATGGGATGGAAATTTTTTTGTGCAGATGTCAGTCCTTTGCTGGCTTATGCCACAACTCTTTCCTTCTTGCCTTCTTTTTGAGATAGAATGGCACCGACGCCCTTTGGTGACTAATCCACATCGAGGCAGAACTACTTCTCAAAGTCAGGTCGAATGAGCACCAGACCAGCCAAAGTG
>Ga0209611_10007043_pt1 | contig 18139 bp, 14 predicted proteins | sample S1TSphgellanicum_3_FD_187693 | JGI IMG/M metagenome (GOLD analysis project Ga0209611, IMG submission 187693) | Host-associated microbial communities from peat moss isolated from Minnesota, USA - S1T2_Fc - Sphagnum magellanicum MG (SPAdes) (version 2) | ecosystem: Host-associated > Plants > Peat...
CCTGTCAAACAAACAAAGAAAACACAGTGGACCCTTATGAAATGTATAAGAGCCCACCCAGAAACAGAAGATTACCTCCCATGTCAGGAGGAACCTTAAGGATTTAAGGCATCCTCCCAATACACTGGGAAATCTTTCACAGGTCATTATGAGCCAAGCAATAGTTGATTAGGATTGACTGCTGTCTTGGTAGTATTAGAGGTTCAATTTTGAGTCTGACTGCAGGATACTGCATTGTCAAGTCCACAGGGAAGAATTGGTCAACAAATTTCTCCCATCCTAGTATAACTTAGTATAACTTCTGCATCTCAATTTTCCCTTGGACGTGTTACAACTCTGGAGCTACCAAGTTGTACAGCTGAATGGTTGTTTGGGAGTTGTGAATTATATCCACTGAGTGCTTACTACTGCATCAAAGTACACCAATCATGGATTTCAAACCAGGTGGGAGTGTGGTCTCATATGCAGGCCCAATGTTCCCATTTGAAGCACTACCTGTTGATGAGTTTCAGAAGCTGCTAGATGTGAATTTGCTGGGAACGGTAATCGGCATCAAACATGCAGCAAAAGCAATGATCCCAGCAAAGCAAGGTGTTATTATAAGCACAGCAAGCACTACTGGATCTATTGCTGGAACGGGACCAGCTGCATACAGTATCAGCAAAGCAGGTGTAATTGCAGCAACCTATAGTGCCTCTGCGCAACTCACCAAGCATGGCATCCGCGTGAACTGCATATCACCAGGACTCCTGGCCACATCTTTGACACTCCCCGCCTTTCGGTTTGTAGCAGCTTTGCCCTACTCTGTAAAACCTAGCAATCATAAGAGTGAGGAATAATATACTAGATAACAGGCCTAAGGGGAGGATTCCAGGTCCTAGAAAGTCCCTGTGTGAGTCTGTTACGGCTAGCTCAAGGATGTACTAAGGTCTGGAATAATGGGCTCACCCATGGACTTGCTAGGAACCAGAATCCACCTTGGGTGGCCCCTTATCTTGCTTTAAAGGCAGGGAACTCTTTGGGAACTGGTGGGGGTACTCCTGCCAATGCTGCAGAATCTGCAGCAGGGGCTGATTTGGCGGCCTCCAAATCACTGCACAGGGGACCCTGAATAGGCCTTCCTTGCCATGAAGAATTACACTTAAAAAACCCAAATAGTATTGAGTGGGTTTATTTTCCAGCCCAAAGCTGGTTTACACCATTTGATTGTAATACTTCATCCAAAATATACTGGAAAGGCCATTTTACTGCTGCCACTGGCCATGCTCTTAGAGCATCTCCACTGGTGCTCAGTATGTCACTCTGGATAGTAAAATTAAATGTCTAAGTTTAGCTGTTTTTTTTGACAACCACACCAATAAAACTGTAACCAGAATTGCATATACATGGGGACTACTAATAGCAAATCACCTGGACCAATCATTATGATCGACCAATCAAAAATACTGAGCTGCAGTCAGGTCCAATTTATTACACTCTTTTTTGGAGGTGCCCAAATGTGTTGCGCCTTTTACCAGCCATGGCAAGCTGCAGGAATTTGGTGCAGAAAAACCAATTTCCTGAGCTAAACCAGCACATTTTGACTTTTTAGCAATAAATTTTACTGTTCGAAGTCATGTACTGACCACTGGTGGAGATGCTCTTAGGCACCATCATGGCTGAGTCCTATGATAGAAACTCATTGTATTGGCTCTCATACCTTATGAAAGTCCACCTTGTGTCCATGACTCTTAAGGTGATGGGCAGGGACGTTGATAGCTGGTAACATAGTCTGCAACATAGTGTAGTCAGTCAATTCAATGCTCAAAATTTGCACACATGATAGAGTTTCAAGGTGAGAAGGCTGTAACTGAAAATAAATCATGTATAAACCCGAGAAGTTAAACATGAACGTTTTGAATAGTTTTGGATAGTTAGCATCTTCTGGAACTTAACAATCTCTAATAATGCATGTCCTAAGGCGTACTATTTGATCAGTTCCCGTGCTTTTCCCAACTCACCTGTGCTTTGGCTTTTCTGCAGAGAGAACTACCCAGACTTGAGTGAAGAACAATTGGAGAAGATGGTCGAGCTAGAAAACTTTTCTAATATTGCAGGTGCAAGATTGACACCTGAAGTGGTTGCAAAGGCTGCTCTTTTCTTGGCTAGTGATGACTCACCATATATCTCAGGCCACAACTTGGTCGTCGACGGTGGATATCTCACAAACAAAAGCTTCTCGTCCTCATCCAACCTCTCTTTCTAGTCCTGGTTCATTCAGTTTGTTTTCTGTTTGGTTTGCCTGTGATCAGTTAAATGGGGTTTTTCTTGGTGATCTTTTCAGATTCTCAACAAAACAATGAGATCACTTTATGCATCCTTCAAGAACTTTCAGTAGCATGAATTTTTGAAAAATTCACTTCAATATATTTTAAAGATGTGATTTTTCAATATCATTAACATAAATTCAAAAAACATGTTCATATTGATAACTAATATTTCTAATTTTAATATGTCAAGACTTAGTTTATGGCTACTTTACATATTTCTTGACAAGGATCACAAAATGTACATTTGATTATTTTTTCACTCATGTACAAGTTCAAAAAATCTTGATTTTAACACCAAACATGTATGTTCGAATAGACATACCAAACCCCCTCGCCCTCCGCCCCAACACTAGTGACCACCCTATACCTTTACCTTTTTCTATCAAGAGAGACCAACCCCTTATATGCAAGCAATGTGCATAAGCAAAAGTATACGGCTCTCATGGCTTTTGGAGAATGAGTGGTGATGGTGGTGGTGGTGGCAACTTTGCTAATACTACTATTGTTACTTCCATGTGTTCATTTGTTAGCACCATGCGAAAGAGGAGAAAGAGGAAGATAGGTAAAGAGGGAGAAAGAGAAACAAAAGAAGAAAAATTTGTAGTGGAGGCATTTAGGAAAAAGGAAAGAGGGGTTCCAAGACCCATGTCTAGTTCCAATTTCAGTAGAAAGAGGATAGGTTGTAACTCCAATTGCAATTCTAGTAGGAGTGGTTGTGAGTCTAGTTTTTAGATTTTGGGGCACAATTGGGGCATTTGAAAGCAAATGCTTTTTGGAATAAAGGAGGATGATGATGAGAGCAACACCAACATCAATAGGCAACAAAACAATAAAGGTGAAGAGCCCAAGGGAGGTGGGTTTTGTGTTTTTGTTTTGTGGTGGGTCCTTTTTTTTCTATTTTTGTCAAGCCCAATTTTTTTTTATCATTAAGAGAATCTAGTTATTAGCTACAAATTAAGCACAATATAAGGTTTCTGCCACAATCTTGGTTCCTTTTAGTTTTTGTCATAGTCATGGAAAAATAACAAAAAAAGAAAAAGAAATAGAAACCAAAAAGTGCATTGTAGGTGTGAACATGTGAATACATAATGGCCAGTCATTGATCAATCATATGTTTGCTAGGGTTTTTGTTAAGGGGGTAGGGTGATAACATGATTTGGATGAACAAGGCATTTAGGATAGGGACTATTCATGGAGCATTGTAGTTTTGAATCATGATGATGGGATTGCCCAAAGAGGGAAGATCTAGGGGAACATGAAGGATTATTAGACACATAGTTTGGAGGAAGTAAGAATAGTTATAAGTACTTTGTAGTAAAAAACCACATATTTTATTTGTTGTTTTGATTTCATTTCCATAGAACATGGAATTTTGTTGTAATTCAAATCGAGTTTTTTTTTTAGTAAAACCGAGAAGTATAGACTTTTGCAATGATTTCCATGTCCATATTATTGTGTGAATTTTCTATAGTATCAAAAATGTAATGTACTAAATTATAATTTTGTTTCTAGATTTTTTGGCATTATAAGCTACAAACATTCAATGGAAAGGGAGAGTAGGATCGTGCATGATAGTATAAGAAAAGGAGTTCAAAGGAAAATGAAGCAAGTCTGTTGGTTTTGTTGATTTTGTTATAGACTGTAGAATTGGGAGCTTTGTAGAGATCCATGGTTGTTATTTTGATTTCCGTTGCGCTAGTGACTACACCATGGTAGGTTTTATGTTCTTTTTAGTATTAGATTCTATAAGGGGTTGATGTTGAAGGTTAATGACGCATAAAAGGAGGTCCGAGTTGTAGAAATAGGAGCATGTAGAGGGATACATTTGCATGGTATCTTGGTGGAACCTTTCTTCAAATCCAATGAGTAGTGCAAATGTATGAATGAAAGCTAGAAACTTTAGTGGGGTATCCTTGGGTTGGGCAAGATGCGGGTAAGAGAGGAACAAAATGGAAGAATTTATAGAAATTTATCCATAGACCCTTTTCTGCACAAAATTTTGTCTTTCCTAAATGGTTGCAAGCCAACTTGGCATACATTGCTCATCCTTGGTTCATACCCAGAAATCAACATGTTTCTAAAATTAGGCCAAGTGTTTTTCTACATTATCTCATGTGGTAAAGGGATAATTAATAGTTCACAATGGACCAACTGAACATTGAAAGTTCTGACCTCAAGCTAGACCCCATTAGCTCATGCACTCACAATGTGTGGATTTGTTTCTGGCAGCAGTTTGAAGGCTACCACTATAGTAATCTAATAGAAATTGGTAGGTATGTGCCATTTAGAGATTCACATGGGTATGGAACATTATGTTCTGATAGGATAGTAACACCAAGGGGTTGTAACAGTGCCAGATTGGCAAGATGTAAATTGTAATAATTGTTTCACAGAATTTGTATGTCTATTGTGAGCAATTTGTAATCAGGAGATTTTCTTTCTACTCCTTTCTTTTTGGTCGCACTCTGACCTTCAATGCATTCAATATACTTTTGAATCACCCCAAATTGATGGGAGAGGCACCAAAAAGATAAGACAATATTTTTATCTAGACTAAGTATTTTGTAATAAAAAATTTGAATAAACTAAATTAAAATCAAAGAAAAGATAATGCCTATGGTTAAATCTCAGATTGAAAAACAACCAATTTAACCTTGTCATTCCATATTATCCAAGAATTTGGCAATCCAAACATTAAATTTGAGGTGGTATTTTACTTAAGCCCAAAATGTTCATCAGTTGTTCGGCTTCACATTTAAATTGTGTCACAATGCGATTGCAGGTTGTAACATCTAGGTTCTTATTCATTATAATCATGTGTGAACATAGACAAAGTATTCACCTTCATGAATAGGAAGACCTTTTTTAAAAACTTCTAAAAAGCAATCCAGAAAAATTTCCTTCCATATTTAGAAGGCACCTATATGTGAACATCCTTTCTGGAAAAGACAGATGCTATGCTTAGTCCTCTACAAGGGAGAGCCTACATAATTCCTAATAAGCTATGTCCAAGTATTAGAATAATGTTAAAAAAGTAGAAAAAAAATGAGTGGTACCCCAAGAGCAACTTCATAGCTATGTTGTACACATAGTGATTACTTAAATAATACATGGCACATTTCTCTTTATGTGCTCAAACTATGTTATTGGTAGAATTCTTGGTTTTCTTTTGGGAGTTCATGTGTTCAAATTTGTTATGGGATAGCAAAACATGCAAGATAAAAGAAAATCAAATTTTTTTGGTTCTATCTACAGAAGAAGCTGAATCATATGACTTTGCATGAGGCACAAAAAAACAAGCCTTGGTGTTTTAGTTACACAATAATTCAAGAAATCAAAATTTTGTTTGATAGATTATTTTTCTCTTGAAATTTCATTAAAAAAATGAACCTATTTTATTTAATATACAATTGAAATCACATTTCATTCAACAAAAGGATTTAGTAAATACTCATTTGCTAATTCCAAACATGAAAAGCTACCTTCCAATGCATACTATCTACATTTAGTCCACATAACAAAACCTTTGATCACAGCATCCAAAGTAGGTATTTGACTTCAAATAAGATTGAAGGTGGCTTTTAGTCGTGACCTTTAGTTTGGTCACTAGTGAATATACTTGTTGAAATTCTAACTAAACTAGTGTGACCTCGGCTATTGAACACACATTGTAATGTACTTGTTTTTGGCATAGACGGATCAAATCCATTGCAAAAAGTGGACATAATAGACAAAAACATGACAAGGGAAAACTTAATGTTGGCAAGTTTTTGATTTTATGCAAGTTTAGGTCTAGGTTAGAGGTTAGGTTCTAGGGGCTTTAGACAAAAGGTTTCACATTTTATTGGAACTATCATTAGAATTGAACCAAGTAATCAAGCATTAAAAAAATTCAATTAGAACATGAATTAGGGGTGTTATCCCTTGCTCACTAGGTTTAGGTTTTCTTAGGTACATACATAAGTACAGTTCTTTTCTTTTTCAAATTATTTTTATGCAAGTAATTAATTTTAGTTAGTTCTACATACTTATTAGTACACATTATTTATTTAGACTATGTGGATTCGTTGAACAAACTAAGACAAAACAAAAAAATAAAATCAGTTGCGTGCAATGAAAATTGAATAAGACTTGTTTTTTAATTAAACATGGTTTCGTTTTTGTTAAGAAAATACTAAGATTCAAAAACTGATCTTATCACTAAAACGAAGGTCCATAAAAAACTAAAAAAGTTTCACAACCAAGATTAAACATTCATTCTGTAATCAAGAACTAGACAACACTATAATCAAAACCACCACAAAGCTACGAAAGAAAATTATAAACCTTAGGGTCTTAATTAGACCATTTTCCTACCATCCCAAACACAAATGGTGTGATGGGGACACAACATTCTATCAAACTGTAGAAGTCAAGCATGTCCAATCTTTGGTTGTTTCGTGATGTCAACTAATGTACACTACCACTCAAGCCTATCATAGTCAATTAAACCATCCCACATCACCTTCCTTAATTGTGCATTAGACCATTATTTCCCACTAAATGTTAGATCATTACATTCAACCCAAATGAAAACATGAAAGCAATGGTGACTTTTTTTAGTAGTGTACAAACTTGGTTGAATTGCCAACACTTCTTTGGCATGTAGTCATTGAACAAACAATATTCCCTCTCCAACCTTCACCATTGCTTGTCAACAAGTGCTAAAAATTTGAATGTATGCATGAATGTTAATGCCCATGATTAAACAATTCATGTTTTGTCACACACAAAATCTATGTTTTATGGTTTCTAACACCTTTAATTAACATGAGATACATTTGAAATCAATCTCATCACTAAACTTGGTGTGCCAAGCATTAACCACCAATGTTTTGTGCCACATTGCCCAAATAATCTAAAATCTTTCTTGGCATGTGTTTAAAGCCACACATTGCTCCACTTCAAATTGAAAGTAATTGGAAGAAATGGCAACCATTCATTAGGTATGGTTTTCTTAAACATTGTTGTAACATTTGTAATTCCCTTCCCCATGACTAATTCAAGGGATCAAAATCAAATCCAATAAAGGGTTGTAATATAAGAAAATGTGTGCTTTCTCTAAGCCTTTGCACACTTCAATGACCTTCATTCACTGAATTGCATATATTTTATGATCTATGTAATCAAATGTTGAAAGGTCAATAGATTTTTGTCTCATTTCAAAAAATGGTAATCATGTAGACCTTATTTTGTGGCAAATCGTGTGTTAGATACATGGCACATGTCATTCATTGGTGCAGCCAATCAAAGGCCAAAGGATAGTCACATGTGACAACTAGGTTGGTTGTAGGCTAGTCATATGTGTAGTTGCAAAATTGTCTTTATATATCTTGAATGTATACATAATTGTCAGTAAAATATTTCATCCATAGCCTACGACTAGTTGCCATGTGCAACTTGTTGTTTACAACTATGTGGTTTATAGTTACAAATGTCATTTGTCAACTATAAAACAATTGTAAATGATAATAGTGAATTTTGGTTTTTCTTGTAGTGTTTTTTATTTATTTTGAAAGGCAAAGCCCATGCTTCAATATGGAAACATAAAAAGCTTGCTACAATTCCTTCAAGTAAAGATTTATCCATAAAAGCATGGTGTGACAATATTGGTTAGCCCATGGTTCAAATAGTGCATGACATTGTCAAAACAACCACTACAGAAGTTGTGAAAATTATGAATTATATTTCAATATCTTGTGATGAAGTCACAAGTTTTGATAATTAGAGTTGGTTGTCCTTGCACACATATATTAATAAAAATGGGTCCAAAATTCCAATTATGGTCTCCCTTGCAAAGGTGATTGAAAGGGTTACTTTTGGAAATTTGACCAGAATCATCATTCAAGCATTGTTGACTAGTAATGGTCCAATAGGTGAAACATTGCTTTTAAGCTCATTTGTTTAGGGTGAGTCTTTTTAAAGGTTCTAAGACTAAAATTACACATCACATCCAAGTGGATTATGTTCCTCACATGTAAGGCATCCATTGCATGGCCCATCAAACTAATCTTGTCATGCAAACTTTGTTTAAATTAAACATAGTTTTTAACTCGGAGAACTTGTTCCAAACCCTATATGCCTATTTCAATGAGAGCACAAAGAAGCATTTAGAACTCAGGAAGCTTGTTGAAATCATGGAAACTTAAGGTAATAAGTTGTTGAAAAATGTTCAACAAGGTGGATTTCTATGTTGGAACTTGCAAAGAGGGTGATGAATGAATATCACACTTTGGTGATCAAGATGAATATGGATTTTGTTAACAACAATTCTTCCAACGTGAATTTTGAGATTCTCTGTGATATGGACGTCCTTTATGAATTGGCAGTCTTGCTACCATTGTTGGAGGAGGTGAACAACTTGATGAAACTAGCTCAAGCTCAAGATGTCTTTGTTGTTGATTATGTGTCAATAATCAAGCTTTGTGAGGCACATTTGTTTTCACATTTCGTGGACCCTAACATTGCTTTCAAGTTTGATGTGTTTTATTTTTTCAAATCTTTGGTGAGTTATTCCCATGACCTTTTCATCATGAAGTGGATATTGAACTTGAATACATGCATGGAAGATTTAAATTTTGATTGCAATACATGTAACACATTTGGGCAAAACATTTAGATAAGCTAATAGGGGTTGTGAATTTTGTGACAAAAAAGGTGCACATTTAGGTTGTGAAAGTTGTGAAAAATTACATGAAAGAGGTAGTTAAATTTTTGATTTCATAATTACAATCCCATTGCCCTTGACATGGGGTTTTGGAAGCTTTGGGGGTGGTTTTTCTTCAATATTAGATGATGGCAAATTGTGAGGAATCTTTCAAAAGATAATTCATTATGATTAAAATCCAATATTGTTATCCCAATAAAATTGAGCTTAATTAGACCTTGTTGTTATATGTGTTATTTAAATATGTCTTTGCATTTGTAGATGTCAATCTTCAAATTAATAATGAAAATTAATATTGCATCAACAATGTGTCCTTTTTACAATTTGAATCATAAACTTGGCTTTGGAAATTTTTAGCCGTTTCACATTAAGTGATCATGCACAAGATATTATGATAAATCGTGTCCACAAATACCACACTACCCTGCAACTAAAGCTCAAAAACCACTCAAGTACAACTTTGTTGCAACTATGTCTTCCAAAGTGCAAATCTTATGCAACTACACTTTATAAATATGGTGACTTAATAAATAAATTTCCATGTCAAAAAGTAAAATAGTTTTTCGATAGTTGCATTGTAATTCGAAATGTGTTTTGTATATGGTAATTTGTACACACCATATTTACACCTATAGTCAACTACGTTTGATTTTTGAGTTGCATTATAATTGTAATGTGCAACTAAGTTCGGACTATTAAAAACAACCTACACATTAAGCAACTTTTTTGCAACTAACATATAGCTTTCACATGTGCAATTGCACCATGAGTTGCATTTCCACTATCCATAAGGCATAAACTTTGTAATTAGTTTTCAATTATGAAGTTTGTTCATGCAGTTGGTTGGCCATTATGTTACCACGAAATGACCATTATTGTACTACTAGTTGTTCACTACTATGCCATTATTTAATCACTAATATAATACTATTGATTCATTATCCATACAAAATGTGAATTTGTAGACCTAAAATTAGATCCCAATGTTATGTAAATTATATTTAAAATATTTATATTGGAGGTACATCAAGGTATTCAAGCTTATATACTTAGAACTTTTCTAGGTTACATGAGCAAGTGCAAAATTGATAATAGCTTATTCTTTTGCAACTAGCTCCTTAGCCCCCACAAAGGTTACATCTTGTGGCATATTTAATATGAAATATTTTAAAATGATTTACGAAATATTAAATATTATGCCTTAATTTACTTAATTACTATGAGTTAAAACCTAGATCAAATAATTAGGCTTTAATTTAAATTAATCAATTTAATTCAAAAGATTGTGAAATTAATTAATTTTGATAATTCATTTTTGCACAATGAATTAAATAACTAACTTTTAAATGTTGTATTAAATATTGTTGTCCTATTTTTTGTGATTGGTTTTCAATTGTTGTATTAATAATATTCATTGCTACATCGCAACTCACAATATTATGTTGACATACATACATATCAAAACATAAAATTTCACAAAGGGTGAAAGTTTACTTTTGAATTGAAATTAAAGGCAACGTATATATTCTATTATACATTCAATAAGGGTGTACATATGGATATGTCTTTATATACCTCAATGTCTTCTACTCAAATTCATTTTTATTATTTAATATTTCATACTGAATTTCATTTAATAATTATTCTATTAGTTAATTTAGATAATAGATAAATAAATATAAAAATCAGATAATTAATTATCTAATAATAAATTATCTAAATTTACTAACTCACTAACTATTTAAATTTGATTAATGAATTCAAATAATCCATTTGGATAATTAATTATCAGATATTTCATTCAAATAATTAAATTTCAAATAATTATGTCAAATGATTATTTATAAAATTCAAATTAATCACAAAATTAAAATCAAACATAAAGCACATGAAAAAATCATTTTTGTAGTTGCAATTGAATTGCAACTAGGGTGTAACTAAAAAATTTAACCCACATGTTTTGCCTTCAATATCTCATTTCACAAACTATATAAAGGTTCAATTCTTCCACAAGTCAATTTAATAAGTAGGCAATGGGTATAACTAGTTTTTAATTTTAGACATGTTTGTTCATTGTGTTTGAACTTTGTGTGTTTTGTGCACATTATGTAAGAGAAGACTTGTGTTGTAGTGGCTAATTCACAAGATCTTTAATGTTCACAAGATTTCTCGACAAGTCATTGCAAAATCTCACTTCAATGAACTTGTTCATCACTTGAAAGATATTTTAAAACATTTTAAAATTGCCTAATTTTTAATGTGGGTCAAACACACATAACTAAATTAAACTAAAATGTACAATTTGAGAGGACACAAATTTTCATTGATAAAAAAAAAACTTATCATCACAAGTTTCGAATATCAAAAGCCAAATCACCTACCCCTCCTAAAAACTTTCACTAAACTAGCCATTTAGGCCATGGTGACTACAACCCTTAGGGCCTTAACCAAGATAACTATTTCTAAAAGTTGAAAAAACATTAGAATAGATTGTGTAGGTTTTCATTAGTGTTGGGCAAATTTAAGATTTTTTCAATATCCTCCAATTTTGGTTATCCACCAATTCTAGTTATTATTATTATTTAAAAATCACTTGTAATATCATGTAAAGATATCAAATAAAATGAATTAATCTAATGCTAGATTTCAATATGGTTGGATATCCACCAACATTAATATCCATCAGATATCCTAACAATCTAAATAACAAAATAAAACAATTTTTTTCTAAAAGATATCCAAATAAAGTTACAATTTCACAAGTTCATCTTGTTCAAATTCACCTTCATATTGTTCTAATTCTTCTTTTAAGAGCATTAGCCTTAATAAACTCTATCAAATTAGAACGTGAACTACAACCCACTTTAGGATCACTAGGCTAATTTTTATTAACAAAAATTAACTTATTAAAATTATTTGATTGCAAGAAACATCTCTTCAAATTTGTAAGAATTCTAGCCAATGAAAAAACTCTTTCAATTTCTGTTTGAAAACCAATATTGCCAAGAATCTAATGAGTAAAAGATGCCATAGTTGGAAACATAGATTCAAGTTTTGCCCACCATTCTAAAGGACATTTAATGTCCTTAACATCCATTTGAAACCTCTTAAACATTTGAAACTCCTTATTCACCACCTTCTTTGTTGGCTTACTAGTTCCAATAAACATTTCAAAAATGTTGAGATTACGTTTTTCATTAGTTTACATATTTGCCACAGGTCCAAATTTTGCCATAGGGTGGAAGATGTGGTAGCATTTTAAAAGCATAGGAATAGGAATAAGGATCATTGATCATATTCTTCCACAATGGAAACAACATGGTCTCGATTAATAAGGAATGAAACCAACCTTTTTAAATTTAGGGTCTAACATAAAAGGCAACATGTTATGTGCTTTAGTTTTTTCATATTTCTTGAAGAATGAAAGAAACCCATTTTAAACCCCAAGTACTTCTCTCTTAATTTTAAATGCAAGCAATGGCAACTTCAAAGTTACAATAGAATCGTCATCAATTAAATCCTCCAAATTAGATGAAATTCTAGATTTTTCTTTAAGTTTTGAACTCATACTAATTGTTGCATTCAAAACATAAAAAAAAACCAATGCCCATGAGATTGGTTTAAAAAACACCTGCTTACAATTAAAGACAAAACATCAACAATGATTTAAGATATGTGTTAAATTAAATGTGAAGGGACACAACTCGTAGTCCTCATTGCAATTTGTTGATTATAACAAAGAACAATTGTTGCCCTAAATTGTAATGCCTCTTGAATAGTATGATTTTACTTACAAACCTATAGAAGTAGATCAATAATCAACAAAACAATTTACAATTTATAAAAAATAGAAACAAAAGACTTGTAAAAATGGAACATTTAAAGGTTATTTATGATTAAAAATAGAATACCTAGTTTTTATTGGAGTGTTCACTTTTCTGGGCCTCAAACCAACTTCAATGCAAGTTTTGTTCGATTCTTGACAACTTTTACCAAATTTCTTTGGCCAAGTAATGCATTTCTACAAATCTACTTGGGCAAATTTAATAAACACATATTTCAAGTTCTTACATATTTTTTCATAAGTTGTGGCATATTGGCATGCTTTGGAAAAAACATGATTAAAATAGGTTCCCTAAAAGCTTTCTTCCAAATTAAAATTTTCACATTTAACTACAAATTTCAAAACACTAGTCAATGTATTTAAATTTGAACCTTCACCCTTCACATATGTTATTATCTTATTTTTCAAGCCATATGCATCGAAAAGATCAATAAAATTCTTAGCCAATGTTTGTTCTATAATCTTAATAACTTTAAACAAATCAAGAGTTATTTGTTTTGGTTTTTAATAAAATCGCAAAAAAATTATGACCAAGGCAAACACATCATGTGCACCCTTTGACAGATCAAAATTAAAAGTAACAAAACAACATTCATTTACAAAGGCAAAACATACGTTTAAAAAAAAAATTCCACCAATTTAGCTAAAACAATATGTGAAAATAATTTTCAAGAAGGGAATTGAACATGAAGACATGATTGCAAAATTAAATGTTTTAACCACATATGTTTTACAAATTGCAAATGCAAGTGATTTTTCACTATTAAAAGTGCGAAATTCTTGATAAACATTATCATGACCCTAACTTTAGGCTCGTGACCAAGGCAAAAGCATGGAAAGGTGTTAGCTAAAAGTGCAACGCAAGAGTCACATTTGCACTCCTAGGAGTGAGAGAGTGAAGGAATGAACCCACACATTACCAAATGGATTCCCACTTTGGGCATTTGGGAGTTGGAGTCCCTATGGAATCCCAAATTTTCAAAGAAGGATTTCAAAGATCAAAACTCATTGGATTAAAAAAATATTTATACCATCGAAAATTTCTTGAGATGTTAATGTCTAAAATGGGCTTGCATGACCCATTTGAATACTTGTAACACAAGTTATGGCCCAAAAAAAGGTCGGGAATCAAAGTGCCGATTTGATTCCCAACCACTAAAAATCGAGAATCGCTTTGAATTACGTGCATAAAAATGACATGCCACATTTTGTTGGAAAGCTTTTGACGAGGGCAACAATTTTGCTTTAGACCTCACCTCAATTGGAGGTCTACACAAAAAATTATGGGCCTGCAAAGTTTTGTGAATCTCAATTTTGGGAATTTTTGGGGACTCCCAATTGGGAGTCTTGGGACAAAACGACGTTTGGGTACAACTCCCATGGTTATCACAGAAAATACTACAAGGCGGAAGGTGGTGGTTTCCCCAAGTCCGGGCTATGGTGAATCTTGTGGGTCTATGTATGCATGTGGTTCATCTGTGCACCAAAAATGTTCCAACTATGCACTAATCAACTTGTTATTTGGTTTGTGCAGGTTAGTGTGAATAGTTGACTTGCTTGTCACTCATCCTAATCCCCATCCTAAAGCTCCAGCATGCCTTTCTTACCCCTAAAATGTTATAAACTAGGGAGTGTACCTTAATTTTTTCTTCTATTATTTTCACTTTTGGACTCGCATTTGAGTCTTTCAGGGAGTTTGGGGGTGCATTAAACATCTTGCATTCCACATCATTTTTTTGGAAGGGATTTTTTGAAGTGAAAAATTCAAATATGGAAGAATTGGAAATCCAAACCCTTTTTTTTTACAAGTTGTCTTTCAACATTTTTTTTCCCTTGATTATTAATTTCTTCCTAAAACTTTTTAAAAGTTCTTAGATGGTCTGCATCAAAACATTTCTACAAACATGTTGTGCTACTTGTTTTATAACATGATATTAGACCCTCCCTTAATTGTTTTCTTAGATTCACAAAAAAGACAAATTGAAAATTACATAACAAACAACGCATCATTTGAAGAACATCAAGGTTTATTTTTAAATTGTCATTAACATAATAAAAAGACCAACATAGAACATTTCTATTATGAGGATGCCATTTTTTTCTTTGAATTTGCAACTATTCCAAAATGTGTTTAATCTTCTCTTTGTTAATTTTTTCACATTTTTTTTAAACCTTATTAATTTTAGTTTGCAATTTTGGATTTTCTCTTTTTTCCATTACTTGATGAACTTTAGTTTCATCATTTCATATTATATTCTTTGCATTTTGCATTATTTGGTTATAACATTCATTTGACCCTTCCATCTCTCACAACTATTCTACAAGGCCAAAAGGTGGAGAAAACTAATGAAACAAATGCAATGTGTTGTTGTGTGATGCAATGATAATACTTTTATGCACAACTAAATATGACGCAAAATGTTGATAAATAATTCTTATGCACAATTAAAAGTGATACAAAACATTTACTAGTAAGCAAAGAGACAAAATTGTAAAAAATATTTTTCAAAAGGTTTATGTTTGTTTCCAAAACAATTTATAACAAGCCCTGCACCATAAACTAGGAAAAAAATAATTTAAAGAGGATCAAAAGACATGAGGAAAAATAATAAAAAAAATGAAAAAAATCTTTAATGGAAAAAAATTCATTAAATTATCAACCCCGAACTACTCCCAACTTGCAAAAAGGAATGGAAGGGGGTAGTGCAAGCTCTTTTGATGAATAACAACATAGGGGCAATAGCGTGAAAAGGAGAGTAATAGCACACTAAGAAGAGAACAATAGCACGTGAAGAGGAAAAAAATTGCAAGTGCAAAGAGGAGCAATAGTGAGGGACCTTGTATTTGAGCGTAAAGAGGAGAGCAACAACGTGCACAAAAAGGAGAATAGTAGCATGCGAAGAGGAGAACAACATGTGCGAAGAAGAAGTAGTAATGAGTGAAGAAAAGAATATCAATAACACATGAAAAGAAGAGCAGCACCATGTGTAAAGAAAAGAACAATAGCGCATGTAAAAAGGACAATAGTAGTGCGCACAAAGAAAACAACAGTAGCACATGAAGAAAAAAAAAACATTACGTGCGTGAAAAGGAAAGTAACACCACACAAAAAGGAAAGCAACACCATGCGAAGAGGGAAACAACACCACATGTGAAGAGGAGAGCAACAATAGGCGAATAGGAGAAATGCAATGAATGCAAAGAAAAGAAGAGGAGAATAGAATCATGCGAAGAGGAAAACAACACCACACATGAAGAGGAGAGCAACAATAAACAAATAACAAAACACTAGCGAATGCAAAGAGAAAAAGAGGATAGCAACATCAAGCGCAAAGAAAAAGCCAAAAAAGGTGCAACTCGAGCTTGAGCTTGTGTCCCATTTTGTTTTGGTTTTAGGTTTTTTTTAGGGTTAACAGCAGCACTTAGAGTTTTTTTTTTCCCTTCTAACGGCCTACACCCTAAATCTAAACCCCCTTATACCCATATTTGGGTAGGGATCTAATATCCGCCCTGAATATCAAATTTTCAAATTTTTTCACCCAGTTCGAATATTATATGACTGAATCTCATCAATTTGAGATCTGAAAATAAAGATATCACCTCGAATATCAAATTTTTTGATATCCAGAAATTTTAAAAAATGATATCCTGAGTGATATCTGGGCAAGATATCTGGATTTTTAGGATATCCGCCCAACACTGGTTTTTACCTTGCCTAGCAGCATGCACACAATGCCCATTAAGGTTACTTTGTCAAAATCCTTCTGAAAAACACTTAGAGCTTCTCCAGCGGTTCACTGGGAAATGGCCTGCATACTAGTTTTAGATGAAGCAATATAGTGGGTGTGGGTACATCAATTTTGTTGTAGGATACTGGGATTTCGAGAGACATGGGAAACACAAAAAAGACTACTGCTAGTTGGGTGTTTGCATTTACTGCCCACACACTTCCTGCTACTCATTGGCTGGTTGCAAAACTTGGTCCACGTGTGAGCTTTACATGATTCCTCAATGTTTAAAGTCTGGTATCTGGAGTTCTTGGGTGGAGAGGGAAACACTTTTAATACAACATTTGGATGTGAAAACATGACGTGCAGGCCATTTTCCAGTGAACCTCTGGAGATGCTATTACACCCACTAACTTACAGTCCACGGTATCGGTATTTTACGATTCGAAGTATTAATTATAAAATTGACAAAGGTTGATTGTTAGTTCAGTTGTTCGGAGTGAAAGAGTTATTACTACTCTCTCATGAACGTAGGTTACTGAGCTTCACATGTGCACAGACCTTACCCTAAGGTCAGTTTCGTCATTAAATAATCCTCAAAATAGTGAAATGAAATTTTGTGAAAATATGTAGTTGACAATCAACATAATTATCATAGGCTACATTCTGAATAATTTCACTACTTATATCACAATCTCACAGTAGATGATGGAAAAAATATAATTTCAAATTTAAAAACAAATTTATTTTTTTGAAAAAAATAAAATGTGTTTTGTCAATGTGGAAACTGACCTAAGATAGTTAATTCATTTGTGGAAGCACTACATGAGGTTCAGTACTCTACTTTTAGACCGATGGAAAAGTCGTTATTATTCTCTCATAAATTTTTAGATTTATATTTGTCATGCAATGCACAAGTTGTGTTCATGGAATGGAGGTCTTTATGCAGTTTTGATCTCTTACTAGCGGAGTTGTTTGTGTGTGCAGATCTGGAGTCCAACTGCAGCAATGCCACCTCCCTCTCCATATAAGTTTGTGGTTTTTGCTGTTTTCAAGGGATTTTTCTATATGGCTATCTATAAATATCTCATGATCCATTTTGTGATTCATAAACTCAGCTACCGATTTTCACATGGGAAAAAGTTGTTATTATTCTCTCATCAAGCTACCGATTTTCACATGTGAAAAAGTTGTTATTATTCTCTCATCAAGCTACCAATTTTCACATGCAAAAAAGTTGTTATTATTCTCTCATTGAGCTACCGATTTTCACATCAGAACATACCCGAGAGTTGCTTGGTTTCTTTGTGAAAGTACTTCATGATCTTGAGAGTCTACTTTTATAGCACATCTCCTATAGTCCTTGACTTTCACAGGTGCATGCATTAGAGAGCCTGTTGATTTTGCTCTGAAAGTATTTAAAAACCAAGATTCATTAGTGTGAATTTGGTACATAATGCACCCGTCGAGCTTCCCCTCGCCCGGTCTTTCCCCACCCGATCTTTCGTCGCCCGTGCCCTCCCCTCGGCCCGTGCTGGCCCCCCCTCCGCTT
>Ga0209611_10007047_pt1 | contig 18128 bp, 9 predicted proteins | sample S1TSphgellanicum_3_FD_187693 | JGI IMG/M metagenome (GOLD analysis project Ga0209611, IMG submission 187693) | Host-associated microbial communities from peat moss isolated from Minnesota, USA - S1T2_Fc - Sphagnum magellanicum MG (SPAdes) (version 2) | ecosystem: Host-associated > Plants > Peat...
CAAGGCATTTCACTCCTTCAAAATGGTCCATTCTGTGAAGCAGAAGACCCCATGCCAGATTTTGCTGGACTCCACAGAGGGGTCTAACCCCAAGGTAAGTGGGTAACTGAAGCACCTAGGTGGCATCCCAGGTGGCACACACGTGTGCATTAGGCACGGGGTTCACTCTCGTAAAGGGTATGTAACATATTACTTGGCATGTTATGTGAGTTTACAAGTGCAAAACATGCCATATTTTATGAGATTACGAGTGCAACACATGCCTGGGTGTCACTTGAGAAAATACGGATGGGACAAATGGGCAGACTTGAGGAAAAAATAGCATCAGTACTTTTGTACTGACTGCATTCATTTTCTTTGGCCTGTTTAATATTTTCGGGCGCAGCAAAAAAAAGGATGCACCTGCAGAAAAAGAGTGTAATAAATGTGATCTAACTGCTACTCAGTTTTTCTGATTGGCCCATCATATTGATTGGTCCATGTGGTTTGCTATTAGTAGTCCACCACCGATTTGCTGTCCCAGTTTTATTGCTGGGGTTGCAGAAGAGTACATAACGAAACTTGGATGTGAAAAATATTTTTGCAGGGTCACATACTGAGCACAGCTACATATGCTCTAATTGTAGTCCTAATTGGGGACTATACAAATGTAATTATAGTTTGGTTCGGTTTAGTTTAGTGTTTTTTTTTCTTTTTTTGGCAATTAGATTTCACCACCATCTTAAGTGTGAGATTAACTTAACATCACCCAAAATAATTCACACAATTGAATATTTGTGTCTAGGAGGGGTACACTATGGGTCCTGCTATGGAGCTGCACATCTTCCATCCTCACACATTCATTCAGTCCTATTACAGAAAATTTTGCCCACTGTAATTTAATCTGCTTGTTTCTGAAGTTTGTTTATGTGAAATCCCTTGTGAATAAATTGGTGCTGAAATCATGTGGACTCAAGTGTTCAACAAGAGAGTTACTTGTGAACTCATCCTGTTTTTGGGCCCTAGCGTGACCCTCTAATGCCCATATCATCCCCAATTTGAGTGTAGCCAAAAATGGGTGAAATTGGGTCCCATTTAATGAAACTAGGGATCAATTCAGAAGATTTGCAGGTGACTCAAATCCAAAATAGGGGTGAAATTCCCTGGCGGATCAATTTAGCTGAGAAAACTAATTTGGTCCCCAATTTTTCTCCTGTGTAATATTTTTATCTAGACTTCTCATTTTGTCCCCAATTTTGGCCAAATTGGGATGCAATTGCCATGATTTGGGGTACTTTTAACAATAACTCTAATGCCAAACAGCTCAAATTTTATGTTTTTTTTTAATGGTTCAATTTTTATAAATAGCATGGAATTTAACCCCATTAAATGAGATGTGAGTGCAAGGATGTGTCATCATCCAAATGCATGATCGATTTGGGAAAATTTTACCAACCGGATTAAATGATTTATGATGGAAAAAACATGATGAATTGAAGGATTAATTTGGAATTTTGTCATTTGGGTTTAAAGTTTGCAGGACGATCAATATTTTTCGGTACATGAATTAGAAGAACAAAAAGCACCAAGTGGATTTTTTTAATGTAATTGGAAGGCACCTTTTTGCTTGGAATTTTTCTTCCAGGAAGGGTAAGCATTTTAAAAAAAAGCATAATGGTCACTCCTGTGAGTGTGTTTTGTTTCTCAAAACACCCAAATTCCTTGTGAGTAAAAATTTGCTCTTTGCTTGATGCTCAATAAACCCCTTGTCTATGGACTTTGCCAGAATTGGACCCATGCATGGCTTTGCCCTGTGCAGGTTCTTATTCTGATAGAGCTCAGGTGTCGGGCTTTAGCCTAGACCAAATTTCCTTTGGAAGACAAATAGGATTCAGCCTTTCCACATAGGCATCATCTGCACTGACCATTCTCCATTGCATTTGCACTCTACTAGAAACAACAAGGCATCACAAACACGCTGGCCCCGCCAATAGAGAAGATGTTGTACATCTACCTATTGTGTCCACACTCTGAACTCCAAAAAAATCCGTTCCAATCTAAACACTTTCACCAAAGAGACCGGTGACCTAATGTGAAACCGATTGATTTTAATAAGGTAAAACTTCCAAAAGTTGGATCCAATGCGATATGGGGGACAGGGCCCAACCAGTTTATCCAATTTGGAATGTCATGGACACCTATCCTAGTGTATCTTATTGGAGAAGTATAAAAGTTATTGTCTGCTTTTCTTTTCTTGTTTGCCCTTGGCCTCATCAATCTTTGTTGGCCCTGCCTTACAAGGCATGGATATTGTGTTCAGAATCATTATAGAGTAGAAGCTTAGCTTCAAGGGATTTTGTCTCCTAGAAACTAACCTAGGTGAGAGATGATTCATCCGAGTCTTTTTGTACAATTCACATTTATCTTTTGACATTTTATTTTCTCTGCCACCTCCTCAAATGTGCACCCAACCCCACGTGACTTTGTCGCCAATCCATACATGACTCACAAAACTAAATATGAAACTACTTTCTTCAAAAATGATTATGGCACTCATCATCCACAAAAATTCATATAATTCTTTCAAAATGTGACAATGTGATTGAAAACATTCAAACACACATGTCACGACCAAAAAATAAAATAAAAATTGAAAATTTGCACAAATGTGAAAAATAAATATGAAAAGGGAATATTTGCTCTTTTTTTGAGAAAAAGATCAATAAATTTTTTAAAATAAAAAATCATGTCACAACATTCCCTTATTAGTTTTGGTTTGGTATCAATTTTTTAAATGTCTAAATAGGTTCCTAGAACATGTTATCATTTAATGTGAGATCTCTTTTGAGTTCCTCATGACTAATGTGATGTTAAAAAATGAAAAAAAATCATGACAATTTTTCTTTTACAACAACAACATGATGATGACGTACATTAAAATATTTTTATTTTTTATTTTTCCCTAGTTATGACCAATTTATCATCCAATTTCAATTGTTGATATTAAATTAATGGCAGGGCCATTGTGTACAGCACACCTTGTCGAAAAAAGGATGGATGATGCGTAGACACAAATTGCATGTTTTTGGTGTGTAATGGACACTAACAGGTCATATTATGCCTTGTAGTGTCCATTACATGCTCACCACGTGTATAGTAAGACATTTTTAAAAAAAAATTATTTGGTCTAGTCATCACCAGACACATCTTGGTCGGGAAATTGAGGAATCAGGGAAGCAAGAAACAAACAATACTTTAGAACTATTTATAATAAGAACCCAATGCTAATTTCATGCATAGGTGGCTATGAAATTTCAAGAAGGCCATGAAAGTGGGGATGGTGGGCGTATCAAAATTTTGGCTTGGGCTTGGGTTAGAAACTAGAGAATTTTATGTCTTGAGACCTTAGGACATGGAAGATTGGCTTGGGCCCGGGTAAGAATTAGAATATTTCATTTTATGGGACCTCATGCAGGCTAGGTTCCATTTTGTCCTGGGCCCTAAACAAGCTATGGTAAATTTTGTCATAGGCCTTAAACAACCCATGGTCACTTTGTTAGCATGGCATGGGCCTTAGGCCACCATATCCTAGACCTGGAGCCACCTTATCCGGGTCCTTAGGTAGCTTAAAGTCAAATTGCCCAAAATTGTTTTTTTTTACGCTGTCAATGAATGCTTAAAATTAATTCCTTCCTTACCCAAACATTTTTCTTTTGTTTTTTTTTTCCTCTGAGGTTTGGGAGATGGAAGGAAGTTCATTGGGTGGTCTTGATAATCTATAACTTATCTAGTGTACCTACTTACCTATTTACATAAACTACTTACCCACCAAAATTTACCTCCCCACCTAGTTAGGCTACCAACCTATCACTCACATACATTGCCTACCTACATATCTATTCACCTACCTAGTGTACCTACCTAAAGAACAAAAGAAAAAGCCTCCTTACCTACATACATATTCACTTACCCAAAATCTTTTTCTTTACTTACCTTTCCTGCTATCTACCTTTGTTTGTTCTATGTAAGTAGGAGTGGGTAAGTAGGTCACTAGGTAGGCCATCTATGCGGGTGGGTAGGTTGATAATGTAAGTAAGTGCAGAAGTAGTTTAGTTAGGTAAATAGGTAGCTTAATGGATTTTGGCCCCCTAGGTAATAATAGGTCTATTTTTTATATGAGGATTTTTGAAAGATGATATTTTGGCTTGTGTTGAAACTTGAGATTAGTTATAGAGTTATGATATCTTGCAGGATTTTGGTCTCTTGTAGAGGATTTTTTTTGAAGATTGTATTTTTGCATCGTGAAATATTTGAATTTCCAGAATTTTCTTGTTGCCTTCAGAGACTTTTTAGTGTAAATGGCAAGGCCACAGTGTGACAAACCCCTTGTTAATGTTAGGGTGATATTAACTACAAACCCCCAAACACCAGGTGTAGCCCCACTGTTAAAAATGTAGTTTGAAAAACTGAAATGATAGCTAGTGTTTTCATACCACATGTATCTGGACAATCTGAACAAGGGGTGTGTCACATTGTGGCCTTGCCAATTACATTAAAAAGTCTCTGAAGGCAACAAGAAAATTCTGGAAATTCAAATATTTCACTGTGCAAAAATATAATCTTCAAAAAAAATCCTCTTAAAAAAACCAAAATCCTTCGAGATATCATAACTCTATAATTAATCTCAAGTTTCAACACAAGCCAAAATATCATCTTTCAAAAATCCTCATATAAAAATAGACCTACCACCTAGGGGCCAAAATCCATTAAGCTACTATACTCTATAGTCAATCTAAACACAATATCCTTGCCTTGGTAGGCAAGGCCAACAAAATGTCATAACTAACATTATCATAATTCTTTATGCAACATCAACCTCTTACTTTATATCAACTTCTCCACACCATGATGGTGAGTGATAACTGATTTTAAATTATAGTTTCTATGTCTGCAAGTCACTCCACATGAGGGTCAATTTTGTGATGTAGCTAAAGTGGGGATCATCCATAAGATGATTTAGCAAGATTTGGCAGCAGACTAACTATGAAAGTAGAAAAAAAAAATAGGAAAAAAAATCTTTTTATATTCTTGACTACCTACTGGAACATATCATAAAAATCTGAAAATAATGTGTATAAAAACTTTATTATAAATCTGGCAATTGAGCAATTCTTTGTACAAGTCGAAATCGCATTTTTCAGGTCAAAATCTGGCAAAATTTTGACAAAAAAGAAAACACTGGTCAACACCTAAAAAGTTGTTTTCTCTCTTTTTTTTTCATTTGCTTTCCTTTTCTGCTTATTTCCTTTTTGACATATCTTCTTGCCCTAAAAACCCCCCCCCCACCCCCCTTTTTTTTTTCTTTTCTGCCTTTCCTTCTATCTTGTCTTATTGTATTGTTGGTGACCTTTTTCTTTTTTCTTTTTTTTTGTGTGTTTTTTTTCCACTTTTTTTTTGTTGTCATTTCTTTGGGATGGAGAAAGAAAGGGGGAAGACAAAGATGGAGAGAAGAGAGTAGGTGAGGAGAGGGGGAGAATAAATAAATAAATGGAGAGAGAAGGAAAGAAAAAATAAATGATAAAAGAAAAAAGAATTGTGAATGCATGTTGCTTAACATTGAGTTAATTGCTCATTTTGCAAGGCTTTAGCTAACATCAATGTTAAGTTTTAAATCTATCTTCTTTTAGGATTTAATGTTAGTTAACATTGGCTTTTAATATTAGCTTAACACTAGCGCCGTGTCATTCATCACTTAGGATTCAATGTTACTTAACATTGTAAGTGAGGAGTGTGGACCAATGGCCAATTGAAACTCTTTAGGGTAAACTGGCCAGTCATAGTACACTTAAAAACACAAAGGAACTTTGTGATCTGGGCAGACCTCGATTACCTCTGGGGTCCAAAGATGAGTTATAGAGGAGCTCTGGGCGCACCTAGTGCACTTTAGATCATTGGATTTGGATTAGAGATGGAAAAGATATGGCTTCTGAAAGTTCTCAGTCTCATTGTCCAAAAAAACAAATTACCAAACAATTTTTCTATATATGTTCAAGTAATGGAAATCCTATCAACAAACATCTTTGCACTGACACATGTCACAAATCCACCCTATCACAAAATAATCTCATGTTCAAACTAATCATGTTCATTGAAAAAACTAAACATCTTTATTCAAGGGTTGAGATTAAAACCCTAAAATAAGGCAAAACAATGTTTGGTTATCAAACCTTAAAGGTTTGTTAAACCCTAAATTAGCCGCCACTTTCCCATGCGGTGTCAACCCAAAAACCCCCTAACCCCTCCCCCTCTCATCTCCTTTTTGCACATGAGTCAAATTCCCACGATCATGTTGCTTGTCACCTTTATGAACTTTCCTCCCCTATCCATCTCTTCCTTACATGAGACCTTTCGAGCTTTCCTCCCCATCTATTTCTTTTCTACACGCGACCCTCGAGCTTTCCTCCCACATTCGTTTTTTTTCTACGCATGGGTCCAATTCCCCCCGACTCAATTCAAGCTCCCCCTTCCGTCTCCTCTCTACACACAAGTTGGGTTCCCCCAAACCCAATTCTTAGTCCCCTTCCATCTCCTCTTTGTGCACGGGTCAAGTTCCCCTGACCTGATTCTTAGTCCCTTTTTCGTCTCCTTTCTACACACGGGTCGAATCCCCCCCCAACCCAATTCTTGGTCCCCCTTTCATCTCCTCTGTGCATGGGTTGGGTTCTCCTCAGACCGATTCTTAGTCCCCCTTCCTTTTCCTTTCCGTGCACTAATCGAGTTCCTCCTGACTTGATTCCCGTTCACCTCTCTATGTTGCAAGTCCATGGTTCCCAACATGAAGCTCTAGTGTGTGCGTGAATGTCCTACAAATATGGTAGGGCCTAGTTTTAGAGATTGAAAGGAGCTCAAACCTCCCTAATTCAAACTTTTTGCTCAAGTTTTTTTGTAAGCTTACATGAAATTGTTTTTCGGTTTTGATGGTGTGTTTTCTAATAAATAATTTAGTAGTGGATGATCTTGGTTTCTTGCTTGCTACAAGTCTAATTTTTCCCATTTCATTTGTTCTAGTTTGGTGCATTGCTTAAATAGGTTGTTCTGCATCTTCCAAATTAGTGGCAATTGAATTTCAACTTGCTTTTCATTGATCTTAGTTAAAGTGTTACTCTTTAGTTCAAAGTTCATTTTCATTGGCTACAAATGTCTACTATTTGTTGTAATGTATCTACATTTAGGTTGAAGATGAACATAGATGCAATGGAGAAGATACATGTTTATAATGAGGATTGTTGTGATGATTTGGATTTACATAATGATAGTGGTCTAGCTTTCAAGTAAGTGAGTAGAATGATTTCCATGAATGTATCGATAAGTTTCTTTACTATTGAATCAAATTGTTGTGGTTGTCAATGGTGCTACATTAATTACTTCAATGTAAGAAAATGCATGTATATTCATTTGACATTTTGGACTTATAGGATTGGAGATCCTTCAATCTTGACATCTCCAAAAAACACATAATTGTTGATCCGATCTACTATGTCTATAGTGAAAGATTTGTGAAATAATCATTTCTATATGGAAAATTGCATGTAAATTTGCATCACATTTGGAATTACAAGATCATTAAGAGAATTTTAACATCACCAAAAAACATTGTTCATCATTAGCAGTGGTTACTACTCCTCCTAATTGTTCTACTTTAAAAACTACTACTCCTTTTGACTTATTGTTCATCTTCAATTATAACTATTATTTCTCTTAGCTATTCTACCCCAACAATAGTTGTTCTAACTTAGTAATTGTTGTTCCTTCTCTTAACTATTCCACCCTAACAACAGTTGTTCCACTTCTTAATAGTTCCACCTTGGGAGTTATTGTTCCTTCTCTTAGCTATTCCACCGTAAAATTAGCTATTATTCTTGACATCTTATCCATCTTTAACTATAGTTGTTCCACCCCTTAGCTATTCCACCCTAGTAGTTTAGTTGTCCATTTATGGTTGTTACAAGGATGCAACTTTCCTTTTGGTTTACATTTGAACTAAGGTTCATTGTTGAGCTTATTTTTACACCTATGTTATTTCACCAAGATTCACATCCATGTATCCAAGAGGGTGAGCTCAAAGACCTACCTCGAAATTGTAATGAAATATGTTTCGTGCCTCTCTAAATGTTGAAGATGACCAAACTGTAATGAAATTGGCTCGTTGTTATTTTATAAGTTCTGTTTTAGCCAGTTTTTAAATTGTAATCAACATTGTAAGTGTTTTTCTTGTTTGTTTTCCTTGTCTTTCTTTCCTTTTACTTTCTCAAATCTACTATGCTGCTTCTTTATCCATTGCCTTTTGTTGCATAATCTTCAAATATTCTTTGATGTTATAACATGGCTTTGAGAATAATTGACGAATGGTTTTTTTCCATCATTTTTTCATGCAAGCAAATGTTGTAATGACAACAAACCATGACACCCCTATGCTAATGCCACTTGAGTTGAACTTTCAAAATTTATGAACTATGTAATTTCATCCAATGAAGGTTGTGCCAAATTTTCAACCATGTTCTTTGACTCTATTATAAATGCATGGTTAGTGAATGTAAAAATTCTAGGCATGTTCACATAATACCTAGGTTGATCTTCAAATAGACTAGTAATTGGAACTTTTGTTGTTGAACTTAAGTTTTCATGAGCTCTTCTACAATTGTATGTTTTGTTTAATTTTGTTTCACCATCCTCCTACTCTAGTTCTTCTTCCCTGATTCTACAATGTGTACATAATACTAGAGCTAGTTTTTAAATCCATAGCCCTATGGTTGTTAAGTGGCCAAATCCTTGTAGCTTTGAACCTTGACATTATATTTTTTCTTGTAAGTGCTAGGTCTAGTGCTTTATTTACCCACGCTGTCAATATTATCTTATTTGGTTCTATGTAATTCCTCTTAATCATTGTTATGTTTATTTCCTTTCTGAAAGCAATTAAAAAAGGTTTGAAGCAAACCACATCCCATGGTTGAAGTGCATGAGATGTATAGGAAGGTAAAGTAATCATATCCAACCCAAACTCTTGAACTTATTCAATTACCTCAAGGGTGACATGGGATCCATTCCCATCCAAAATGAACAAATGATTTGTTATGGATCTTCCACTTGATGTATACCTTTTGAAAAAAAACATAAATTCTTTGAAAAGGAAGGTAGTCATCCATGCCTTTGACTATATAGCCATACAAGTCCCTAGTTTATAGAGTTGTATGTAGTTATCACATATCTTCTCTCCTCTAAATATGTAGAACCCTGGTAATGTTGTTCATACTGCATTGACCACACAATTAACAATCAACCAATCCCTAGATTTTGGGAGAGTGTTGTACATCTAGTGTGAACCTTGTTTTGCAAGAACCCTTATTCCTGATTATCTTTTTGCTTGGATGCTTGTTTCATCATAATTTCAAATATGGTTTGTAGTATAGTTGTGTTTGTTGTAAAAGGACTATAAGTTCTAGTAAAAGCTTTGGTAATATTGAATTGTCAGCCCTTATGTTCGGCTAATATCCAATCCCTTAACTTGATAAATGTTGAGCTCATGATGTATCCTCTCGAACTAGTACCACTGAGAGCTCCCTGATACCCCTTTTTAAAAAGGTGTTGGCCTTGTTTGAGTTAGTTTAGCCACTTTCATTTTTAACTATTGTAGGCTAATGATAGCCCAATTTCCTACTTAGACAAAACCCAAGTAACAACAATTTAATCTTCTTTTACTACTAGCACGTTTATTGGTTCAAGTTTTATAGATTTTGTTTTCCCATACAAATGATCAAATAATGAAGTAAAAAGTATGTTCCAATGCCTACTTGCCTTCGTCAATGAAGTTGTTCCATTTTCAATCGCATCCATGGCCTCCTCTAATGCTTCATTGCTCCATTTGCTTCTAGTGATTAAAGGATTGCATCTATTAACTTTCTTCTATTTTCTTACTAGTTCTTGTCTGCAAGATGGTAGGACATTCTCCTTGTTTTGACTTGGCTCCTCTTGTAGTCCACTTCACCTCCTATGAGCTACATTGATCATCGTGATCTAAATCCCCCTGGTCCCAACCTCCAACACGTTGGGGATGTGTTATTTGGTCCTACAAAAGGTATAAATTTGAATCTTTTATATTTTGCCTAACTCTCAAGGAAGCATGACAAGTCAAGGTATGTCTGAAATGCATATGTTTCTAGTTGTTAGGAAGAAGTTATCAATGCATTAAATTGTTCAAAGTCATCCCAAATTAATTCTTGGTCTATTGTTTTGGTACATGTAGTAGGTGTGTACAACAAACTATAATTTCTTAGAGTTGGATAAAACCAACCTCTTTAATGACTACTTAGATTATATCTTCAAATTATGGAACTCTACACCCAATGGTAACATAAAAATTTCTTCAACTTTTGGTTGTAAACTAATCTATTGCAAGTTTTTTTAATTGTCCTTTTACATCCACGTTTGAATCTTGAGTTCCTATCTCATCATTGATAACATTAGGATTTGATCCTTGATGATCAAGCTATTATAGATCTTCAATGGGTACTCTATTATTTAGATTTTGTTAATCTACTTCTAATTCTTGTAGCTTTTCTTTGGCTACTCTAAGATGCCTTCCTTGCTTTGGTTGATATGCTAAGACTTTTGTTTTTAATCTAAAACTTTTTATAACTCTTATGTTACTTTCCTTTTGCTGGTCTAGCCCATATGCTTTCAAAATGTTTATGAAAGATTTCAAACTGCATTTTTCACAATTTGGAAGCTTTAACATGCTAAAAGAATTTTGCTTGTGAATTTGAAAAATAGGATTATAAATCCAAACCTTGCACCATAGCCTCGTGAATTTGGCAAATTAATTTTGGTGGGAATGGGATGTGCTTGAATTTGGGGGGAAATTGGAAGTCCTTCCTTAATTAATGTGTAATTGCTATTCTTGCATTGGATTCTTATAAACTTTGATGCTTGTTTATGATTAGTTGTGTGTTATTTAACATGACCTTTGCACCCCATCACCATGGTGATATTCGTTTTAATGTGCACTTTAATTAGCTATGACCAAACACTCATTCCCACCCCAAACTTGGGGCTACTATAAAATTGGACCATTTTTTTCCCATGACCAAACATTAAAAATACCCCTCATGTTCCCCCTTTTGCATAATGAAAATCAACTCAGATGAATTCGACGGGCCATTGAAATCTTAGTGAAACAACAATGGCATATAATCGTAGACTAACCATAAAGGTTATGCATTTGATTTGACTATCAACCTTGTTGACAATTCCAAGTTTTTTCATTTCATGATTCAAGACACAGAAACATAGGAAAAAAAAAGCAAAATCATAGTAAAAACATAAACATAGTAATGTGCTATAGATGTGAACACTTTCAATGCATTTAGAACAAAAGTCCAAATGAATGAAATTGGAATGAACTCATGCCTTAATAAATTGAAACATATTTAAAAGTTAGATGGGGTGTTAAGACCCATGACTCCACTTGGGGAAAAACGCACATCATTTTCATCTGATGCTTATTGATGTTCACAATTTACAAGTTCAACAAAAAGAATGGTGGAAGATGCGGAGAGGGTCCCACTAGGGATGAATTGAGATTGCGGTGAGCAAACTAATTTGGTGACCCATTGCAAATGGCCAATGTTGTTGTTAAATACACCAACGGGAAGCTTGCAATGACATTGTTGCTTGCATAATGAAAACCCACTTCCCTGGGGCCAAAATTCATTTTCAATCACCATCATAATAGAAAGGCCCAAATTAATTCCAAAAACATTGCAAGATGAACATTAAACCCATGGCTACTATTAAATGCAACACCCACAAATCTTTGCCTTAAAGTCTAAGGTGATCTATGTATTGGAACTTATAAGCAAAAAACATGGTGGCAACAATCCTTGCTTGAAAGAACAAAAGCTATGGTGAGAAACCTTAACAATCTTGCGAATTGTTATACTTGTTAGCAACAAACCTTAACCATCCCATTGTACTTATTGGTGATAAACCTTAAGACTCTTGCTAAACTTGAAGGCAATTCCAACCTTAAAAGCATAGCCAAAAGTGGTTATGTGGGTGGTCTCAATGGTGCCAATGAATACATTTTATGATGGTTATAATGCAAGATGGTGAAAAACATCACTACAACAAAAGGTGTCTTTGTAAGCCAAGTGATTTTACTAGATTTTGAATGAATTCATTAGTCTTAGTGACTGAGGCTTAGTGGGGATGTAGTGAATTTACTAGTTTAGTCAACGGGGACTAATGTATTGCACCCACATTTTGTAGTAGTGCATGGGTGGAGGATAAAGTTTTCATGGCAATGTGATTACTAACCTATAAAGCAATATGGCTCCATTGCTGGAAATGGCTAAGGTCATTTGGCTACTAGATTTTTTTTCCCCTTTTTTATTGCATGTACTTATCATCCACTAAATTTATTTTGTCGATTGGTGGTCCATTTGGCATGGTTTTTTAGCATCTTTGAGATTTTTTTGACCTTGAAGATTTAACTAGTGATTTCATTTAGTTTCATTAGTTGTGTTCCCATGTGGTTATTGGCCCCATCCCTGGGTTCAAGGTGTGGGTTCTTGTTGCTAGTCGACTTTTGACTTTGGCCAAGTCTTCTTTGGTGGCATCCGTCCAATTGCAATGGGAGAGGTGTATTATTGGCTAGTGAGCAAGGTTTTATGCTTGCAATTTCATGATGTGTTTGTTTATCACTTGTCACCATATTAGTTTGAAGTGGCGGTTAAAGGAGGTTGTGAGGCCGTGGTCCATGGTATTTGGGCCATTTTGAATGCCCGTCATGATTGGGTGGTGTTTTAGGTAGATGTTGCATATGCTTTCAACACCATCTTGTGCAAGGTCATTTTCGAAGAATTTCAGGCAATGGGAGGCTAATTGTCCCAACTTTTCCCTTTTGTTCATTTTTTTTATGGCTTTCAAATTCCTTTGTATTTTAATCATCATTATTCTTCGAGGGCTTTGTTTGTCATTCTTTTTTATGTGGACACATGTTAAGGCAACCTACTTAAAGGGCCTTTTTTTGTGCTTGTTCATTTTCATGCTTTGTAATATTCTTCAAAGGTTTTTTCATCATGTGTCTTCCTTTCCTTAGCTGATGACACCCATATCTTCTGCCATGCCCATATTGTTTCCTTCACTTTTGTTCATTTTGGTTCCTAGTTGACTTTGATAAGTTTTTTGTTCAATCCCATAAGTGTTCGATCTAGGTTCCTTCTAGTTTACCTCTTGGGTTTGTCCCCTTTGTTGAATTTTGTTGCCCCCCTTGATGGCATGAGGATCTTTGGCATCTCCATTGGCTTTTCTTCTTTCATTTTGTTTTTGGCAAAAAGTTTTAGGTGAAGATGTTTAACATGCAAACTTGTTCCCAAAATTAGGGGATGTCCAAATGGCTTTTGATATATTTCTTTCGATGTTTTGTCAATAGGCTTTCCTTTTTGTTTCGTTGTTTCCCTTTCTTTTAGGTTTTCAAAATTAGTTCATTATTTTTTATTTGACCTTGATGGGAATTTTTGAATGACTTTTGGGTTTGGGTTCATTGGAGTGCCTTGAAGTTTTTTTAATTTGTTGACATGTGACTTTCTCATTTTTAGTGGGGGTTTAAGGTTGATTTCTTCAGAGGTCATTGCTCCAATTCCCTTTTTAAAAAGTTGAACATTAATTGCCTTTATCATGACTTCTAGATTTTTGTTGAATTTTTGCATGTTCTTGTTGGAGGCGATAGGTGTGAGAAGCTCAATGCCACTCCCTTTCCACATGCATTTAAAATTAGTGGGAAAGCTTATTCCTTTAAGGGCTATAACATGTGTGCCCTTTTTTGAGTAGTTGGTTATAAAATGCATAGATTGCCTTTAAGAAATTATTTCACAAACATTGCACAACCATTATTTTACTAACATCATTTATAATTTACCTTTTGATTTGCACTAGATGTGCTTGAGGTCATGTGTAAAGTTGGGTGGGGTGCGGGTGTTTTGTTGTTAGCCCATTTAATCATCCCTTTTTTTTTTTTTCTTAACTTTAGATGTTTTCTCCACCCTGTTTGCACATTAGGTTGGTCTTTCCCATCCTTTGGTCCTTAGGGTGTCACATTACATTTGTAGCTAACCTTTGGGCCTTATGGGGATCCATATTTTCGGTTGCGCTCATGGTGAGGAAAGGATGGCCTTGCATGATGTTGTGCGAGGTGTTTTTGCGACTATTGCAAAAGATGTGAAATTTCATGTGTGTGAGAGTAAACCCATGTCCTTTTGCCTTTTACATTGTAGTTTTTGGGTTGTTTAGTTGACATTCTGTTATCAGTTGATAATGTTCGCATGTTGGTAGACGCTGCCGTTGTCAACCCCACTCAAGTTGATTTGATTTCATAGACTAATATTTTTCATAGGGTTGTTACGACAATTCTGACTTAGATGAAAAATGATCTTTATTGTAATCGATTTTCAACAGACATGTTATTTCCTCTAATTGTAAAAGGTTTTGGATGTCTACACAACAAGCATACAAGTTTTTTCATTGATGTGCCAACATGGCATGGAGAGCAAAGGGCATTGGTATGCTTTAGTTGATATGCTTTTCACAACTAAAGGGAGCTAGGTGTCCTTTCAGGAGGACCTACCCTTTCTTTAGTTGATATGCTTCTCACAACTAAAGGGGGCTAGGTGTCATTTCAAGAGGTCCTTCCCTTTCTATAGTTGATAAGCTTCTCACAACTAAAGAGGATTAGGTGTCCTTTGGATGTGGGTCCTTCCATTTCGTTCATTGTATTCCCCCTTTTTTTTGGGTGCTTTGGTTTGTTTTTCAATGGTTGCCAGGGTTTCATCACTTTCTGGCTACATTTCACCCAACAAAAAGGAAGGGCTGGTGCGATCTAGAACATACATCACTCAAGGGGTTGATGAAAGGAAAGAAGCCCCTTCATCTAAATGGCCTTGTGCAGCCCCAAGTTTTCGGACAGAATTAGTGTCTGGATGTTGCTTGGATTCTGACACTCTTGTAAAAGTGGTCATCAAAAAAATGTTACAACTCCTTGTTGTTGGTCGCTGTTGCAACGAATGTTGGGTGGGTACAAGGCTGGAACCCTCAGCACGTATTTTTGATATTGCTCTCGGTATCAGAGAACCAACTAGACTTGTGTGACCCTCGACACAGTACCTGCCGGGTCCGGGCTGATTTTTGGCTAGTATGAGGTATATGCCAGGAGCAAGCAGGGAGGCAAATTTGAAACAAATTCCAATACCCGTCAGTACTGGGCATGTTCAGAAATCCATACCCGCCCAAAAACCGGCTTGCATGCCTTGATGGAACTTTGGTTTTCAGTGTGTAAGACATGGTTGATCAAAGGTTTGTACTTCATATTTTGTTTATAGCCAAATCTGGCGAAATCTTCATAAAGATGATTGCCATTTATTTTGCATCTTCTTATGAATGATCTCCATTTAGGTTACAATGAAAAATTCCTAAATAAACATTGTGTTACAAGTGAGGAATCATATAATTGTTACCACATGGGATAATCCTTAATAGTGACCAATCAATGATAATCGTATTTATTATTGGCCTTTTCGGAGAGCCATATGCATATTTGTAGGTCCAAACTCAATTTCATATTATTTATGGCTTGAATGTCATCCAAATTAATTGTGTACAAAAGCCATTGTCGTAGTGGATTTTGGCATTGGGGTGCTGAATACTTTTGTTTTATTTATTAGAATGTATTTTGACATATAATATAAAATTTTCAGGATTTTTGGCTCACATTTTAAAAATATTCAATACTTTTATAGCATGAAGGAGGATGTCAATTATTTTTCATTCATTTTCATACATAACATTAATGTGTCACATTAAAAAAATTCTTGGTTGCATGGCCTTGATGTTTTTCAATTCTTGTTAGTCACATTTTTTATTACCTCTATTAACTTCAAAATGGAGTGGCTTGCACAAGGATGAATGGAAAATTTGTCTTGTTCAGGATGAGGGAGAGCTTTGAGCAATGCTTTTTGGCAAAATGTGTTTTTGAAACACCAGAGTTTAGGTCCATATTATGGGCTAAGCAAAGCATAACATGTACAACCATGAGTTGTTTTTTTTTTTGAAAAACATGCTAGCGATTAGGGCTATAACCTAAAAAGGTTGCCCAAACTTTTAGCAATATGCAACTTGAAAATTTCACACTTCAACCAGTATATTTCTTTAGAGACTTATTATTTTCATAAATATTTAACTACCACCAAATCCATTAAAGTGTTTTGGTACACTATTGGCCATGGAGATGCTCTAAACTCAGTGTCTCCATGGTCTAAAGTTGCTATATCCAACTCCTTTGAGGTCTTGGTCATTTAATCACCTCATTACCTATTAGGGAACTTGGGGGGTAAAACCTTAAGGGAGGTAGAGGCAATGTGTTGCCCTTGTTGTGGTAATTGTAAATTGATTACCTTTAAAAGTACATACCAATTCTAACAACTACAACTTACCGATTCTACTAATTTATTCAGAATTTGGGACATCTTGTTTTGTAATATAATTTTTGTTAGACTGGGGTAAATAGACAATCAATATGTGATTTCTTTTTGTACCTTGGTAGAATCCCAAGTGTGGTACCAATGTGCTTTGCAATCCTCACATGTATGATGGTTTGTCAGAACACCATGGCCATGTTACTTAAACAATGAGTCCAGAGTGCATGACAAAAAAAAAGTGTGACACCTTTTGAAATGAATAATTAAGGGATCTACTTTATCTCAATCAAGTTTAGGTCCTCATGTGAGTTTGAACACGTGAATCCAACAAAATCTAATTTGCTTTGTTTCATGTGTGCACATGGCACACCAAATTCAGAAGTGGGTGAACGAATCAAGATAGCTTGACCAACATGCATATGGATTGAAACATCAAATTGAAAGGTAGTTGAAGGAATTAAGATAACTACTTATGAATTGAAACACAAAATTCATACGCAATTGAAGCAAAGGACATAAGATAACAAGGTAAACAAGCATATGCATTTCTAGATGGATAGCTTCGAAGGTAGGTTACAAATAACATTGGTTGCAAATGCCAAGTTGTGAAAGGTAAGCCTTATCATATACAATCGTATCTTCTGTTGAATGGTTAAGGTTTGGGGGATGTAGAATCGGACTTTTTCAATTGTTACAAGCATATAGAATGCTCACCATGAAATTTCTCAGCCTTTGCAATATATGTAAACAAATTGTTGGGAAACGATATATTCCCACGCCCAGTATAGGAGGACATGTTACGAAGTTCAGATTGGCCCATTCATTCTAGATAAAGAAATAGAAGTCAATCTTCCATCTTAATACCATTTTACAATAGAAAGAAAACATTTCTATACACCTCCCCTTCTTATTATCATAGTACCCTTGTAGCTTCCACATTGATTATTGTGTGTATGGTGAATTTTTAAAAATAATATATATATTTCAAATAACCAAAATTTGTAAAGGAATATAGAAGAATTTTTTTTAATTTTTAAAGAGTACTAGGGTATATTCTATTTGTCAATATGGAATCTTCAATGTGTAGAGCCATAAATATACAATGTCGTGTTTGACATTAATCATATTATTTTCAGAAAGGTTGAACTTGCCATTGTAGGCTGATTGGTCTTGACATGTGCTCCGAAATTTCTTAGAATGCTTTTATTTGCAGTTTTGATTACCCTATTACCCTGGCAGGTTCGACATTAATTATATTATTTTCAGAAAATTTGAATTTTTTGAATTTTTTTCTTAAAAAAATAATTTGGGAGGGAAATATTGAGTATTTCAGAATATTCTGTTTGTTGAAATGAAAATTTCAAAATCAATTAATTATTCAACAAACATGTGTGAAGACTGCTAAGGCTCTTCTACACAGAATGCAAATGTCGAGGAGGTATTCACCTCTCTTATTCATTAGATGGGCTGTCTCCCCCCTTCCCCGGTTCTGTTTTTATGGGATAAAAGTGAGGTGCTGCTGAGAACACCCTTGGGGAACACATTAGGAACTTGAGAAACATCTTGAGAAATTCATTGAGAATTTGACAAACATCATTGAGAACATATGGGAACAAGATACAA
>Ga0209611_10007050_pt1 | contig 18125 bp, 15 predicted proteins | sample S1TSphgellanicum_3_FD_187693 | JGI IMG/M metagenome (GOLD analysis project Ga0209611, IMG submission 187693) | Host-associated microbial communities from peat moss isolated from Minnesota, USA - S1T2_Fc - Sphagnum magellanicum MG (SPAdes) (version 2) | ecosystem: Host-associated > Plants > Peat...
CGAAGGCCTCGAGGCGGCCTTTGCGACGGCGCAGAGCGTGCGCGAAATGCAGGAACTGGCGTGAATACACGCTCATCGATCCGGAGATGTCGATGAGCAGCACGCAATCGCGGGGCTCCAACACCGACGTTTGAAATAGCGGCCGTTCGAGCCTGCATTTACGCATCATCCTGCGCAGGTCGAGCTGCCCGGCGCCCAGCGCAGGGGTTCGCCGGCGTGAGCGCCGCTGCGCCGCTTGCGGCACCGTGGCGGCGATCGCTCGGCGCGCCTCGGCCATTTCCGCCGCGCTCATTTGTTCGAAGTCCCTGGACATCAGGCGTTCGCGGGCCGAGTGGGTGGCTGCTGCATCGAAATCCACGCGATGTTCATCACCCGCAACGGGCGGGTCCGGTCGACCGTGCAACCCGTCGGTGAGGCGCCGTGCCGCGGGCGGGATGTGGGATGCCGCGGCAGGCAAGCGCAGCGCTCCACCCGCCGGCCCCGGCGCCGGCGGAAAAAGATGATCGAATACCCGTTGGAATAGTTCGAGGTCGGCAGCATCCCGAATCAGGGTAGCGCGCAGCGCGGCACATACCTCGTCGCGGCGCGTGGGACCCACCGCGACGAGCGCCGCGTTGGCGTCGAGAAGCGCCGCCGAGCCGATGCGCGCGCCGCCGCCGCGCAACGCCGCCACCAGCGCCACCAGGTCTCTGCCGGCTCCGACGGCGGTGGGGGTCACCGCGATAGCGAGCGGGGCGCAGGAGCGACGGCGCTGATTTCGGCACCCAAGGATTCGCGGACGGCGGCGACATCCTCCTCGTACTTGAGCAGCACTCCCAAAGTATCGGCGAGCACGGCATCGCTCAACGCATGTGCGCCGAGCGCCAAGATGGCCTGCGCCCAATCGAGTGTTTCAGCGACGCCCGGCGGCTTGAACAGTTTTCGGCCGCGCAGATCCCGAACGTACGCAACGAGCTGGCGCGCCAACTGTGCATTCACCTGCGGTGCGCGCTGCGCGAGAATTTGCGCCTCGCGTTCAGCATCCGGATAGTCGAGCCAGTGATACAAGCAACGGCGCTTCAGCGCGTCGTGAATTTCCCGCGTGCGGTTCGACGTGATGATCACGATCGGTTTGACTGCGGCGCGCAAGGTGCCGAGTTCCGGCACGGTCATCTGGAAGTCGGACAGCAATTCCAGCAGCAGCGCCTCGAACGGCGCGTCGGCGCGGTCGATTTCGTCGATCAGCAGCACCGGAGCGCCTTCGGAATGCGGTTCCAGCGCCAGCAACAGCGCGCGCTTGATCAAGAAGCGCGGCGCGAAAACGTCGGCCGTGAGTTCGTCGCGCGACCGGGTCTCCCCGGCGGCCTCCGCAAGCCGCAACTCCAGCATCTGCCGCAGGTAGTTCCATTCATACGCCGCCGCGGAGATATCCAGGCCTTCGTGGCACTGCAGGCGAATCAGCTTGCGGCCCAAAGCCGCGGACAGCACCTTGGCGATCTCGGTCTTGCCGACCCCGGCCTCGCCTTCCACGAACAATGGGCGGCCCAGCGTCAATGCCAAGAATATCGCCACGCTGAGTCCGCGGTCGGCCACGTAGCGCTCTGCGGCGAGCAAGCGCGCCGTGTCCTCGACGCTACACGGCACGGCGGCCATGTCGGTGTTTAGCTCGCGGCCATGGCGACGGCGCGGCGCGCGATGACGCCTATGAGACTCGCGCGGTAGGCCGCTGAACCGTGCATATCCCCGTTCAAGCCGTCGCTCGGGACACGGAGCCCGCGCAGCGCATCGGCGCTGAAACGCCGGCTCAAAGCCTCCTCGAAGGAGGGCACGCGAAACACGCAAGGTCCCGCCCCGGTGACGGCAACGCGGATACCTTGCGCCGTGTCGGCGACCATGACGCCGACGACGGCATAACGGGAGGCGGGGTTGCGGAATTTCAGGTACGCGGCGCGGCGCGGCAACGGGAAGGATACCCGCGTGATGAGCTCGCCGGTATCGAGAGCGGTCGAAAACATGCCGGTAAAGAATTGTTCCGCAGAAATTTCGCGCTTATTGGTCTCAACCGTCGCCCCGAGCCCCAGCACGGCGGCGGGGTAATCGGCCGCCGGATCGTTGTTCGCCAGCGAACCGCCGATCGTCCCTCGGTTGCGTACCAGGGGGTCGCCGATGCCGCCGGCGAGCTTCGCCAGTGCGGGCAGGGCGCGGCGCACCTCGGCCGAATCCTGCACCTCCACATGCGCCGTCATCGCGCCGATGATGAGCGCGGAGGGCGTCACGCGAACGCCTTGCAAATCATCGAGGGCGCTCAAATCGATGAGCCGCGAGCGTCGCGAGAGCCGCATCTTCAAGGTCGGCAGCAGCGTCATGCCGCCGGCGAGGAATGCGCTGTCCGCATCGGCCGCGGCGAGCGCGGCGGCTACCGAGCCGGGACGCTGGTACTCGAGTTCATACATGCACATGATCTCCGCCGCGCATCTGCCGGGCCGCGCTCAGCACCGCTTTGACGATATTGTGATATCCCGTGCAGCGGCACAGATTGCCCTCGAGGCCGGCGCGAACCTCGGCCTCACTCGGATCGGGATTGCGCGCCAGCAACGCGACGGCCGTCATGATCATGCCGGGGGTGCAGAAACCGCATTGCAGTGCGTGCTCGGCGCGAAACGCCGCTTGCATCGGATGCAATCCGCCGGCCGGCGCAAGTCCCTCTATGGTCGTCACCCGCGCGCCCGCGGCTTGAACGGCCAACATGGTGCAACTCTTGACGGCGCGGCCATTCACGTGCACCACACATGCCCCACACTGACTCGTGTCGCAACCCACGTGCGTTCCGGTCAGACGCAATTGACCGCGCAGAAAGTCCACCAGCAGCGTGCGCGCATCCACCTCGCCGCCGACCGCCGCGCCGTTCACTTCGCACGCCAAGGTTAAGTTCACTTGCCTGCTCCGAATCCCAGCGAGACCACGGCGTAAATCCCCAGGCCGACGATGACCACCGCGGCGATCAGCCACCAACTCCGCGGTGATAGCGTGCCGCCGGCGGTGCCACCCGGCGCGACGGCGGCACTCGCGGAATCCTCGGGCGCCGCCTCCCGCGGCGGCGCGGCGGCGAATTGCTTGGAAAAAGATTCGAAAAACTGATCGGCATAGGACCGCGTCGCGGTCTCGACCAATCGGGATCCGACTTGAGCCAGCTTGCCGCCCACGCTCATTTGGCCATTGTACTCGAGCACCGTACCGCCATCGATCTCGGTCAGGTTCACCTTGGCGGTCCCGCGACCGAATCCCGCCACCCCTTTGCCCTCCGCGGTGAGGGTGTAGCCTTGCGGCGGATTGATGTCGGACAATAAGATCCGGGTCGCGAAGGAGGAGCGGATTGGACCAATATGCGCACTGATCTTGGCTTCTATCTCGGTATCGGACTGCATGGTCAGCGACTCGCAGCCCGGGATGCAACTCCGCAGTACGGCGGGATCGTTGAGCGAGCGCCACACCGCCTCGCGCGGAGCGCCGATTCTATATTCCCCTTGAATAGCCATGTGGGTCCGCCCCCGCCAATGTGGATTCTCGCCAGCCCGCCGCCTCGCAAGCATAACGGAAGCATTCCCGATCATGTCAATAGGGTTTAATATCGAAATCGATACGATTGCGGCAAGCCGTGGGAGTACAGGCTGATGACTAATACCGGCATCGGCGCATCGCTGCGCCGTTTCGAGGATCAACGGTTCATCACGGGCCGCGGTCGATATACCGACGACATCGATCGACCGGGACAGGTTTATGCCCACTTGCTGCGTTCGAACGTGGCGCACGGCGAGATTCGCCGCATCGATGCCGAGGCCGCGCGACGCGCCGCCGGCGTGTTGGCGGTGTTCACGGGCGCGGATCTGCGCGCCGACGGAGTAGGCGATCTTCCCTGCGGATGGATGACCACCAACATGGACGGCTCGCCCATGTTCGTGCCGCCGCATCCCGTGCTCGCCGTCGAGCGCGTGCGCCACGTCGGCGAACCGATCGCGGTCATCATCGCGACGCGGCCGAGTCTCGCCAAGGATGCGGCCGAGTTGATCGAATTGGACATCGACGAGCTGCCCGTGGCGGCGAACATCGAGCGGGCGATTGCGCCCGACGCGCCGCTCGTGTGGCAGGGGGCGCCCGGCAATACGGCATTTCATTGGCACTTGGGCGATGCGCGCGCCGTGGATGCGGCGTTTGCCCGCGCGAGCCACATCACCAAGCTCGATCTCACCAATAATCGCATGGTCGCGAACGCCATGGAGCCACGCTCCGCGATCGGCGAATACGACGAGGGGCGCGGCGAATACTTGCTGCATCTTTCTTCGCAGAATCCGCACGTGCAACGAATCTTGCTGGCGACCGCGACGCTCAAGGTGCCGGAGCACAAGATCCGTGTCGTGTCCCCGGATGTCGGAGGCGGATTCGGTTCAAAAGCCATGCACTACCCCGAAGAGGTCATCTGTCTGTGGGCCGCGCGGCGCCTGGGCAAACCGGTCAAGTGGACCGCCGACCGCAGCGAGGCGTTCTTGAGCGACCGGCATGGCCGCGACCACATGACCCACGCCGAGCTGGCGCTCGCCGCCGACGGCACCTTCCTCGCGCTGCGTGTGACCACGAACGCCAATCTCGGCGCCTATTATTCGACCTTCGGTCCGGCAATCCCGACATTTTACTCGGCGCCTCTGCTGGTCGGTACCTACGCGATCCCGGCCGCCTACTGTGAAGTGCGTGGGGTGTTCACGAATACCTTGCCGCTGGACGCCTATCGCGGCGCGGGCCGGCCCGAAGCCGCCTTCGTGATCGAACGCATCGTCGAGCAGGCGGCGCGGGATCTCGGCCACGATCCCGCCGCGATCCGCCGACGGAATTTCGTGCCGCCGCAGGCCTTTCCCTACCTCAATGCATTCGGCTCCGAATACGATTCGGGAAATTTCGCCGCGGCGCTGGACAAGGCATTGCAACTCGGCGATTACGCGGGCTTCGAGGCGCGGCGCGCCGAATCGAAACAGGCCGGTAAGCTGCGCGGAATCGGCATGTCGAGCTACATCGAGGCCTGCGGTGCCGGCCCCTCGAAGATCATCATGGCCGCCGGCGGCGGAGCCGGTCTATATGAATCGGCCACCGTGCGCGTGAATCCCACCGGCTCGGTCGTGGTGGTCACCGGCACCCATTCCCATGGCCAGGGCCATGAAACCACCTTCGCGCAAGTCGTCAGCGACAAGCTCGGCATACCGGTGGAGAGCGTCGAGATCGTTCACGGCGACACGGCGCGCAGCGCGTTCGGCAACGGTACGGTCGGCTCGCGCTCGCTCGCCGTCGGCGGCGGCGCCATCATTCGCGCGATCGACAAAGTCATCGACAAGGCCAAGCGCCTGACCGCACACATACTCGAGGCGTCGGTGGCCGATATCCGCTTCGAGAACGGGAGATTTTTCGTGGTCGGAACCGACAAGGGCCTGTCGTTTGCGGAGATCGCCTACATGGCGCACGTCCCGGTCAAATTCTCGAGCGCCGAGATCGAACTCGGCCTCGACGAAACGGCGTTTTTCGATCCGGTCAATTTCACCTATCCCGCGGGTCTGCACTTGTGCGAATTGGAGATCGATCCGGAGACCGGCGCGACCGAGATTCTGCGCTACACCGTGGTCGATGACTTCGGTAATGTCATCAATCCGATGATCGTCGAAGGTCAGGTGCATGGCGGTACCGCGCAAGGCATCGGGCAGGCATTGCTGGAGAATTGCGTCTATGACCCCGATTCAGCGCAACTGCTGTCGGGCACATTCATGGACTATTGCATGCCGCGGGCCGATGACATGCCGCCGTTCATCGTCGACTACATCGTCACTCCGTCGCCGCACAATCCTTTGGGAGTCAAGGGATGCGGCGAGGCCGGCGCCATCGCAGCGCCGCCGGCGGTGATCAACGCGGTGCTCGACGCGCTGCGCCCGGCCGGCGTCCTCGATATATCGATGCCGGCAACTCCGCACAAGATCTGGCAGGCTCTGCAAGCCACCCGATGAAGAAGCAAGCCCTGCCGCCGCTCAATGACCGCATCTCCTTCCTCATGCACCGTATCGGCGCCAAGTTGGAGCTGATCTGCAATCCTTACTTTCGGCGCTACGACGTGGCGCTGCAAAATTCCCGCATGCTCGTGATGCTGCTCGAAAACGGCCGCGCACGGGTGGGTGATCTGGTGACCGGCATGGCGCTGCCCCAATCGACCATTTCACATCAATTGCGCGAATTGGAGAAGCGCAAGCTCGTGCGGCGTTCCCCCGGGGTTGCCGACAGCCGGTCCGTGAACGTCGAACTCACCGCACGCGGCGAGCGCGTCGCCCGTCAATGCAACGGCTTGAGCGCCAGCGTGTACCAGACCATGGTCGAGGGCTTTTCGAAGGATGAACTCGAACTCTTACGGACCCAGTTGCGTCTGATTTTCGTGCGCCTGGAGACCCTGCATGCGCGAGAATTGGCGAGGCGCCCGCCCAAGCGCAAGTGATATCGGTCAGCGCTTGACCGTCGCCATCATTTTCGCCCACTCCTTGCCGACGGCGGCGCAGCGTTCCTGCGTGTAAAACGACTCGTGTTCGGCGATTTCCTTCTTCATCATGTCCCAGCCTTGTTGGATATAGGTGGATTGATCCGATCCGCCGCTGGAAATGCTCATCTTATCGAGCAGCGACTTGGCGATCTCCTCCGCGCTCGGCTTGGCGGCCGCGAGAAATCCCCGCTTGGCACAAAGATCGTACTGCGACGCCGTCCCGCCAAAAAACATGCCGAACTGTCTCGCTTGCGCCTGCTGTTCGGTCGCGGTGACGGACATTGCAGCGTCATCGGCGAAGGCCGGCCCCGCGTTCAGGATGGCAACAACGAGGATGATCATCGAATGTTTCATTGTCACCGCTCATTCGCCGAGCAGGTTGCCGAGAATGCCGCCGAGCGCCGCCGCTCCCGCCACCTTGCCCAAGGTGCCGCCGCCCTCGGAGCCCACCCCGGGCAGGTAGCGGCCGATCTCCTCGGCGAGATTCATGATGGGCATGCTCTGCAGCCAGACATGGCCGGGGCCGGTCAGTGTGGCGAGGAACAGCCCTTCGCCGCCGAACAGTATGTTACGAAAGCCGCGGATCATCTGGATCGAGAATTGCACCGTCGGCTCCTGGATGCCGACGTGCCCGGCGTGCACCAACAGCCGCTCGCCCGGGGCGAGATCGCGCTCGACGAGTTCGCCGGACAGGTCCAGCCAGACGACGCCGGGGCCGGTCACGCGCTGGAGAATGAATCCCTCGCCGCCGAAGAAGCCGGCGCCGATGCGCTGCTGCCAGGCGATCTCCAGGGCCACGGATTTCTCGGCGCACAGGAAAGTTTCCTTGCGACAAATCAGCGATTCGTGAGGCGCCAATCGACGAGCGATGATGGTGCCGGGAAAACGCGGTGCGAACGCGATGTGGCCGTTGCCTTGCGCGGTGAAGTCGGTGATGAACAAACTACCGCCGCTCAACGAGCGTTTGATGCCGGCGAACAATCCGCCGCCGGTGTGGGTGTTCATCTGAATGGTGTCGGACATCCAGGCCATGCAATTCGTCTGAGCGTAGAGGGTCTCTCCCGCCGTCAAGTCCACGGCGACGGTTTGCATGGTGGTGCCTGATATCTCGTAACGCATCGCTTCTCTCCGCGGTCGATCGACGAGTGGCCGAGTGTAAGCGGACCTAGAAGGGAGTCAATACATGACTTCGACCGGCGCACTGAAGATGTAGCCGACACCGCGCTCGGTGACGATATACCGCGGCTGCGCGGGATCCGGCTCGATCTTGCGGCGTAAGCGCAATACCTGGATGTCGACCGCACGGTCGAACACTTCATTGTCGTGCAGGCGGCTCGCCTCGAGCAGCTGATCCCGCGTCAAGATGCGCTCGGGCGCGGCGAGCAAGGCGGCGAGGAGGTTCAATTCGCCGTTGGTGAGGTTCACGGTTCGCCCGTCCTGATGTTTCAAGCGGCGCGTGCGCAGATTGAGCTCGAAATCGCCGAAGCGGTACGCGCGCACCTCGCGCCGCCGCGCCGGTTCGGTGCCCGCGCCGCGAGTTCGGCGCAGTACCGTTCGAATGCGCGCCAGCAGTTCGCGCGGGCTGAAGGGCTTGGTCACGTAGTCATCGGCGCCGAGTTCGAGTCCCATGACGCGATCCGCCTCATCGCGCACGCCCGTGAGCATCACGACCGGAATCGCGAGCCGCTCGCGCAACGACCGGGCGATCGCCATTCCATCCTCGTTCGCCAACCGTAAATCCAGAATCACCAGGTCGATCGCCTCATCGCCCAGGATCTGAGACATTTCCTGGCCGTTCGAGGCGGCGCTGATGCGCAAGCCGTTCTCACCCAAGTACTCCGCCAGGAGACCCCGAATTTGCGGGTCGTCGTCCACCACCAGTATGTGCGGGCTGGTCATGTGCGGCGGGAGGATGCGAGCAGCCGGTCAAGGGCATCCGCGATGTCGCGGCGGTGAAGGGGTTTGCGCAACACCTCGCCGATCTCGCCGGCGTGCACCGCGAGCTCCGCGTCCCCATGGCCGCTCATCAGGATGATGGGGATGGAGGGGCGCAGACCGCGGATCTGCCGCGCGAGCTCCGTGCCGATGAGGTCAGGCATCAATTCATCGGTCAGGACCGCATCGAAGCGGTCGGGGGCGGCGCGAAAGGCGTCGAGCGCGGCCCGGCTGGAGACGAAGCCCACGGGCTCGTAGCCGAGCCGGGCAACGACTTCTTCCGCGAGCGCCACGAGCGGGCGCTCGTCATCCACGATCATCAGCGTCTCCCCGTGACCCTGCGGCAAGGCCTCGGGCGGCTCATGGGTCGGCGTTGCGGCCTCGCCCGCCACCGGCAACCAGATCTCGAAGCGCGTGCCGTGCCCCGCGGTCGAAGTCACATCGATCGCGCCGCCCAGGTCGGCGACGATCCCGTGCACCACCGACAGTCCGAGGCCCGTGCCCTCGCCGACCTGCTTGGTGGTGAAGAACGGATCAAAAATCCGCTCGAGCATCAAGGGGGGGATACCTTCGCCGGTGTCGGTGACGCCGAGCCGCACATAATCTCCGGGCGGCAGCGATCCTCGCGCCAGAGTCCGTGCCTCGTGCAACTCGATTCGCTGCAACGCGACCTCGATCACTCCGCCGCCGTCCATGGCCTGCAGGGCGTTGGTGCACAGATTCATCGTGACCTGGTGCAAATAGGTGGGATCGCCGAGCACCGCGGCCGCTCCGGCATTGAGCGTACTTTCGATGCGGATGCCCACGGGCAATGAGGCTTCGAGCAGTTCGAGAGTCTCCTTGACCACGGATTGAACGTTGACCAGTACGCTGTCGCCGAGGCCGCTGCGGCTGAAGCCCAAGATCCGCTCCACCAGCAGCTTCGCGCGCTCGGCGGCGTGCATGACGTTATCGAGATAGCGCTTGAGATCGCGGTCCTCCGCGGCACGTTGCAATGCCAGCTCCCCGTACCCGAGAATCGCGCCGAGCACGTTGTTGAAGTCGTGAGCGATACCGCCGGCCAAGGTGCCGATCGCTTCCATTTTCTGCGATTGCCTGAGTTGCGACTCGAGCTTCTCCTTGTCGATCTGAGCGAGCTTTTCCAGCCTAATCTGGCGCATCATGACTCCCAAGGTCAAGGCGCTCAGCAGCATGACGATGAGCGTTCGTATCGCGACCCGAACGGTCTCATCACGCCAGGGCTTGAGCGCCACCTCGGCATTGCGCGTTACCGCGAGCCGCAGCGGCGTATTTCTGACCCGTGCCACGGCGATGAAATCCGTCTGGCCGTCAATGGGGTTTCGCACCTGTGTGGGCGGTTCCGCGGGCGCCACGCTGAGCGCGGGAAACTTCCGGCCGACCACATCCGGTGCGCGGGGATTGCGGACCATGAGCGTCCCGTCATCGCGCATCAGCTGAATCGCACTGCCCGCGCCCAGGTCGACGGTTCGATAAAATTGATTCAGATCCTCGAGGTCCACGTTGGCGACCACGACGCCGGCAAAGTGACCCCGATCGTCGTCCAGGCGCCGCGACAGTATGACCGCGGTGCGGCCCTCCGAACGCGTGATCAGGGGCTCGCTGATGAACATTCCCGCCCCTGGATCATCGCGCTGCGCAATGAAGTAGGAACGGTCGGAGGCGTTGTGATTCGGTGTCGAGAAGCCGCGCGACCGATACCGCTGATTGCCCTCGGCATCCATGATGATCACCTCGCGCACCTGGGGGACGGCGGACGTGCGGGCGGCGAGGGCGGCATTGAGATCTTCCGCGGGAATCTTTTGGCTCTCGCTCCGATACCAGCGTGCGGTATCGGCGAGCAGCAGATCCTCCGCTTGCAAGCTCCACACCGTTTGCTCGGCGAGCGCGTTCGCCATGTTGGTCAGTTCGCGCGCCGTCGCAGCCAGCGTGTACTGATACGAGCGCCACGCGTCGTGCGCGGATGATCCGGCGAAGGCGAGAATCACGATGACGCCGAGTGCCACCACCCCGAACTGCAGGCGCTGGAATCGAATGGTGCCGGCATCCGGCGACGCAGGAATTCTGACTGGCAACATTCGATGCGGGACGCACGCTTTTTGGGTTATGGGCCGATTATAACGCGCACCGATTCGAGCAGGTCTTGCCGGTTGAAGGGCTTCGCGACGACGTGGCGAACGCCCAAGGCTTGCGCGGTCGCACCGGCGGCCGCGAGACCGGGACGAAACTGACCGGAGATTGCGATGACCGGCGTGCCGGGATGGGCCGCCTGAACGTCATGCACGCATCGGGCACCGGCCTGTTTGGGCATGTAAACGCTCACGATCACGAGGTCGCAGGGCGCATCGCGGCCGGCGCCGCGCGAATTGCCGATGCGGACTCGATAACCGGCCTCGCCGAGCCATTCTTGCAGCAGGGCGCGCGTGAGGAAGTCTTCCTCATAGATGACGATGTCTCGGACGGCGATCACGCGCCAACAGTCCGATGGCGGAATGCCACCGTGATGTCAAAGTCCCCACCCGTGGGTTTCAATTGCAACTTTGGCGCCCATTCCGGCACTCGAGTTTCAATTGAAACAAACCTGAAATGGTCCAGCGCCCGGGCCCCGCTATCCTGCCGGGATGCTTGCCATCGTCCGACTTGCGCTCAGCCGGCCTTACACCTTCGTCGTCGCCGCGCTCTTGATTCTGATCATGGGCACGCTCGCCGCGCTGCGTATGCCCGTGGATATCTTTCCGAGCATCAATATCCCGATCATCGGCGTCGCCTGGCAGTACCAGGGTCTGCCTCCCGATCAGATGGCCGGACGCGTGGTCACTCCCTTCGAACGCGCCCTCACCACCACGGTGAACGATATCGAGCACATCGAGGCCAGTTCGTACACGACCTTCGGCATCGTGAAGATCTTTTTCCACCCCACGGTCAATATCGCCACCGCGAACGCCCAAGTCACGGCGATCTCTCAGACGCTGCTCAAGCAATTGCCCGCCGGGGCGACGCCACCCCTCATCGTCAATTACAGCGCCTCGACGGTGCCCATCATTCAGCTGGCGCTCTCCGGTAAGGGACTGACGGAACAAGGCCTCGCCGACCTCGGCCTGAATTTCGTGCGCACGCGGCTCGTGACGGTGCAGGGCGCGGGTATTCCATATCCCTTCGGCGGCAAGACGCCGCAGGTGATGTACGATCTCGACACGGGCGCCTTGCAATCGCGAGGCTTGACCGGACTCGACGTCGCCAACGCGCTGGCGGCACAGAACCTGCTGACCCCGGCGGGCACCGAGAAGATCGGCAAATACGAATACACCGTCAACTTGAACAGTGCGCCGTCACAGATCTCCGAACTCGGCGATTTGCCGATCAAGAGCGTGGGCGGCGCCATGGTCTACATGCACGACGTCGCCCACGTTCACAACGGCAATGCGGTGCAGACCAATATCGTGCATGTCGACGGCAATCGCTCGGTGCTGCTCAGCGTGTTCAAGAACGGCGCGACCTCGACGCTCGATATCGTCAGCGAGATCAAGAAGATGCTGGACGTCATCCGGCCCTCGCTGCCCGACGCGCTCGAGGTCAAGCCGATCGGCGATCAATCCATATTCGTCCGCGCTTCCATTCAAGGCGTGGTTCGCGAGGGCGTGATCGCCGCGGCGCTCACCAGCCTGATGATCCTGTTGTTTCTCGGCAGCTGGCGCTCGACGCTCATCGTCACCACATCCATCCCGCTGTCGATATTGGGCGCGATAGGAGCGCTGTCGGCAATCGGCGAGACGCTCAATATCATGACCCTGGGCGGCCTCGCGCTCGCGGTCGGCATACTCGTCGACGAGGCGACCGTGACGATCGAAAGCATCAATTACCACTTGGAGCAAGGCAAGACCGTCGAGACGGCGATCATCGACGGCGCCTCGCAGATCGTCATACCGGCGTTCGTCTCCTTGCTCTGCATCTGCATCGTCTTCGTCCCGATGTTCTTCTTGAGCGGCGTGGCGCGGTTCTTGTTCGTACCCATGGCCGAGAGTGTGATGTTCGCCATGGTCTTCTCGTTTCTGTTGTCGCGGACGCTGGTGCCGACGATGGCGAAATACCTGTTGCGCCCGCACATTGCGCTCGTTCAAGGGCACGGCAGAGAGGCCCCCTCGAAGAACCCGCTGGTGCGCTTTCAGCGCGGCTTCGAGGCGCGCTTCATGGAATTGCGCGCCGGCTATCACGGTCTGCTGGCGCTCGCGATCGATCATCGCCGCGCATTCATCGCGGGCTTTCTCGGCTTCGTGCTGGTCTCCTTCCTGCTGACGCCGTTTCTCGGCCGCAATTTCTTTCCGCAGGTGGACGGGGGCCAGATCATGCTGCATGTGCGCGCCCCGGTCGGCATGCGCATCGAGGAGACCGCCGCGCGCTTCACCGAGGTGGAAAAGGCGATTCGCGGCATCATTCCGCCCAGTGAAACCGGAGCGGTCGTCGACAACATCGGCACCTATCTATCGTCGATCAACACGGTGTACAACAACACCGGTACGATCGGCGAGTCGGACGGCGACATCCAGATTTCGCTCGCCGAAGGACACGCCCCCACCGCGCAATATGTCAGCCGATTGCGCGATGAGTTGCCGCGCCGTTTCCCCGGCATGACATTCTCGTTCCTGCCCGCCGACATCGTCAGCCAGATCCTGAACTTCGGCGCGCCGGCACCGATCGACCTGCAGGTGAGGGGCAACAATCTCGATGCGGACTACGCGTATGCGGATCAACTGCTGGCGCAGATTCGGCATGTGCCGGGCGTCGCCGATGCGCGCATTCAGCAGTCGGCGAAGCTGCCGGCATTCGACGTCAACATCGACCGGACGCGTGCGGAGTTCGCCGGTGTGACCGCCGCCAATGTGACCAATGCCGTGGTCGTGAATCTGGCGAGTTCCAGCCAAGTGGCACCCACGTACTGGCTGAACCCCAAGAACGGCGTCACGTATTCGATCGCATTGCAGACGCCGCAGTACCAGATCGATAGCCTGCCCGCGTTGCAGAACCTGCCCATCAATGCGCCCGGCACGCCCACCACGGTGCTCGGCGGCATCGCCGACATCCAGCGCTCGCACGGCGACGCCGTGGTGTCGCAGTACGACATCTCCTCGATGGTGGAGATCTATGCGACGACGCAGGGGCGCGATCTTGGCGCCGTCTCCGCCGACATACGCGCCATCATGGTCAAGAACGACAAGGATAAACCGAAGGGCGCGATCGTCGCCCTGGTCGGCCAGACGGCGACCATGAACAGCGCCTATTCGGGGCTGCTGTTCGGGTTGCTGGGCGCCATCGTGCTGATTTATTTCCTGATCGTGATCAATTTTCAGTCCTGGGCCGACCCCTTCGTCATCATCACGGCGCTGCCGGCGGCCCTCGCGGGCATCGTGTGGATGCTGTTCGCCACGCATACGACGCTGTCCGTGCCGGCGCTCACGGGCGCCATCATGTGCATGGGCGTGGCAACCGCCAACAGCGTGCTGGTCGTGAGCTTCGCGCGCGAGAAGCTCACGGAATTCGGCGATGCCACGCAGGCGGCGCTCGAGGCGGGCTTCGTACGACTGCGCCCGGTGCTCATGACCGCGCTCGCGATGGTGATCGGCATGCTGCCCATGGCGCTGGGCCTGGGCGAAGGTGGCGAGCAGAATGCGCCGCTCGGCCGAGCGGTGATCGGCGGCCTGATCTTCGCCACGGTCTCGACCCTGTTCTTCGTGCCGGTGGTCTTCAGCATCGTTCACCGCAACTACCGGCCATTGCCGGAGCATGAAGCGGACTTAGGAGGAACCCATGTCCCCGCCTGATAGAAATGCCGTCCGCCCCAATCCGCGCGGCTTGCGCATCGCCGGCATCGTCTTCGTGGTCTGCGTCATCGCGGTGACCGTCTACGGACTCGCATCGCGCGCGGCGCAGAATTCGCGCCTGCGCGATCTGACCGAGGCAGAGGCCATACCGAACGTTGCCGTCGAGATGCCGAGTAGCGACGAGAATCGCGCGGGCCTCGACTTGCCGGGCCGCCTCGATGCCTATATCACCGCGCCGATCTACGCGCGCGTTGCGGGATACCTCAAGACCTGGAAATACGACATCGGCGCCAAGGTGAAGGCGGGCGATGTGCTCGCCGAGATCGACACGCCCGATCTGGATCAACAGTTGATGCAGGCGCGAGCCGCCTTGAGCGTCGCCGAGGCCAATGCGAAGCTCGCGGAAATCACCGCCAAACGCTGGCAGTCGCTGTCCGGTACCGACGCGGTCGCCAAGCAGGACGTCGACCAGCGCACCTTCAGCTACAACGCCAATGTCGCGCAAGTGAAGGCGGCGCAGGCGAATGTCGATATGCTGGCCGCCGAGGCCGGATTCAAGCGGCTGGTCGCGCCCTTCGATGGCATCGTTACGGCCCGCACGACCGACATCGGCGCGCTCATCAATGTGGGAGCGACCGGCGGTGCGCAGCTGTTCGTGGTTTCCGAGACGCGCAAGCTGCGGGTCTATGTGAATGTGCCGCAGAACTTCGTGCCGAGCGTGCCACCCGGCACCTTGGCCACCATTCGCGTGCCCGAACATCCGGGCAAGACCTACACCGGAACCGTCGAGGCCTCGGCCCAGTCCGTGACCCCGAGTTCGGGCACGACCCTGATGCAGATCATCGTCGACAACAGCGCCGGCGAGCTGATGCCCGGCGACTACGCGAGCATCCATTTGCAAATCGACAGCGCCGTGAAGGTGCTGAGCGTGTCCTCGAGCGCGGTGATTTTCGATTCGCGCGGACTTTCAATCGCCACCGTCGGCACCGACAATCGCGTACTGCTCAAGCCCGTGACGATCGAGCGCGACTTGGGGGCGGTGATCGAGATCGCTTCCGGGTTGGGCGCCGATGACCGCGTGATCCAGAATCCACCCGACGGAATCGCGACCGGAGCGCTCGTGAACGTGATCGGCAAGCCGACCGCCGGCGTCGCGCAGGACAAGTCGAAGGGCCGCAATGCAAGCGGCTAGACGGTTCCCGGCCAGCCTCGCGGCTGGAGCTACGGGTAGCCTTGCGGCTCGAGCCCCGGGTGGCGCCACGTCTGGAGGCGCGGCTTCGGCCCTGGCCCTGCTCCTGGTTCTAACCCTGGGGCTCGCGCTGCCGCTGGGCGGCTGCTCGCTCGCGCCGCCCCTGAAAGTGCCGGACGTGCCGACCGCGGACACGTACAAGGAGCTCGGAGCCTGGACGCCGGCCGAGCCAGCCGATCGGCTGCCGCGTGACAGTTGGTGGAGCCTGTATGACATCGCGGAGATCGATGAGCTGGAGAAACGGCTGATCACCGGAAATCCGTCTCTGGCCGCCGCGCTCGCCAATTATGCGCAGGCCAAGGCACTCAGCGACCAGGCCCGCGCTGGGCTCTTTCCCACGCTCGGCTTGAATTCCGGCGTATCGCGCGCGCGCGAATCGGAGCATGCGCCGCTCACCGGACCGACCACACCGCGCTACTACGATGACAACGTGCTCGGCGGCAGCGTGAGCTATGAACTCGACCTCTGGGGCCAGATTCGCAACCAGGTGGCGGCCGGCAAGGCGACCGCCGAGGCAACGGCGGCGGATCTGGAAAACGCGCGCCTCTCGCTGCTCGCTCAGCTCGTCGATGACTACATCCAGCTGCGCAGCATGGATCGCGACGGCGCTCTCCTCGAGGACACGGCGAACGCCTATGCGCGCGCCTTGAGCCTGACCCAGCAACGTCACGATGCGGGCATCGCCGCCGGCCTCGATGTGGCGCAGGCGGAGACCCAACTCGATGCGACCCGCTCGCAGCAAGCGCAGATCCTGGCGCAACGGGCCCTCATGGAACACGCCATCGCGGCGCTGCTCGGCGTGTCGCCGTCGACGTTCTCGATCGCGCCGGCATTGGTGGTCATCAAAGTGCCAAAGATTCCGACGGGTATTCCGACCACCCTCCTGCAGCGCCGGCCGGACATCGCCGGCGCGGAGCGGCGCATGATGGCCGCGAATGCGAACATCGGGGTCGCGCGCGCGGCCTATTTCCCGTCGCTCACGCTGGGCGCGCAAGGTGGATTCCAGAGCACCGCATTCTCGAACTGGCTGAGTGCGCCGAGCAGCTTCTGGGCGATCGGGCCGAATGCGCTGCTCAACGTGTTCGACGGCGGGTTGCGCAGGGCGCAGGTCGCCCAGGCGCGCGCCCAGTTGGATTCGGCGGCGGCGAACTACCGTGGTACCGTGATCGCGGCATTTCAGCAGGTCGAGGACAGCCTCGCGAGCCTCAATCATTATCACGACGCCGCGCAACACGAAGAGGGCGCGGTGAATGCCGCACAACGTACGGTGAATCTATCGATGGCGCTGTACGTTCAAGGCGCGGCCGATTACCTCTCGGTGGTGACATCGCAGGCTGCGCTGTTGCAGGCGCAGGAACAGGCGCTCAGTCTGGATACGCTGCAGTTACGCGCCAGCGTCGATCTCATCCGCGCGCTCGGCGGCGGCTGGGAAGATCCGCGCCAGGTTGCCGCACGCTAGCCGAACTTGACGGAGGAGCCCGTGCGACGGCCTCCTAAGCTCACTCGATCACTTGCGTGAGGCGCAGGTCGCGCGACGAAGCGCCGACGCTGACGCTGCGCGTGCCGGGTGCGGTGATCCAACTGTCCTCGTGGGTGGACCAGTATTGCAGCCGACGCAGGGGCACATGCAGGGTGACGGTTCGCGTTTTACCCGCCGCGATGTTGATCCTGTCGAAGGCCACCAGACTGCGCGGCGGGAACTGGACCCTTTCCGGCACCTGCGCGGGGGCGCCGAGATAAACCTGCGGGACTTCGTCGCCGTCCACGGTGCCGGTGTTCTCGATGCGGACGCTGACGTTCAGACCGCCGTCGGGCGTTCTTGCCACCTCGAGTGCGGAGTAGGCGAACCGGGTGTAGGTGAGTCCGTGGCCGAAGGCAAATAGCGGCTCGAGGTGTTCGCGATCGAACCAGCGGTAGCCGATGTCGACGCCTTCGCTGTAGGTGGTTTTCTGGCGGATGCCGGCCGCGGAGCGTTCGGGATATCGTGGGTCGGTTGCGGGATAGTCCTGCAGGCGACGCGCCCAGGTCATGGGCAGTCGGCCGGCGGGATTTCGCTTGCCGAGGAGCACGTCCGCGGTGGCCCAGCCGCCTTCATCGCCGGGCCACCACATCTCGAGTATGGCGCGCACCTTGTTCACCCAGGGCAGCGCGACGGGTTGGCTGGTGTTGAGCACGACGATGGTATTGGGGTTGGCGGGGCGCAGGGCGCTAGAGGGAATGGGCGTGCCGGTCATATCGTCGTCCACGGCAAACCGAACGTGCACGTGGGCGCGCCTCTGCAAGGCGTCCAAGGGACTCACCTGGCGATCGGTCAGTCCCAGCGAACGCTCGCCGTTGATGCCGATGGCGTCGACCTGGGCCGCGGTCGGGCCGATCAACACCACCGCTTCGAGGTCGGCGGACTTCAAGGGTAGCGCGCCGCCGTCGTTCTTCAGCAGCACTGCCCAACGGCGACACCCTAGGCGATATCTACGGCGGCAGTATCCCCGAGGAGCCCGCGCCGCCCACCGGTGACGAGAACGATGTCGGCGCAAAGGTGCCGCCCCAAACCCTGGCCGAAGCCCTCCGA
>Ga0209611_10007052_pt1 | contig 18123 bp, 21 predicted proteins | sample S1TSphgellanicum_3_FD_187693 | JGI IMG/M metagenome (GOLD analysis project Ga0209611, IMG submission 187693) | Host-associated microbial communities from peat moss isolated from Minnesota, USA - S1T2_Fc - Sphagnum magellanicum MG (SPAdes) (version 2) | ecosystem: Host-associated > Plants > Peat...
CTAACACAAAGTTGTTAAACCCCCCTAATAACTTCACCACACTCACATATTCCTAACCCAATTTTTAAATATTGAGACTACTAGCCATGGCCATGTCGGTAGAGCTCACAGACATGCCCCCAAGTTCCTTGTTAGACCCAAAAAGGGTCTAACTATGTTAAAGAGCGAAAATAGTTGGAACTTGGTGCCACTCCCAGCTTCCAGCACTAAAGAGGGGTGAAAGGGGCGTGCTAAAAGCTCCGGGATTAGACTAGGAAGAGAGACAAGCTATTTAGTTATTCGGTCATGCATTCAGAACCAACCAACAAGTTAGTTAGAATTCATTTTGCACATTTTTGGTGTTGGGACAAGCCACGGGCAACCTTGGACTCACTTGACTCACCACGGCCTGAACTCAAGGGAAGCCACCACCTTCCCCCATATAGTATTCTCTGCGTCTCTCCATCACACTTGCATCTGAATGGCATTTTTTCCCGAGACTCCCAAAGTGGAGTCTCGAAATTGTCCTGGTTTGGATTCCTGGGACTTTGGGCGTTCGTAACTTCTCGCTTCAACCTCTGATTGGGACGAGGTTTGAAGTAAACTTGTAGTTCTCCTTGAGAGCTTTTCAACGGTGTGTTGCATTCCACCTGTGCACACCGGGATCGAGTCGATTCCCAACTTTTAGTGGTCGGGAGTCAAACTGCCAATTTGACTCCTAACCTTTCTTTCGCCTATAACTTGTGCTGCAGATATTGAAATGGCTCATGCGAGGCCATTTTAGACATCTACACTTCAAGAACTTTCCAACAGTATAAAAGACACCTTAATGCGAGGTGTTTTGACCCCTGGAATTGAGTTTTGAGTTTTTGGGAGTCCCGGAGGACTCCCAAGTCCCATTTTCGGGAGTGTGAGTGGCGACCTCACACTTCCCTCAAAGTGAGGTTGCGACATGTTGGAATTGTTGGGGCTTATCCTTTTTTGGGCTTCCTTGCCCATGGTTCCATTCTCCATCTTGCCTTGGCTTCTTATGAAGGAATTTAATGTCCTTCTTGAACCCGGATTTTTCACCCCGTCCCACATCCGAGAAGCCTTCCACTTTCAGGATGGCTTCAGATAGTGAGGAAAGCCAATTTTCCTCAAACTTACGCTTGGCCCAAGTTGGAAGCCCCGTCACAAATTGGCACACGTGATCCAGCTCATGCATGTGCCAGATCTCTAGCATGAATTCGGAATAAGCCCTCACATATTGTCGCAAGTTGTCATTTGCGGCATTCACAAGGTTGTGGAGTTTGCACCTCGAGATGTAGTCGAAATTCCTTGGAACAAATTCAAATTTGACTCGTTCTTTAAAGAATTCCCATGTGTAACCATGGTCCTTCCCCTCCTCTTATCTCATTGTCCTCCACCATGTGGCGGCATAGCCTTTCAAATAGGACTGGGCTCCACGACTGACTATCGTCCAACCTTGGCAGCATGTAAATAATCTTCCATTTCGACAAGCCAAGAATCCACAACCTTTCGATCCCGGGCACCATCAAAGTTCTTGGGTTTAGCCAGTTGAAATTTCACGTCCTTGGATGCTCCTCCTTTGAAGGCCGTAACCAATTCATTGAAGTCGGGCCTATTCATTTTGAGGAGGACTTCCATTTGTTCCTGGGTGAATAGGATTGAACTCCGTTACTCCTCTTCATTCTCGGGCTCATCTTGGTCCTCCCAGGTTCTTAGTTCCTCCTCCCCAATTGATTCCGACGAGATTACTCGGTCTTCGTTGGGTTCTTCCAACATGGTCTTTTATGTTTGCGTACGATTCTTCTTGGGTGCTATCCGAAATTCACAAAAAGCGAATTGAGTTTTACCGAAGCTTTGATACCACGTGACGCGCTCCCAAGTCCCTAGTTAGCCCCAAGTTGGCTTAAGTTACTCAAATTGCGGAATTGTGTGGGACTCAGGGGCATGCTCCTAGCTCTTAGCACTAAAAGGGGTAGAGGGGCGTGTTGAAGCTCTGGGATGGGACTAAGAAGAATGACAAGCTTCACTTATTTACTCGAACCTGCATCAAACCAACCAACAAGTTGGTTAGTTCACATTATGGAGCACCTTTAGTGCTAGGACAAGCCACGGGCAACTCTGGACTCACAAGACTCACCATGGCCCGGACTCCAGGGAAGCCACCACCTTCCCCCATATAATATACTTTGTGCTTCTCCATGGCACCCACATCCGAATGGTTTTATGTTTCGGGACTCCCAAAGAGGAGTCCAAAAACTATCCCGGTTTGGACTCTTGGGATTTTGCAAGATCATAACTCTTTGCTCAGACCTCCGATTGAGATGAGATTTAAAGCAAACTTGTAACTCCCCTCAAGAGCTTTCCAAAGGTGTGTCGTACTCCACCTGCACGCACCGGGGCCGGGTCGATTCCCGACTTTTAGTGGTCGGGAATCAAATTGCCAATTTGATTTTTGGCCTTTCTTTTTGCCATAACTTGTGCTGAAGATGTCCAAATGGCCCATGCGAGCCCATTTTCGACATCTACACTTCAATAACTTTCCAATGATATAAAAAGCACCCCAATGCAAGGGGTTTTGGCCCCTGTAATCAAACTCTGAAGCTTCAAGAGTCCCGGAAGACTCCCAAGTCCCCATTTCGGGAGTGTGAGTTTCATCCCCACACTCTCTCAAACTAGGGTTGCGACATCCCATATGCCATCCTTTGGAACATTGATCACAAAGTAACATAGTGGTAGCCCTTATAAACTGCCCACACATACAACAAAATCCAACAAAAATAATTATTAATGATGGGTCAATTTGGTTATCCACATTGGGAAAATGACATGACACACAATTACACACATGATCCTTCCATGTCTAACCATTTCGGCCTTCTAACAACAACACATCCAAAAGGTAAAACCTTTTGCACACACAAAATAACACGACCTGTAGTCACATCCAACATAATTGGTGCGATTTACTATAGGTAAACATAATCCCTTGGTTCAAACCTACAAACCCAAAGTGAATAGCCACCTCGTAATGTTGAACAATTGTTAGATTTATTGGCATCACATGCTTGAACAAAGTTGCTCACATGCTTAAAGCCACACCTTTGAAACATCCAAATTAATAATGGCCATCACATTTCATCAAATTGAGCTTGGAAGCTCAAGTTCATGGCCAAACAATTAAAAATATGGTGAAAAGGATGCAAGGGAAGCTTGTCAACTAAATCTATATCCCATGGTTAATCACAATAGCTGTAGATCCCAATCTCAAGTATGGTTTTTTTGGAGGCCATATTTTCATAAACCCTTCTTCACTATATGCACCATTTATTCAACCAACCCATCTGCTTCAAGATGGTCTCATGAAATGGTATGATGATCAATTAATGTTTTCTCACATAACTCTTGGAATTCCCCATGGAATTTCATGCTTTAATCAATGAGAACTTTAAATGGAGCCCCAAACCTATTAAACCAAAAATGCATATGCAACACCTTCACTAATGTGATCTAGCAACGACACCAACTTCAACCACTTGGAAAAATGTTCAATGGGCATATGCACTAATGAGTGGCATAGTTTTGGACTAAAAAATATTCCACACAAAGTCCATGTTATAGTATTAAATTAAATTTTTAATTTGGTAACATTGGTTAAATCCTAATAAAATCCATGTATCAAAAACAATAAAATCCACATTAATGGAAGCCCACTTAGATATTTCAAAAACCTTGGCCTTGGTGAAAATAAAATTCATATCAAAGAAAACATATAATAATTAAAGATTTATAATGAAAATAAAGGCCAATTATGATAACACAAAAGTCTAATACTATGAAATGGTTAAAGTTTTCAAGATAAGGTTTTCAAGTATGAGTTCTTTAAATAATAAAATTTGACATACTTAATCACTCCAAATCATTTGGATTGGAATTCTATGTCAACATTATAATTTTATAAACCTCCAATCAACATACCAATCCCTATTTTTTATTTCAAAAGTCCATAGGTAAAAATGAATGATTTTTTTTCAAAAAATGATTGTACATATGTTTTCATAATCAAGTTGATAATCTATTACCAAGTCCCAATTGGAAAATTTGACACTATATGGTTTGTTAGAAGACAATAAAACAAGATGGGTATTGCAAAAACTAAAAAATGTCACAAAAATGAACCACTCATTTATGCATCTACCCTTATCATAACCAAAACATATCAATTATGTTAAAGTGTCAAGTTGAATGGGTCTATAAAGTCCAAATTCCACCAATACCCAAGCCCCATGATGGGTAATAGTTATGAATGAGGTGTAGGTCCATTAAATGATACATGAACACTATCACACACAATATATTGAAAAACAAGTTGTTGAACTTGTAGTTGCATCCCTTACCAGCAATATTATGTTTGGAGCAAATTATAAGTTTTATAAACCCTAAAATGGCCCAATTTTTCATGAACATGTTACATAAGACTTCGATGTCTTTTAAGGTGAGGCACCATTCACATTTGTCCATTTGTCCATACTTGGAAAAGGGTATCACCTTCCCACCTAAGTTGTTTGGCCTCATGGACAACTCGATCATGTTCCTTGGGTGTTAATCCACTCAAAATTTCACCTACTTGCAAATATGCAATAACAGGTGCATCATCATGAACATTAAGGAGACCATCACCTTATGGTTCAATGTCCACATCATGGGAATGCCCCATATTCATGTCCATCTGAAATGTCCCAAAACATCCCAACAAGGTGCATGAGTATGCAAAGGCATGCCATCTTAGAACTACCTCCAAATCCACCTCCCCATTCCATTGGGCACCTATGGTATCTTCCTCATTAGAACGTAGGGTTTGATTCAACCCATCAACATCTTGATTAACCCTACCAACTTGATGAACTATATCAAAATCATATTCATGTAAGATTAATCATGCCCATTTGGCAAATTTTCTTATGAATTGGTCTAATTCTATGAAAAATTTCAAGGGTTGGTGATCAATAACCAAAGTGAATGGGCTTACCATAAAGATAGCACCAAAATGAAAAAAATTTGCCCAAACGATAGCAAGGCACTCCCCTTCATATGAGTTGTATTTGACCTCCATCTTATTGTTGGACCAACTAACATATTCCACCATGAATTCTTGTCCATCATCATCTAGTTGGGTGAACATAACACCCAACCCTAACGTGCTCTAATCAATATGTGATTGGAAAGGACGTCATTTGATGGGTTGCCTCAAAATAAGGGTTGATGAAAGCCTATATAACCTTCAATTTGTGAAAGGCTTACTCTTGTTCCTCACCTCAAACAAACTTTTGGTCAATCTATGTCAACATAATCAAAGGTTTAGCAATCTTGTTAAAGCCCTTGACAAACCTTCAATAATAGTTACACAAGCTTAGAAAGGCTCACAATTGGCTAACTTTTGTTAGTTAAGGGACCTATGAAATGTCCTCAATCTTGGCCTTCTAAACCCCCAATCCGCCCGAATAAATCATGCAACCCAAGTATTCCACCTAAGTTTGGAAAAATCAACACTTGCATGGATGAAGCTTAAGGTTATGTTCCTTAAGTCTTCCAAGCGCTTCTTGCAAATGATGTGTATGACCCTTCAGTGTTAGGTTGAAAACAATGATGTCATCAAGATAACATTTGGCAAAACCAAACTCTTCCAACACCCAATCCATAACTCTTTGGAATTCTACATGAGCATTCTTCAAACCAAGTGGCAAAAACTTCCATTGGTATAAACAATCTTTTTAATGAAGATTAATACCCCAAAATGTCGTCTTCACTTTGTCACCATCCCTCAATGGCAATTGATGGTAATTAAAACATAGGTCCAAGATATTGAAAACCTTGGCCTATCCAAAGGCACCAAAGATTTCCCAAGTTTCAAAAGATATAATATGGAGCCCAAATTATTTCAAGGATACCCAAAGTGGGGTATTGCACGTTCATTGAATATTTTGTTTTATGAACTTGAGTACAACATGCATTGAATGTGTCTAATTGAATTGGAGCTTTGTATTGATTTGATTATCCACTTTGTTTGTAACATTCTTATCATGGAAAACACCTTCAAAACAAAACTTGTAATACCCTTATATAGCAGGTGTCCAATACTTTAATCATGCCCTTATTTATTTGTTTGACTACATAAGACCGAGTTCCATGCAATACCTTCATTTTATTTTTTCCTTTTATCGTTGTTAACCGTGGGGGGTCTATTGGAATGACAACTGGGTAGGTAGCTATAGCCATGTAGGTGGGTAGATAAATAGATGGGGGGTAGGAAAAGTCTCAAAAGCTATAAAAAATATATATGATATAATATAATATAAATAATAAATTTGGGTGGGGGGCGTGGAGAAAATAAAGTCAAACAAACAAAAACTGAAATCAGGGAAAAAAAACTGGAAGGGGGTGGGGAGAAAATAAAGTTGCAAAAAAAACTGAGATCAAGGTTAAGAAAGGGCAAACAAAAAAGGTCAACTTAATGTGACCAGACAAGAAAGCAATCGGATAATGTTCTCATGTGAACATAACAAGTTTTTAAGGTTTTGGTTTTTGTTTTTAGTGGCCATCAACTTTCTGCATGTTAACGATGGAAATTATTTCGTCATTGTTTGTTAGCTACAACAATTACTATTTCAAGGAAACTTGTGAACATGGGTAGGAAGTTTTGTTTGTTTATGTATTATGTGGAACTGATCGACAACAAATTATGGATGGCTGAAGAAGCTACAACATTGAATGGAGGTATGTAGAATAAGACAGTGGAAGGCATGATAAGAAGGGCAATTTGGAAGCAATGTAGGCAAGGTTTTCTTCTTTCATCATTAGTTTTTAGAGGATGGTAGGTTTGGCTTGTTGAGATTTGTAGTTGTTGTATTTGATTTCTGCTACACCAGTGACTACACTATGGTAAGCAATGTGTCCTTGTTAAGAATAGATTCTATAAGGGGTTGATGTTGAGGATTGATGAGGAAAAGAAGGAAGTCAGAGTTGTAAAAAAAGGGGCATTTAGAAGGATAAGTATGCATTTTGAATGGGGACCTTGGTTGAATCTCTATTTAATCCATGTAATAGGGTAGGTATTTGAATGAATACCGGAAGCTTAAATGGGGTGTCCTTGGGTTGGGTAGAGTGAGAGAAATGAAAACAGAAGTGGGAAGTTAATTAAGATCTATCTGTACCAATATTTGCATAAAAAAAATATTTTTCCTTAGTGGTCTTAAATAAACTTTGTATACGTCATTCATACTTTGGTCCGGACATGAAGATCAAAATGTTTATGAGATTAAGGTTTATCAAATGAAAAACTTAATGTTCCTCTACATTGTTGCATTTGTAAGAGAAGGGTTAACAGCTCACATGGATTGACTGAACACTAAAGGTTCTAACTTTAAGATATACCTCAATAGATCTTATAAGATGTGATTTTGTACATAGTAGCAAATAGTTTGTTGCCATTATAACAAGTTAGTGAGAGATCACCATGTATGTGCTAGTTGGCAATTCACACATAGAACATTGAATCTTGTTCCGACAGATCAGTAGCACCAACGGAAATTCTGGTAGCATCGGGTTTGCATTCTTGACAATGTAAATTGTTGGAATTGATGGGATTTTAGAATTCCTAGGGTTTTGTGTTTCTACCATGAGTTTCATTTGCACAAGATATTTTTTTATTGACCCTTCTTTTATGGTTACACTGGGATGGCACAAGGATAGAAAAGATACATATAGAAACAAGCACATCTTTTCATTTTCACCCTCATTTCATGGGAAAGCGTGCATTACACTCTAGTGAAATGCCCCATCTCACATATTTGTTATGGGGATGTAATATTCTTTATAGTGTGCAGATATTAACAAAGGGAAATCAGGAGCATCAGAAAGATGAGGTAGCCACTAAACCCATTCCATCAACTTTTACAGAAGAATAATTGATGGACACATAGAATGATCGATCTAAGCCTCGTGTTATAATTAGTGCTATACTTCTTGAATTAAGAATTTTGTAATCACGAACTGAAACAATTCTGAATGCCAAGGGTATTTTTGGTAAATATTTAAGTGTCATTAATCCTTAGAATTACAAGAACCTTGTTAGAGCTTTGGTGGCAGTACAAAATGTAACATTTACTATAACATTAGAACAAATTCTTGTAAGTAGAGGTCAGATTGCAGAAAGATATGTATCTGAACCAAAAGAAGTCAGATTACCTCCAATTTGGAGGTAATATTGTCTTTGATTTCAATAGTTGTCGATATTGTGACAAGACCAAACACGTGTTCAAAGATTGTCCTTAGGTTGATGATTGGGTTGAAAAAAATCATGTTCAAAGAACATTTTCTTGATCTTTAGGAGGAAATACCATTGTTATCTAAACCAAAAAATGTTAGATTTAACCTATGACCTATCTAGAACCGACCAGAGTTACTGGATCATGTACAATAATGACCAATAGAATATAGACAACGAGCATAGCTTGAGCTTTGAAAAGATAAAATACTGACACTGGTTACTAACTATCTACTTGTGTCACACCGCCACCTGTATCAGAATCCTTACCGATGCCAACCATCGTATTGACACCACCTATGCCCATTTCAACCCAAATTTTTTGGAATCTAAGAAACAATATTGTGTTATCATCAATTCTACCAAGCAAGGAGATACTTGGTATCGAGTCGCCTATAGTACCACACCATTGATCAGGAGGCATACAACAATTGTATCTTCTTCTTTCATTCATTTCTCTCTATGGCCAAAAATTTCAAATCCTAACAGTATATATATATTTCATAAAGTAATGACAAAATTCTCGTCACCCATACTAATGTTCAAGATACAAAATTCCCTTTGGTTTCAAATTGTCATGGGCATGAAAACAAACACGACAACGAAATCTTCCCAAAGACAAAACAAGAGCAAGCCAGCAAGCCTATTTTTAAATCCAAACTATGGAACAAACAAGAGAAAAACAAGAACAACATTTGCATAAGAAAAAATTTAATGAAGCTTTATTGCAAAGAACATGAAAAGAACAAGACAAGGTTGCGGCTAAAATAAGTTCAAAATTGGTGTTGAATAGACTAAAGGAAATGAAAGTCCTATGTCCTATTTATACCTCTTCGAGGAGCTAGCTCAACCGAACCTTGACCTAGCTCAACTGCTAATGGACTAGAAGTCAATTAAGAGTGAACTAAGAGTTAATTAATATTGAACTAGAATTTAACTAAAAGTTAGCTAATACTAAATTAATAGTTTATTGAGGTTAACTAAGAATTAATTGAGGTTAACTGACAATGAACTAGGAGTTAATTACTGATGAACTGAAAGTCCATTAATAGTAAATTAAGAGTTAATTAACAATGAAGTAAAAGTTAACCAAAAGTTAATTGATAATGAATTAGGATTGGATTAGGAGTATGAATGAACTTAGAGTTAACTACAAGTGAACTAAGATTTAATTAGATATGCACCACTAGTGAACTAAATGATGATGTTGGTGATGATGTTAAATAAGATGTTCAACATTTGATGCTTGACAAGATGTTCAACAAGATGTTTGACAAGGTGTTGGACAAGGTGTTAGAAAAGGTGTTGGAAATGTTTTCATGACATTAGGTCCCCTTCTAAAGATGAATTTCACAAGGAGTGGCCTTTGGTTTGTCTAAATATCTACTATGAATTTTTTACACCTTTTCCATGGCATTCGATAGATGTTTAGTTGGTTCCCAAATTCATTCGTTGACATCAAATCTTTGCTAGTGGACTAGGTATTGCACTTGTTGATTCGATATTCTTGAGTTGAAAATTTTGTCCACTTCATATTCTTGATCGCCATCAACTTGAATTGGCAGAGGCGTCTCATGGACTCTCCCTAGAATGTTTGATGCATGGTAAGGCTCCAACAAAAAACATGAAACACAGGATGAATTTTCATGGAATAAGGAAGTTTGACTTGGAAGGCCACGACATTGATTTTCTTTACAATTGTGAATGGACCAAGCTTTTCGTAATCCAGTTTTTCCAATGACCTCATTGTCTTAATGTTTTGTTGTCAAAGCCAAACTTGGTCTTCAACTTGGGAGTTGGATTGTTCCTTTCAATGTTCATCAACATTCTCCTTGTATTGCCTTTGCACTTCCTCAAGGTTTGATACAACATGGGTTCGAAATTGGCTAACCACATGATTTGATCCTTAGTTGTTGGATTCATGACTTTGTTTACACCTTGAATGTCAAACTTTGGGTGTAAACCATGATTTGCAAATAATGGTGTTTGTTGTGTTGATGAATGTATTATATTTTTGTATGCAAACTTCGCCAATGATAAGAGCTTCGACCAATTATCTTGATGGTAATTAGTTGTGCATCGTAAATATTGTTCTAAAATTTGATTGATCCATTCTATTTGGGGAAGGAAGGTTATGACAACTTCATTTTCACACCTCAAAGCTCGAAAAGCCTCTTCTAGAACTTGGACACAAATTAGGGTTCACAATAAAAAATGATATCATCAGGAAAACCATGATATCAAAAAACATGGTCCAAGAATAACTTGGTTGTTCCTTCATCGGTTATTGTTTTGGTACAAGGAATGAAATGAACCATTTATTTTAATCGATCCACCACCACCAAGATTGAATCATAAAAACTAGAAAGTGGGAGGTCCATGATGAAATCCATGGATATTGAAGACCATGAAGATGTTGGAATTAGCAATGGTTGGAAAAGTCCATGAGGCTGATAATGAATATTCTTCACTCAAACACATATGTCACAAGATCTAACAAATTCGTTCATATATTTCCAAAGTTGTGGCCACCAGTAGTTACAAGACATTAATTCCATGGTCTTCGTTGAATCCAAAATGGCTTACAACTAATGCAACGTGCTTGTCTGGGAGAACTTGAAATCAAGTAGGGTCATCAAGGACATATAATAACCCATCATGGTATAATAACTCATCTTGAAACTTGAACTTGTCAAACTTTCCCCAAAAAATTTCTGAACAATTTCAAATGGTAATGGTAAATGAATTGTTGACTAGATTTTCATGAATGCACTTGATAAGGATTTGGTCCTCAAGAGTTACTGATAATGTTTGGAGTCAAAGGTGTTTAAGCTTCAAGATGACATCACATTGTTGTTCATAGGTCGCATCCCCCTCCTTAGGCATGAAGCACGAACGATGAAATAATGTGTCAAGTTTCCCTTGTTGGTGCTTAAAATGGTTTGTCATGACAAATCGGAATTGGGACAATGACAATGCCCATCAAGCTTGGCATTGATTCAAAACATGAACTGTCATGAAATACTACAATTTTTTTGGTCCAAATACATAATGATTTCATGTTGAGCTCTTTCAAACAAATGACAGCAATCTTCAAAAGCATCCATGATGGCAAGAAGTTCCTTATCATGAATTTTGAAATTAATCTCGACAAGAGAAAACTTAGAAGAATAGAAGTGAATAGGATGAAGAAGATTGTCTTCTCCATGTTGTGAGAGTACGACACCAAGTGCAAAGTTAGAAACATCCATCTCTAAGACAAAAGGTTTGGAAGGCTCCACATGAATCAAGAGTGGGGTTGCTGTGAATGAAGTCTTCAAGGATTGGAAGGTGTTTTCAGCTTCAATTCCCTAGGAAAAAGGTTGATCCTTCTGAATCAAACAAATAAAAGGGGCCATTATTGTAGAATAATTGGCAATGAAACATTGATAAAAGTTCACAAAACAAAGAAAACTTTGAACATCACGAACCAAAACTGGGGTAACCCAATCAATAGTGGTTTGAACCTTATGGGAATCCATGTAAATTTTGTCTCCAAAGATGATATACCAAGGAATTCCACTTTAATTTGATGAAATTCACATTTGTCTAATTTGGTGTAAAGTCTAATTTCCACGAGCTTTTCCAAAACGAATGATTAGTGTCGTTTGTGTTCTTTCAAATCCTTAGAAAAAATGAGGATGTCGTCGATGTAACAAACCACAAAATCATCTAAGAATTCATGGAAAACATCATACATCAAGTATTGGAATACTACAAGTGCATTGGTAAGGCCATTTGGGCATCACCACATACTCAAAATGCCCATACCATGTTTGGAACATTGTCTTCCATTCATCACCTTCTCAAATACACATAAGATTATATTCACCTCACAAATCAATCTTGGTAAACACCTTGGCATGACTTAGTTGGTCCAACAATCCTGAGATCAAAAGCAATGGATATCAGTTCTTGATCATGAATCGATTCAATCTTCGATAGTTGACACACATTCGAAGAGAACTATCCTTCTTCTTGACGAACAAGATGGGGGCTCCTATTGGGGACTTGGAATGTTGAACGAAACCCTTTTCAAGGTTTTCATCAATGTACTCACAAAGTGTTGTAAGTTCATATTGCGACAAGTTATAAATGGGCCCAAATGGAGATTATGCACCTTCTTCTAGGTCAATTGCATAGTCATATGACCAATGTTTCGATGAGGTGTTGACATTTTTCTTTTCAAACACATCCTTGAATTCTTGGTATTGAGGAGTGTTCTCATGTTGACATGGGAAAAGTGTAGATCAAGAATGCATCTCCTTTCTTAGCAACTTACATGAAAACTTTGGTTCCAACAACTAAAGGCTTGGAATATCTAGGCCTTTTTACATCATTGAAATCCTTTTTTTGCCTCAACTTTTGCTTACAACCATTATCATGATCAATTTCGGTTGCATGACATATGCCATCATGATTGTTGCCATGCATGTTTAAAAAACCTTCATAGTCGAAGGCCTCGTGTTTTAATGTTTCAAAGTGAAGACTCCTTGTAATCTAATCCAATTGTGGATTATGGAAAACAAGCCAAGACAACCCAATAATGATTGGGTTTCTTGGTGATGAGATGACATTAAAAATGACCTTATTAGTGTGGGAACCAATGGTAACCTCCAAGGCCTTGGTTTCATGTGTGATTAGCCTTGATGAAAACCCTCAACCATCAATGACCTCCATTGGCATTGGAATAATTTTCTTTACTAGGGCCAATTTGTATTGTTGCACCAATTTCTTGTTAATGAAACATGCTAATGCACCAGAATCAAGAAGTGTTTGGGCCTCCATTGTCATGTGCTTGCCACATTTGATAGTGATTGATATTTAAAAACATGGTGTTGGAGCTGAAGATAGTTGGGGACCATTTTCATTACAAGATGCATGAACATCCAGCCTCACGGTCCTTATTGAGACTAGACATGTGTGTTTCTTGACTTTTCTAATTGTGGGCTGGTGGTAAAGATGGCACATGTTGCATGTTTTTTGGACAATTTCAAACCACATGGCTTGGATTTCCACAATACAAACAAAAATTGATGTTGTTTTTCCTATTATGTGAAGGGCTTAAATCAATCTTATCGTTTTGCATTGGTTAAAAAAACATGGGTGGTGCAACTTAACGTTGTGTTGGTGGTGATTCCCAATGTTTTTTTTGTTGATGCTCGAAAAGTCAATTATCACACCAAATAGCTTGTGTAATGGCTTGATTCAATGTTGTAGGGTCTGGACTTGTGAGAAGTAAGACCTTCACATCACTATGTAGTAGTCCAAATCGGAATTGGCTTATCAATGCCATTTCATCCCATGAGATGTCACAAGCCAAATGCATACATTGAAGCCAACCGTAATCCTTGACAAAAGGATTGTAATTTATTTGTTGAAATGCATTCCTTGTCCAAGTCTCTGAAAGTGGCATTGATCTCCTTAAAGATTGCATCAAAATCATTGAGTAGGGGTAATTGGTGCTCCAACAAAGGTGTGAACCAAGCAAGGGTGATGTTTGACAACAAGGTGCGAACCAAACAAGGGTCGTGCTTGATAACAAGGTGTTGATGAATCCAACTTGGGTTGGGCCAGTTGGATACCAATGTGGATGAAGTTGGATGATTAAGCATAATTGGTTGATAAAGCCTTAGAACTTTGATGACGTACTATCAAGTTTATCTAGTAAATTGATTTGTGGCTCCTTTGGTTGGGATTGGCTTGTGGACATGCATCCCAAATAGGTCAAACTTTGATTGGTTTATAGGTGAACAATGGATTCATGGAGCATTTGATTTACCTATTCTAAATTCCTAAGGACAACAAGAACTTCTTCCATGGACACAAAAACTTCCTCCTTCGATGAAAACATGATTTTTAGACAAAAAAACTTTGAGAACAAAAACAATGAAAATAGGCTTGATGGGAGTCTGTTCAAACTATCATAGGCATGAAAACAAACACCACAACAAGATCTTCCCAAGGACAAAACAAGAGGAGGCCTTTTTAAATCCAGATTATGAAACAAACAAGACAACAATAATAATAACACATGTGAAAGAAAAATTCATAGAACTTTATTGCAAAAAACATGAAAAGAACAAGACAAAGGTGTGATTAGAAGATGTATTCAAAATTAGTGTTCAACAAACTAAAGGAGAGGAAAGTCTTATATCCTATTTATACTTCTTGGGGGAGTTAACTCAACCGACATTTGACCTAATTCAACTCCTAATGGACTGAAAATCAATTAAGAATGAATTAGGAGTTAATTAATATTAAACTAGAAGTTAACTAAAAATTAGCTAATACTAAATTTAAAATAAACTAAAAATTAATTAAGGTTTAACTGATAGTGAATTGAAAATTAATTAATAGCAAATTAAAAGTTAATTGATAGTGAATTGAAAGTTAACCGAAAAATAATTGATAATGAATTAGGATTAAATTACGAGTTAATTATGAGTGAATTTAGAATTAATTAAAAATGAACTAAGACTTAACTAGATGTGCATCACGAATGAATTAGATGATGATGTTGGTGATGATGCTAGATAACATGCTGGATAAAATGTTCGACAAGGTGTTGGACAAGGTCTTCAAAATGTTGTTTGAACAATAAACTTATAAAATTGGAGTATATAACTTATTGTTTATATCTTGGGGTTATACTAGTTTGAAGGTTTTTGTCCGTAGACTTTGGATCCCATCACAAAGGTGACTTGAGAGCCATGTTTGTTAGATGATGAATCCCATTCACAATCTTTTTTATTATGTAGCATTGGTTTACAATGATTAGTGCATGAGGATTAAGTTGCCATCTGATGAATGCTTTCAAGCTTTTTCAACTACTTTGTCAATACATTGTAAATTACCAACCCATAAGCATTTATGTATTTAACTTGCAGGCTGAAAGTTCAATAGACTCAAATGACACAAAATTCCAACCACAACATCAAGTCCAGGACTTTGTTATTCCAAGATTCGTACATCCATTTTGTCACACACGCAATCCCTTGGAAGAAGAAGCTAATCAAGCAACCCAACAATGGTACCACCACTATTTTGTTAATACTATGATTCCTGAAAAATTTCACAAAACCGAAAGTATGGACTTGCAAACTATACCCGCATGCGTCCACCCAACTGCTAAATTGTCTCGTCTCGAATGGGCATTTGAATTTTACATGTTCATGTTCATTATAGATGATCTGGTTGAACACAAAACTCGTGCTTCCTCCCTTGAGGACTTGGAAGAATTCTTCTTGGAACTAATGGTTGTGATAATCTCATCTTTCCCTGAAGACCATATTTTAAAAGAAAACCTCACAAAGTATTTCAACGATGAAATCAACCACAAATCAACCAAGGATTTTGCTAAAAAAGTACTTGCGCGAGTTATGCAACATTCTAAAACAGGTATGTTACACAAATGATATTCTCAAGGATCATCTAGTTTGTATTAAAGAGTTGGACCATAGGGCTCATAACACGTACAACCTAGTATTATAATTTTGATAACATTTGGAAATTTTTTTATAGGTTTTGATGAACGCAAGGTTTCTCCAATTTGTGCCGGTTTTTCAAACTTGTGGTCAAGAGCAACGTCAAAGATGCCTAAATATTGGAACATTAGATTTGCACGAATTATACAACAATCTATGCTTTCGCAATTTTTGGAAGCACGAAGACTTTTCCTACACATATATCCATCGATTTCTACTTATATGTCACAAAGGCATGAAATCGGATATATGACTACATCACTGGTATATAATGATTACTTGGGAATGATGTTGAAAATCAAGTAATGTAAATTAAATTATGCATTAAGGGTGAAAGCATGGTAGTGTAGACAATTTTTTATCATTGTCATCAAAGAAAACAAGTAGCTATAAACAAGTTTTAATGTATTGAAAGTAAAAATGTTTTTTAAAAATTTATTGATTAACATAAGGATAATCTTTAATTTTATCACAATGATGTTGATTAATCACATATCTAATATGCATTTAAGTATATTTTTAAAAAATAACTATTATTTTTTCTACTTTTTTAAGCTATTCAAACTTGTACAAATAGGTGAAAGTAAATGAATTATTGAATATTCTCCATTTTCAACACAATGTAACCCTAAAATGCACTTGTAAGTTATCAACATTTAAATATTATAATAGAATACATCAAACTTCTAATGGAAAAGTAGGTTTGAAACTCAATTTGACTAGTCATTTTCAAACATACTTGTTATCTATTTTTATTATGCCAAAGTTTTTCAAATTTTGTAATCACCTCATTATAAACTCAAAGAAAGGCACTATGCTTTTATTATGTTATTTTCAATTATTTTCAATCTACTTTCTTTTACTTTTGTCAAAAAATAGACCATTTTTTAATTGCTTTGGAGATAACTATTTTTTTTGTCTACTTTACCATACATTCACCCTTGAATAATACACTCAAGTAATTCACTATCAAATTTCTTATCATATATATAAGATTGAATCTTACAAATGAATTCAATGTTAATTTCATATTGTTTGATGCTTCAAGTGCAAAGGCAATGGAGGATACTAAAGTGGTTCAAGCCATTGAATCAATCCAATAATTGTCCATCTATGATTTCATCTTTAATCCCCATTTAAAAAATTGTATATGGGTGATACCCACAACACTAAATTTGATGGATTTGTCAATAGGTAATTATAGATTATGTGGATGATGTATTTCTGCTGAACATTCTATATTATAGTTCACCAATGCAACACCTATTCCAAGCTGCGGGTGATGTCATTTGTCGGCACAATGATATTTATTCATTTCAAAAGGTTGAAATTCTTATCAACTTTACAATCTGTATATAATTTGAAAAGCTTTTTCATTATAAATTAATTGAATAAATATTCATTAATAGTTATTTTTTAGCACTACTTAAGATATAAAATTGTTGTCGCATAGAATTGTGCATTCATCCATCTCACAATTTTGCCAAAGGTAATGTTTGTTCGGAAAATGATATTTAATTATTTTAATTTATCACATATTAGAGTGAAAAAAAATTTGGATTTGGATTTGGAATTGTGAAGAAGTTGAAGAATATTGCTCAAAATAAATTAGTGTTTATCAAATATATGTACATGATAGAACATTAAAAGATATTGACAAACATGTTTCAACATATTATTGCACATCAATTTTTGGATGACTTAATTGTATTAATGTGGAGAATATAATTTATGGCATGACATGAGTTGGTGAATGGAGAGATGTTTAATTTGGTAATGATTATGGGTAAAAAAGAGGGCATTTCTTATAACAAAGCAGCAGAGCTTGTCAATCAAATGGTGTTAGACAAGCTTGAAGAAGTTCATCAAGCAATTACAAATCTACGAGCATTAACACAAAGCAACAATGAAATCACAACTCTGCAAGCAACCGCCATTGAACGGTATATCATAGGTTGCACTAGTTTTATTGGTTCAAGTCATGAATATCATATCCGAAGTTCTCGTTTTCATGTGTAATGAACTTTTAGCTCCAAATTAATTGCCACAATGAAGGAATTTAATTAATGTAGCTTATAGTACTTGCCACAATTAATGACATGGTGAATTTATTGGCACTCACGATGAACTAATAATCAATAAAACAACAATTTAACAATGTAATTTTCATAATTTGGTCCTATAGTTTGAAAAATGTTCATCAAATGTTATTTTGAAGGGAGATCATGCAACATTATTTTTTATTTTAATTGTGATGTTGGTTTGAATTAATAATGTTGGGTAGTT
>Ga0209611_10007054_pt1 | contig 18119 bp, 16 predicted proteins | sample S1TSphgellanicum_3_FD_187693 | JGI IMG/M metagenome (GOLD analysis project Ga0209611, IMG submission 187693) | Host-associated microbial communities from peat moss isolated from Minnesota, USA - S1T2_Fc - Sphagnum magellanicum MG (SPAdes) (version 2) | ecosystem: Host-associated > Plants > Peat...
AGCAGGCTACATTATATCTGATAATATTATGCCTCCTTGAAATGCAGAGGCAGATTTTGTTTTCGAAGACACCTTTTGATTTTCAAAAGCTACATTTCAATTTTCAGCTGCACATTTGGTTTTATATTGTCATTATTACATAATCTACCTCAGGATTAAATTTAAGGCAAGGGTTTACATCAGGTAAGGCCAATGGGCGAACACATTCCTACAATGTGTGATGACATTGGCTTTTGCCTCATTAGGGCCTTTATTTCAGGAGTCCCCTCAACCTATTGCCTTACCCTTCACTTTCTAACCTTTTTTCTCATTTCAGAGGGAGCATGCCAACACATAAGGCGGTTTGACGAAGAAATCCAACCTACTGGCAGGGTGTAAAATTGTCTTTAAAATAAAATATGATACAATCAAAAGCAATCTTGGCTGTCTTTAGGTGATTAGATTTGATATTGACTATCCCCAGGCAACTGACTATTTATGAATTTCAAAACAAAGATTAGTTCAAACAACTTGACAAACCCACTAGGACCCGATCTACACTATGGTGAGGGACCATGACCATAGAGCCCTCAAAACACATCCGAAGGCACTTCATGGAAACTCAAAAATCATTTATGTGTGAGCTTGGGTTGTCAAGTGTAATGTAAAGTGAAAATAGACTTTATTGAGGTATTACCCAGTGTTGTCTGTGTAAATGTTGGGGAGTGTAAGTGTAAAACCATGTAAATTCATTTTGACCCATGTAAAACAATAACAGTGTAAGTGTAAATTCTTTACACTTACATTGTTTTACATGGCCATATTAGACAATGTATAAAAAGTCTATAATAAAAAATGAAACATAAAAGGCCAAAACATAAAACCTTTGAGGTCATATGGGTTCACCAAACAAAAAACATGCAATTCTAATGTCAAATTTGATCATTGAATTGACACATATTTAAATGCCAATGGGAACATACAAGTCCTCAATTCAAAACTAATGAAGTGTTAATGCACCATGAATAAAAACTACAACTCATGGATCCATCTTATAAAAGTCCAATCAAAACTACTGAAATATCATGAATGAGCCATGAATAAAAGACTACCAAAACTCATGGATACATCTCCTAATCTTGCAAACAATCTTCTAGATGATCTTGAACCTCCTCTAGGAACTCAACATCCATAACATCTAAAATTCCCTCTTCGACCTCACCAAACCCATCTACACCCACATTTCGCCTCTTATCATCAACATCAATAGTTGGATCATCATGATAGTTTTTAATAAAAAACACTAAGAGATCCAAGTTCTTTGACCCAAGTCAACATCGACGAAGACTTGTGAGGATTCTTGTAACGGAAAACATTCTCCTTGTTTCAATTTGACTACCCATAATGCTTAAAATTGCTTTACTTAAATAGCCAACTGTTGATAATATGTTTTGACCATCAAAGCAAAGGGTTTTTTGCTTCTTCAAGTGGCACATCTATTGTGTTGAAGCAAGACAGTTCTCATCAAACCTAGATTTTCTAAGTCCAAAACAATTTACTCAAGTTGTGCAAACAAGAAAATGATTTGAACTCAAAAACTTCCCAATTCCAAAATGGCAACTGATTTGTTGAAAATAAATTTATTCCTTTGAAACCCCTATTCCAAAAATTGCTTTAGTGTTGTGCATAGCTTCTTGCACAATATTAAAAATGGAATTCGGACATCCATGTAATTTTTGGTACAAGGTCTTCAGCATTGGAAGAAGGAATCGGTTATCATATGCTGCAACAATCACAATTGTTGGAACTTGGCCAACATATTCACATACTAGGCTCAAGTCCATGAAGTGGGGATCCAACATCAGTGCAAGCATCAATATTACCTTTAGAGAGCTTGAAGGAATCCATAAAAATCAAGAAAGGGTCTAAAAATAATGACCACTTGTTCTCGCATGTTGGCATAAAATTGTTTGACTTAATACACATGTCCATGACCTTAGTTCCATCAACCTCTACCTACATTTCCAATCTTCCCTTAACAAGTTGCACATACAAATTAATTGTTAAAGCAAGAGCATTTGAAAGTAGCCAGTACCCATGTCGTTGGTTGTTTACACATGCAATGACAACAAGATTTAGAGTTTCACAAATAGCTTTTACAATTGCCCAAGTCGTTGTAGAGGGAATCCTATTAATGCCTTTGTTTGATGATTATAATACATCACAATAGTAATTCAATAGGAAAGACATTGCTTAAACATAACAAACTTAGATGCAAACTGTATATTCACAAGCGTGGCTAACTTGTGCTTAGGCAAACTAGAATCTACACAAGCCCATCTCCACTCCTTTGCCCATGTGCCTATACAATGCATCATCAAAAAAGAAAATAATAATTATTGTAAATTTCACAACTCCTAGATGTTTCCACTGAAAAAATGAAAAGTGTTAACAAACCTAATTTTTTTGGCCAAGTGATGTGAGATTGAAAGGACATTTGAACAAATTTCACACTAACTAACATCAAGTCTTTGGAGATTTTGTCATCGTTAATGGCATATTGAGCCACCTTTCTCATGGTGTGCCCAAAACAAACATTATCAAATGGTGTAACCAAACCCAAAGCCTAACATGAAATCATGAATTTCAAAGCCATGGTCATAGTCCCCAAATTAATACCTTCATCCTTCACATAACATAAAATTTTGGAAGCGAAACCAAAGGCCTCAAGCATGGCCTTTGGTTGTCTTGCCAACTTTTGCTTAGAAGTGTCATTGGCCTCAAACAAACCCATTGTGACATGTCAAGGCTTCCAATTTGGGGTAAAGAAGTTGATGAATAGGGCAAATGTGTCTCGGTTGCCTCTTGTTCATCCACAAGTCAATTGTCAAATGTAGCAATAGTTATAAGGTTGGCATCAAAATAGTGTTTCACATGTAAATCTAAATCCAAGCAACAAACAACCGTGGATATTGGCAAGATTTTTTCAAACATTACCTTTTGATAAAGGAAAAACAACTTGGGATTAAGCCTCAATGGCAATTTCCGCATCCACACATTTTCCCATGTGCTCAAAGGGGAAAACCCTTTAGCTGTGAATCTTCCCAAAAGAAATTATGAATCTCATCCTATTTCTTATAGTGGGTGTCACTTCCAAAAAATGCAAAAATTGCACCTCAGGCTACCTCTAATTGTTTCTTGGTAGGCAACATTCCCTTACCACCCCCATCATTCCTTCCTTGCGTTCTTGAGGTGCCTCTAGCATCATGTCTTTAGATGTATGTATCTAGAAGCTTTGAGTGTTTAGATTCCACATGTCGTTTCATAGAACTTGTCTCAAAGAGTTTATTGTATGCAACAATCCCCTTCTTTCCTTTTGTTTTCCTTTCAACTAATGCAAGAGGAACAACATTACAAAAACAAACATTACAAGTTGCACCTCATCAATTAGGGGCATCCCATTGTTCACAAAAAAAAAAGCTAATGGAAATGAATTACGATTTGGGATAACCCACACCTTAATTTGCTTCTATAAAGTCATTAGATTTTTCTTTAATCTGATTTTCCTATTTGTAGAAGATTTGGTGCCCATGGTCATAGATGTAAAGCTAGAGGCTACATGGGTTCCCTTACAAAGTGTAGGACTAAATAATGGTGGCATGTTTAGATGTGCATCATTTGCTCTAGGTGGGATTAAGCTTGAAACCTTCATGTCTTCCCCCTGATTTTCCATAGCCTACATGATGCCCATGAAACAATATCACATTTCTGCCATAAGGTTAAAAAAGAAATCTACAATAATATGCCAATTGACTAGTTAAAAAAAACTCATCTCAAAAACAAGTTGATGATGTTGTTGGTGCTATGTCATGTTTTGTGTTGTTGTTATGTTATTATTATTGTTTCGTGCATTCCCACCCCCACACATAGAAGAAATGAGGAGGTGGAACAAGACCCCAAGGGCCTAGAAACCAAAAACACACATGGGTAAAAACGCAACAACAAGCCAAAATCCATGTTAAACCATTTTCAAAATTGCATATATATATGCACCTATATGGTGCCCCTTTAATAACATGTTAATCATGACAAGTTGTGCTTTATGATTAGTATGGATGTTGAAAAATCTAAATTGAACCATTAGATCTTTTGATTTTGAATTTTGATTTGAACAAAGGACCTTTAAAGTTGAGCAAATGTTTTGTTACTAGTTTCACAAAGGGGCCCTTGATTATCATAGTATAAAAACTTTTTTATGTTGAATTTTTTTTAATAATATGGGACTAATAGGCACATTTCTTCATGAATTTCCTAAAATGAGTTTCTAACCTTTTGGAGACCTTCATCCTCTTTGGGGAACTTCATGGAACATTTCCTATCTTAATTGTTGCAAGTTTGAACTTGTAGGGGCAAAACAATTACAAAGTGAACCTGTTTGTTATAGTGTGGAATTGGTTAGGTGGGTGGGGTGGTAAATTTTTAGTTGAGAAATTGGATGTAATGTTCCAACTTTTTAGGATTTTCAATCAAGCTGAAACACTTTGAATGACTTATTCTTGAACATTCCATGGTGTTGGAAATATTGGGGATGGAAATTCAAATTGATGTCAGATGCGTTAGTTTAGTTGTTTAGTTAGGTCCCATTTAGTTATGGATAAACTGGGTTAACTAAACTTATTAGTTTTATTTTGAACTAGTTCAAATGTGAATAGAGTTTGAGATATTTTTCCATGGGATATAATGTTAAGTTGTGTGATGTCAAATGACTTTTGGTGATTTGAAATTTCAAAGCATAGTTTTTTACTTTGTAATTTTATTATGTTTATGTAAATTTTATTGTTTTTTTATTATGCTTTGGGTTTGGATTCTTGCGTTGTTATAGGTGAATCACATTTTGATTTAAATGTGGTGTATAATTTAAGGTATTTCTATGTGTTGTGTTGTATGTGTGATGACAATGATAGTTGTAGGTGTTGACATAGGAGCATAGGACATTGAATGAAAAAATATTTGATAGAAATGGAAAAACCATTGGTGTGTTGGAGGAATGAATGAGTGGTGTTCTTGAGAAGTGTAGAATTCTTGAATAATTAGGCATTTCATTGTGTAATGGCCTCGTTGCTTATATGAAGTTCAAACCAATGTTTGGTGAGTATCAGTTTTTGTACATATTGATTGTTATTGATATTAGACCTTTTGAACAATTTCATAAAAACCTCATATTGGTATTAGATCTTTCAAAAAACTTCCATACAAACTTGGTATTCGTATTGGATTTTTGAAAAACTTTCATACCAACTTGTTTGTGGTATTCAGGTTTGAAATTTAGTTTTGGCTAAAATGAGATAGGTATATTTTTAATAATGAGATTAATATAACCATGGTATGAAATTGGTATTACCTCATGTCCTTACTAAGTAGGTATTGGTACAAGGCTAGTTTCATTCCATGTCCTGGTTAACATGTATGCATTATGTTGTGACCTTAGCCTTGGGTTCATGATTAAGGTTAAAGTACAAGAAGGAAATCAAGTTGAAAGAATATTTTAAGATTTAGACACATTCGCACAAATGTGCAAGAATGAATTCATCCTAACACTCTCATTTTAAAATTGAAATCCCATGGTGTTTTGAATATTTGAAACAAGGTTTGAAGGATCAAAAGTTGTCCTTGAATTAGGCACTCTTTGGAAAGGGTTTGAAAACTAGATATCCAAAGATAACTCACATTTTCAATTTTGAGATCTAAAGCACAAGATATGATCATTCTTATTCAAACTAGCAAGCCATTCAAACAACCAATAGATGGGTTCAAATGACCTCCAAATGCAATGTGTAGTATGACATTTGAAAGGTCTTTTCTTTAGCTACAACTTTGCCCTTGAAAGTTCCCAAATTGAAATTCATATGTAAGAGTTATGATCCCACAAAATAAAAAGACTCATAATTTCATAATTTAATTTTTTTTAGGACTCCCATTTTAGAATCCTTGCAATTTATGGCACTTCAATCTAATCCTTACCATCATCTATAGATTATATTCTAAAGAAAATAATGGTGATGTTTTTTCAAGTTTGGGTTGTGTTGAATCATGTGAGTGCATTTTTTGTGATTTAGTTTATGCACCATTTTTATTCCAATTTGCATTAATTGCTTTCTCTCAATTTGTGCAAATTGATTTCATTTTAAAATCACATTTGTGAGCTTGTATTAATCCCATGCTAAAACTTTCATCCCTTTTTTTCTCTAGGGAACTAAAGAATGCACCCCAGGTTTGAATTTTATTACAAATTTGAAAAACATGTTTTTTTACCCAGATACCATTTTATAAATTTATGAATGCATTATATTAAGATCAATATTTTTTTTGAAGCAAAATTTTGTCACTTTTCAACAAAGAAATTAGATTTTTAATTTTAATGCAAATTCAACTAGTTTTGCTAAATTATTTGTTAAATTTCACCAAAATTTTGATACTAAAAAAATGAAAAAAAAACACTAACTAGGATGAGATTGGTATTGCCCTAGGTTACACAAGTTTAGTTGATTATTTGATACCAAGACCAATATTGAATTATATATATTAACAACCTAGTACCAACACTAGTCCAAACTAGTGTTGACCAATGTTGGCCAATTATTGAAAAAATCAATTGCTTATAAAAAAAGGGTCTAAATGTTGATTATTATTAACATTTTCAAGTATTGCTTGCAAGACATTACTTTCATGTAGTTTGTTATTAATGGTTTGAATCCAATTTAATGTGAATGAGGTTTTGATTTTTCTAGTTTTGGGGGTGAGTTTTCCCATGGTGTGGTTTTAGAGTCTCATTTTTTTTGTTTTGAAATTTCAAAACACACAAAAATAAATAAACATGTGTTTTTTTTGTGTTTGAACTTGAATTTTCATGGTTTGTAGATGAGTTTTCTTAAAACATAAAAAATGTGATCTAGTTGATAGTGCTAGATTAAAATTTTAAAAATTTGCACTAAAGAAAAAGTTGCAAGAAAAAGGTGGTGTAGCGAGAGCATTGTTGCAACAAGATGTTGATCTTGGGGAGGGATTTTTTGTTTTTTTCCTTGTTCTTAATGTGTTCCCATCAAGTTCTTAAAAGGTTCCCCAAGTTCCCATGTTGTTCTCCCAAGATATTTCAAATAGCACCTCAATTTTATCCCATATGGTTTGCCAAAAGTTCAATTCCCATGTGTATAAACTAAAAAGGTGGGTGGTAAGTGAGCACATATTTTTCAATTTTACAATATGGGGTCAAAAGAGGTGCTTATATTGCAGAGTACCCAATGTTCCAAAAAAATCAGTGTTGATTTAATGAACATGACTCCTTCCCCAAAAGGAAAATTATAAAAAAATGTGATCGCACCCATGAACTAATTAATATGAATCACACTATTAACACACACACACACACATTCTTGAATGAGAGTGAAACAAGCGGATCACATTAACATGACATAAGTGTGCATCATGTTGAATGTGATAATTAGTGTACACTGATCCAAGTTCAAATAGGGGGTAGTAGGGGTGGAACTACTAACATGGGGTGAACAACATCCCTCAAAATGTGAAACCAAATGAACTAGTTGGAACATGAAGTAGGTTTTTTGTTTTTCCCAATTTTGTGATGTAGCCAAAATGACGATCATCCACAAGAAGATTTAGCCAAATTTAAATATAGATTAGGTATGAAAGTAAAAGAAATTTTAAGACTCCTTTACATTTTTGGCTACATGCTAAAACCCAATAAAGAAATTTGGAGATTTTTCAAAAAAATTGTTAAAATCTTTCTATTAGGAGGGGAAAAAAACACATAATTTTAGTCATTTTGAAAATAAATTTGGCTAAATTTAGCCATAAAAAAACAAAAGGAAAAAGAGGGACTTGGATATGGTAGACGTGGAGAGCTCCGAAATAGCTTGCATCCACCCAAAACACTTGGGCCTTTTTGTCTTTTGTTGTTTTCTTGGAAGCTATGGGGGACCGACCACCTTAATGAAATTTTGGCACTAATTGCAAGTAATAAACTAGTAAGGAAAATATTCAAGACCTTGAACTCTACATGATCTGAGTGCAAGTGCACCCATAATTGTGCTACAATCTACTAGACTTGCACCCAATTGTACATATTTTGAAATTTGAATTTATTTCATGTAGACTCTAGAGGTTCTTTGCGCATTCATGAATTCTTTCTTCGCTGTATTCATTGATTTTGGGTATCTATCTATCTATATGGAATTTGATCCTTGATACATCATCATCATCATCATCACCAGCATCAGGTGAGTGAGATTGATTCACCAATTGATTTAATTGGGTGTCAAGATGAATTCCTATTTTTTTTTCATTTTTTTTTTCTATCATTTTTTTCTTCATGTGTAGTTCTTGAGCTAGAATTTGAGCTTTTGTTTTGTTCTATCTCGTTTAGAGAAAGAAGGCAAGAATCAAGATTCTTTTGGGTGGGTGAATTCACTTCTTTAAATTTTCATGTGGTTTGTGAGTTTTGACCTACCCTGCAAAAGTTGTAATCTTGTCAAAAATTATTTTTTAGAAAGATTCATTTGGGTTTTGCTTAAAGTTTTGTGTAGAACCAATTACCCATTTCTTTTAGTGCTGTTAATAAATAAAATTTAGGGGCGTCCCTTTACTTCTTTTGGGTTCAGTCACCTAAGATATACAAGATTTCTTTCTTTTTTTCTCACAATTAATTTTTCAAGTTCATAACTAGGCCATTGAGCCAAATGATTTGCTTCTCTTTGCATGTTAGGGCTAAATGAATGATGAAGCAAATGTCCAAGACTCAAGGTACAAAAATATTGCAAAAGATTCTTGCACAACAATGGGAGGATATTTTCTACCCAGCCTTATTATTTCAGGAGATATAATCAACTACCACATTTGAAGACATTAAGAAAAATCATCATGAACATCATCATCACTTTGTTCAACTATGAAATTATTCCACCCATACTTGATTGTGCACCAAAACTGCCATTAAAGTGAAAATTAATACACTCATAGCACACAGAGAAATATGCTTACATTAAATAACAAGTTAATTCACTTGTTAGACTTAACAACTTGCTTACATTTTCAACCTATTAGGTCACATGTTCCTAAATTTGGGTAACACCTTCCATTTGGGGTAGATCCCAATTTGATTAAGAAGGGGACTTTCCACTTTTGTAAGGTTCCTAGAATTTGAAAAGTTCTTAAAGTGATGAGTTTGGATAAAGTTTTAGATTTAATTTGTTCTTTTCAGAATTTCCCCATTCCAAGTTTCTTGTGTAAAGTAAAGCCGTAGGATAGGGGCATTCCCAAAATAAGGGGTCTAGGATGAGACAATAGCCAAATCCAACCCCCCATTTTGGGAATGTCCCCCACCCATGGCCTTTACTTACCATAAAGCATGAAGCAAAATTTATCATGAACCAAATCTATATAGATCATGAGGTGTAGGAGTGAGAGGGATATTATGCCTACTTTTAGGTGTAAGAACCTTCCCACTTTTGAGTAGTACACATAGTATCCCTCCCACTTTCGAAGAGGGAAATTGATGGGATATAAGGTGCCTTCCAAATGCATCATAGATTTTCTTGGAGTACTTTATGTAAATGTAAATATCAAGTCTTACAAAACCACTAGGGTATGGAAAAAGGGTGGTAAACTCCTCATGAATGTATATGCAAGAGGGTGACAAACTTGTCGTAAATGGAATGTAAAATCTTTCAAAACCACCAAGGTATGAAAAGAGGGTGTCAAACTCCCCATCAAATATATAAATGCCAAGAAATGCCAAGTTTTGTGATAGGAAATAGGTCTCATGCATAGGTAGGTAGGTAGGAAAATAGTAATTATTAGGTAAGTAGATGGTTTATTTATACATATGTAAAGGTTGTTTTTACTACCTACCTACTAACAACCTACTTGTGGGTTGTTAATAGGTAGGTAGGAAAAAAAACAAATAATTTAAGTAACCACCATGGCTAGTAACGGAACTGAAACCCAATAGAAAATTGTTTCTTGACCACTTATCATTCATCCTTCATGGTGCATTGGTGGGTGTTGGTTCATTGTGGTCGGGAAGGCAAAGAGGCACCAAGCATGAGCAAACCACAAAAGGTGCAAGCTCTTAATCAATCCAGTGCACTAAAATTGTTTTGTTTTTAGTGATGCAACATTAATGGCATTCCACATTACTATTACTAATGTAATCTCCATTTGGGTAAAAAGATGATGATTTGCATTTGGGAAGGATTAATCATCATTAGATTGATCTGTCATCCCACATGAATTGCATTTTTTTTTTTTTTTTCTCTATCGACTATGTTTAGTTCTAATGCTGCAAGGAAAAGGATGAGAGCGATAAGCTTATCCACAAGCTTGCCTAAATCTTCTATGCAAGAGGAATTCATGACCAAAACAACCTTTGAAACCTATTTTTCAAGAATTGTCTCTTCTTCTTGGATCTCCAATAAAGAGGACCCAAGGCTTGATTTGAACGCTAGAATTTAAACAGGTAGTATGGAGGAACAAGCTTTGAGTGTGGCTTTAGAAGCCCTAAGGAAAGGCCAATGCATTGCAATTCTAGACTTAGAATCCAGGGAGGCCGAAAATAACCTTTTCTTCCTAACAACTTTTATTTCTCCTCTTTCTATGAAAACTTTAAGGACTAAAGTAGGAGGCCGGAGCTATACATCTTTGTGGCTCATGAAATCGCTTTTACCTTTGGTTTCCCTTTCATTGGAAAGATATCCACTACCCACCCACAACTCTTCTTCTTTTATTTCTAGCAAACTCCCATCATTTCACTTTCTGAACTTTTTGTAGAAACAATTGGGAGCTTGGTTTTTAACATAATTTTTGGAGTAGTTCTCCAATTGGGGTTCTTGCAGTTCTGCTTGGCTTATTTAGTGAGGAGCTATTATGACAACACTGATCTAGTTCTATACCTAACTTAAAGACACTAAGGTTTTGGCACTAAATGTGTCAAATTTAAAAATCTATAAACAAACTTACAAATCACAAAACAATAATGCAATATCAGTATCCATCGATGGGAACCTTAAACCCTAATCAATTGATCTTGTACTATGTCAATTCTTAAAAGAAACCTTCATGTTTGGTTGTTTCATGGGCTTGTTGATGATGTTTATTGATTTCAATTTTTTTCTAAATTGAATTTGACAAATGGGATCATTTCATAATGAGCTTGGTCGGGCCTTTTCACATTCCATAAGAGCTTACAATTTGATCTACATTGTACTAATGTCATTTAAACGTAAAAATGTTTTAAGACCCTAAACCTTAACCAAGTGTGGAGAAAACAATGAGGAATACTTTTATGTGTTTGTTAGTGGATACACCATTGGAATCAATAGCAACAACAGTTGTTCAAATATGTTGAATGTTGGTAATTGTGCAAGATTTTCCTCATGTGGGTGGGTGAAATTTTGTATGGTTTGTTGTCAAGTTGGGTGTGTTATGTTATGCAAGGATGGTGACAATTTTGGAACACTACCACCAAAGGTAGCCATAGCTTGGGCATCAGGAAAAAATATTCCTCTTTAAATTGGGCTAGATATTATCAAGGCTCTTCAAGGTGGAGCAAGATCCTAACCATCTAAAAGTCCCAAAAACATCAACTACTTGTATTGGGTTTTCAGAATTCTATATAGAGAGAGAGGTGAATAATTTATTCATTTGAAGTATGGGTTGAAAATCATGGCCATAGAGCCGATTTTGCTTATACCACAATTATCCATTTTATAAGTGGTAGTGTAACTTGATTCCTTTTTGAATGTTTTATTTTATTTCCTTGGCAAACTCGTTAGTTGAATTTCCTTTTGAAGTTCTATTTCCCCCATGTACATCACCTTAAGTTGTTGTTTTCAACTTAGTGCATCGGGCACCATGTTATCCTCTCCGGGCTTCTATCGAATGTTCACATTGAACAAGGGTAATGTGTCTTGCCATCTCACTTGTTTTGATGACAACTTTGGTTGAATGGCGGAGTATTTCAAGGTGATGTTATCGGTCCACACCACCACATCCTCAGAGCTTATATAATGGCCCCAAGTCTTGAGGCAATGTATCACGACCCACATTTCCTTTTCATATGTTAGCCACCTTCATTTTGTCTCATTCAACTTCTTGCTTTCAAATGCCATCAGCCTTCCATCTTACATTGAGACTCCTCCAATTGCAAAGTTGGAGGCATCAGAATGAATATTAAAATCTTTGTCACAGTCGGGCAATTTCAACACATGTGCCTTCACCAAAATGCCTTTCAAGGTTTCAAAGGCCTCATTGCATGATTCATCCCATTCATAAATTTCAAATGGCTTTTTCAAAAGGTTTGTGAAAGGTGTTGCTATTTTTGCAAAGTTTTTAATGAACTTGCAATAATAGGAGGCCAATCTTAGGAATGACTTTAAGGTGGGAACCGACCTAGGTGGCTTCCAATCCAAAATTGCCTTCACTTTGTGGTCATCCATCTTCAAGCCTTCTTGGGTGATTCTATGTCCAAGGAAATCCATTTTCATCACCCCAAATTCACACTTCTCGAATTTAGCATATAACTTATTTTCTCTCAACCTTTGGAACACCTTTTGAAGATGCTCCACATGCTCCTCCATAAAATTGTTATAAACCAAAATGTCATCTATGTATACGACAACAAAATCATCTCGCCACTCATGAAAAATGTCATTCATGAGTGTGTAAAATGTGGCGAGTGCATTGGTGAGTCCAAAAGGCATCACCAAGAACTCGTATGAACCATACCTTGTGCGGTAAGCAATCTTCTCTTCATCCCCTTCCGCAATTTTAATTTTGTAATATCCCAGACATAGGTCAATCTTACTAAACACTTTAATGCTTAAGAGTCAATCAAACAAATCGTCAATTCAAAATAATGGGTATCAATTTTTCATTATCACTTTATTTAAGTCTCTATAATCCACACACATCTTCAACGACCCATCCTTTTTGTTCACAAAAAGGACGGGTGCCCCATATGGTGATTTGTTAGGTTTGATGTATCCCTTTGCGAAAAGTTCTTCAAGTTGAACCTTAAGTTCTTTCAATTCTTCATGATTCATTTGATATGGGGCCACTTTTGACATCACTTCGATTGCATCGTCAACTCGTTTTTTCAAGGGCAATTCATCAAACAACTCTTCGAACATCACATCCGGGAGTTCGTCTAACACTCGCTTAACACATTTTAGTGGACTTACCAAGTTGGTAACTTTCTTTGGCTCAAACTTGTCCAACACACACATCACACAAAACATGCCACAACCTCCCATGCATTTTTTTTCCAAAGTTTTGCCTAACATCAAATGGATGGTTGATCCACCCACACTAGGCACTTCATGTGCCTTCACATGAATGATCCCATTTTTGGATGGGATTCTAACTAGCCTATTGTGCCCTTCTATGAACACATTGTTATGGGTGATGAATTCCATTCCCAAAATGCATTCCATTCCCCTTAAGGTGGAGGCTAACAAATCCACCTTTCTTTTCCAATTCCCCAATCGAAGAGGCATGTTTCTTGCTTACAACATGATTGGACAGGGAACCCCATCTACAAAATGCACTTCAATGGGTGCCTTGAGCTCCTCCAGCTGGAACTCCATTCTTTTAGCAATTTTTTGGGTTATGAAGTTGCGGGAATCCCCTGTGTTTAAAAGACATAACACCTCACATTTAGAAACCTTGCTTTTTAAAAAAATAAGGCGATTGCGTTCACTTTGGGCTAGTTTGATGGTAGGGCCAATTACCTTAGAACCTCCATTGCTTGGTTTGGGTTTGGATAATCTTTGGAATAATGTCCCACTTCATTGTAATTGAAACACATTCCTTTGGACTTTCCGCTAACATCCCCCTTGGGTTGGCTCCCTTTTAAAAGAGCCCATTTTTTACGAAATTTCTTTTGGGTTTGAAACCCGGGCCTTGAAATTGTCTCCTTTTTGAACCCGGGCTTGTCACCTCATCCCACATTCAAGAAACCTTCCACTTTTGTGATGGTTTCAGATAATGAAGTGAGCTGATTCTCTTCAAGCTTATGCTTCGCCCAAGTTGGGAACCCCATCACAAAATAACACACTTGATTTGCCTCATGCATATGTCAAACCTCAAGCACGAGTTTAGTGTACGCCTTTACATATTGGTGTAAGTTGTCATTTCTTGCATTCACAAGGTCACAAAGTTTATATCTTGAAATGTAGTGGGAATTTTTTGGAATAAATTCCAACTCAATGCATTCCTTGAAAAATTCCCATGAGTAGCCATGGGATTTCCCTTCTTCTTGCCTCATTGTCCTCCACCATGTTGAAGCATAGCCCTTTAGATAGGACCAAACAAGTTCCACGACCAAATGTCACCCAACCTTAATGGCATGAAGGTAATCCTCCATTTTCGCAAGCCAAACATTCATTACCTTCTGATTTCAGACCCCATCAAAATTCCTAGGCTTAGTGGGCTTAAATCTTACATTTTTAAATGGTCCTCTTTTGAGGGCCTTAATTAACTTAGTGAAATTGGGCCTATTCATTTAAAATTGTTTTGGAGTGAAAAGGACTATGGTTGGTTGTTTTTCTTCATTTTCATGATCATTATGGTTATCATGGTCTTCTTATTTTTCACAATCTTTTTGTTCCTCCTCATGAATGGTTTCGAATGGAACATTTAGGTCCTAGGTGGGTTTTTCCACCACGGTCTCCTATATTGGCTTACAAGTCTTCTTCCGTGCCATTGGAATTCCCCAATTGGTGGATTGAACTTTATCGGAACTTTGATACTAAATGACGCACCCCCAAACTCCTTGAAAGATTCAAATACAAGTTCAAAGGCGAAAATAATAGAAGAAGAAGGAATTAGGGTACGTTCTTTAGCTCACAACATTTCAGAGGTAAGAAGGGTGTGCTATAGCTTTGGGATGGGGATTAGGACAAGTGACAAGTGGGTTAGCTATTTAGATGGACTTGCACAAACCAAACAAGTTGGTTAATGTGTAATTGGAGCGTTTTTGGTGCATGGAAAAACCACGGGCATACATAGACTCACAAGACTGATCATGGTTTGGACTTAGGGAAGGCACCACCTTCCCCCTTATAATATTCTTTGTGCATGGCCATAGGGGCTACACCTAAATGCCATTTTGTCTTGAGATTCCCATGTTGGGAGTTCCAATTTTTTTGAAATTAAGACTCCCAACACTTTGGAAGCCCATAATTGCTTGTGTAGACCTTTGATTAAGGTGAGGTCTGTAGTGAAGTTGTAACTCTTTTCGAGAACTTTCCAAGGATATGTAGCACACCACTTGCACACATGTAATTTAGGGCGATTTACGACTTTTAGTGGTTGGAAGTCAAATTGGCACTTTGACTATTGGCCCTTTTTTTGGCCATAACTTGTGTTATAAGTACTCAAATGGGTCATGTGAGCCCATTTTAGACATTTATGTTTTAAGAACTTTCCAATGGTATAAAGAAGTTTTCAATGTAATGAATTTGAACCCTTGAAATCGTTTTGTGAACATTCGAAACTCCATAGGGACTCCAACTTTTAAGGTGGCTCCCAAGGTGGGAGTCCACTTGGGAGTGTGTGAGTTCGTTCTCTCACATTTTCTCGCACTTCGGGAATGTAAATGTGACTCTTGTGTTGCACTCTCAGTCTGCACCTTTCCATGCCCTTACCTTGGTTGCAAGCCCAAGGTTAGAGTTATGACATGCAAGGTATCTTGCCTTCACACTACTTTTGTAGTGTTAAATTAAGCAATTATGGACTTTCACAAGTGCCAAAAGTGTTACACCTTAGTGTGCTTTCACCCTTGTAAGAATAAAACAATTCCAAAAGTAATCCCAAAAGGGCATGTGTGGTTCATGTTATCCTATTTGCACCCATTCCATCCACATAATCAAAAGATGCTTAAAAATATTCTATCCTACTCATAGGCTCATGCTCATAAGCTCACATTTATGTTCATAGGTTCACAATATAACATTATTGAAAAATATTTGACATTTGTACAGATTGTGTGCAAATTGTGTACCAAGAACTTGGATTTATAATTGGATGGAAATTTTGAATGAACTTTATAATTGGAATTTTTTTTTTGATGAGAAATAAAATTGAACAAAATTTTAGATGAAAGTTGGCAATGGATGATAATATAACTAACGTTGCAAGTTTGAATTTTGATTATATTCCTTTGCACACACATACATTGAGGTATTATATATTCAAATTTTAGTTGAAAGGTGATTGCATACTAAGGTGGACCAAAAGTGTTAGATTTTAGAGTCCATTATTTTCCTTTTTCAAAAATTTTATTGCAAATATTTGATGTTTTAAGAATGCAAATTAGTCCATTTAAAGGTAGGAGGCAAGAAGAATACCTAAACCCTAAACCTATAAGTTTTCAAATTATGAAATGTGTTTTGATTTGATCAGCTAGGGGAAAAGTTGGAAATAAAACATGGATTTTTTGAAATTTTATAATTGACAAATGTTATGTTGGGTAAAATGTTAGTTTTTACAAAACAACATTTATTAATTTTTCCATTTCAATAAGTTATGGACTTTCTAGATTATTGGTAATCTTGCAAAATCCCAATAAACTAAAATATTAATTTGATCATAAATCCTTATTTTAGGATTATAATAGCTTCATAATCATACTAGGAAAAAAAATAAAAAATAAAACATGTTTACTATGTAATAAAATTCCATAACACTTTTTATGGACTATGATCATCCACCTTATATCATTTGAAAAGTCCACCTTATAATGAAATGATGACAATTTATTTTCAATTTTTTAAATTTGACTTTTCAAGTGTTATAGTTTAATTAAATGAGCCCCTTTTAAAATTTTCAATCAAACTTCAACACATATTATACCATACTTAAAGGTACCCCATAAAAACTACCCCTGCAACACCAAAAAATGGACTGTTTAATCTGCAACTACCTTGAAATGGAAACAAAATTCATTTCACCACTTGAAAAATTGTATATTCAATACACTTTTCATTTGAAAACATAATAACAAGTATCTCAATTCATTTCATTTGTTTCAAGCTTTACATTGGGCAAACCATCTTGCATTTCAAACTATTTACAATTTTAAAAATATCTTGAATCTACATGACAAACTATTTTTGGGCTACAACCTTAGCATGATTAATTAAACATTGGATTTCATTCTAACTTTAGATGAGAAAATGAATGAAATCTTTTGTTTACTTACAGTATATGATATCTTAAAGAATGTAATAAATGTGTTTGCAATGCACCCACTTCATTATACCCAATGAACTTGCCATCATTGTGATAAAATGAACATAAATGCAAGTTAAGAAATTTCCAATTGGCACTTCATATTGCTTTGTGGTTGGGGGTGGGCCAAAGGTGATCTTGTACATTTGTCCATACCTTGGTGGAAGAACATCTATGGATGCAAAAGACTAACTTCCAAAAACCAATCGATCTTCCACTTGTTTTTTTGTAAGGTTGAAAGCTTCAACGTTGTTGGCCACCAAGTAGTTTTATTATTGCAAACTTTTGGCCAAAAATTTGCATCCAAAGGCTGATTCACCAAAGTAGAACTCTCATTCCCAAAAACATTTAAGGGTTACATTTTCATTCCTCACATAGAACAAATTCAGCTTCTTCTAGCAATGTGACCTCATCATGAGTCAACTTGTTCCTTGCACGTCATATTTTAGGCACAATTGACCTATCTATAATGTAAGTTTTTCTAATGCCTCCAGCACAACGAGTCAAATCAGCAACGCAAAACCAAAACTTGTGACAGGTAGGCATAGATCCTTTTTAAGTGACACCATAACCCATCATAGCATGGACTAGGTATATGTTTCATTAATCAAGATTGTACTCAAGACTGAATGATTGATTTCACTTCAAGAAAGAAACTGGCAGTTGCCAAACCCTGAAGTGCATAAAGAAAAACACAATTACAGAACCAACTTGGTTGTAATTAGTTCAAACTCACAACAAACAACATTAGACATCAAAAAGCTGGGCACTCCTTGCACACACCTACAACACTATAAGAAACCAAAAAAAAAAAAGCAAAGCAAAAAAAACACAAA
>Ga0209611_10007055_pt1 | contig 18118 bp, 17 predicted proteins | sample S1TSphgellanicum_3_FD_187693 | JGI IMG/M metagenome (GOLD analysis project Ga0209611, IMG submission 187693) | Host-associated microbial communities from peat moss isolated from Minnesota, USA - S1T2_Fc - Sphagnum magellanicum MG (SPAdes) (version 2) | ecosystem: Host-associated > Plants > Peat...
TTTTTTTTGGGAATTATCAATTTCGCCAGAATTCCAAAAGTAGGATGTTCACTTAGTATTTTGGCAAATTGGACATGGCAAACAAGATGCAAAATAACAAAATCAACTTGGCGAAATACCCAAGCAAATGGTATTCCATAAAAATGACTGAATAAATATCATAAGGAATGTAAGAACTTACTATGTAGGTAGCTAGTAAGTAGGTAAGGCACTTAGTGACCACTAGGTAGGTAGGGGAGGGGCATGTGGTATAGGAGAAGGTTTTGGTGGTAGTACCTTCCGGGTTTGAGGGCCCACCTGAGGCTGGTAGGCCGAAGGAAGGTGCCCAAAAATTTCGAAGGTATTACTAGCAAAACCTTCACCCGTGTAGAGATCCTGGTAAATTTTTCTTTCAACATTTTTTCATCTTTCTAGGCTTTTTTTTTGGTCATGTCCTCTAGTTAAATGGAAAACAGATTTAACGAGGAGTAGGTTTGAATGAAGATTAATACACAATGAAAAAATTCACAATTTAGTAGCTGAAATGGAGTTTTCTTGCAGAAATATGTAAAAAATTCTGGATTGGTCCTTTAATATATAGCCAAATCTGGCCATTAACCTATATATATATATATATATGAATATGATTACAAAGACACAATGAGACAAATCACATTTTAGTAGCCCAAAATGATGATTCTTATAGGAATCTTTAAAATCTTTTGCAATTGGTCCTTTAATACATAGCCAAATCTGGCTATTAATCAAAATATGTAAATTTGTAAAATAAAATTTTGGCAATAACAACTTTCCATACACTTTTTTATTTTAGTTTTGCCAAGGTTTTTTAAAAATCTCCACCTAAACTTTAGGTGCCGAAAGCAGATCTGTGCCCGAGGCCGGTAGGCCAATGGAACTGGTCAAAAATCAGGGAAGGGCCTGTACTCCTTCCTTTTTCCTACGTAAAGCAAAGTTGGGATTTTTTCACTTTTTAAAAATAGTGATAAGTTGGCTGGTACCTTCAACTGGTCAGAAGATCCCAGTGCAGCCTGCTGGTACTTTCCACCACAGAAGATCCCGCTTGCTGAAAACAGGTTTCTTCAGGTAGGCAAGGGAGCTGAAAGTACAAAGGAAAAAATCCAGGCAGTGCTTTGCGACTTGATGAATATTGGCAAAAACCAAATCCTGACAATTTTGAAGTTAGCTCAACGTTTTTTGATTGCCAATTTCAAATCTATCAATGAGAGAACTATAGGCGTATGGGATAATCTTCTTGTACAGGACAATGGATATAAGATTGTTGTAGCAATTCCTTTCATCATGCTTTTATATCATATCCTTTGTTCACAATTTCCATCTTATAAACTATATAAATAAGCGGAAAAATAAAATCACACACATTCTTCTTTGGATGTGTCAAAATGTTAAATACATTTTGTGATGAACCAATGAAGGAGGCTCATAGCCAACAAAATTAATTGGACCCTCCTAAAAGATCTTAAGATTCAAAACTTGATAAAAAAAAATGCCTTAAGATCCAAGGGTTGGGTCTAGGGTCAGATCTAACCAACCTTGACTTACCCTAGGTCAGGTGTGGGTTCAGATCTCAGGATAACTGCTTGACCCAAGGCAAGTCTTGTCCCATTTAGATCCCCCAGGCTTGGTTCTTGGAACTGGATGATATTGAAAATCCTAACCTGGCCACCAACATTGGTATGCATATGTTCTTTCATTCTTGAATGTTGAAATTCCAATAATTATCAATGCACAAGTACACTATGGATGTGGCTCTTTCAATGAACAAAATGGAAATTAAGTTTTGATAAGGTTGTTTCAATCTAGACACACAACTCAACACTAGTATTCATTTATCTTTAATTGTTGATGCAATAAATGCTTGTAAAATGATTTCAAATTATCATAGCATTATTTATATTGCCTTGGTCCCAATTTTCAGATATCACCTTTCTGTTTATGTTGGTACAAATAACACCACACCAATAATGAATTATTGAAACCACCTCAGTTTTCCAATATTAAAAAAATCCCAAATACCCTTGAGATTTTCAAAAGGTTGATACATACCCATATTAGCTCAGTATAAGAAAAATAGCACCTGCCTCCCCCCACCCCAAGTTGCAAAGAGAATGTATTACCGTAGTACCTAGGCCGGTTTGCTTAATTATATTATTTTGAGGAATGTTGAAATTTTCAGAAAATTATTTCTGAAAGAAAATAAAGAGTCAGATGGAATATTTGAGAATGTTTACTATTTACAATTTTACGTCCATTTGGGACCAGAAAGTCCATTAGACGAAAGGTAGATCATGGAGGATATATTGTCCTCTGGTATTGGCAACATGCCACAAACTTGGCCAGGGCGACTGTGTTCATAGTTTGCATGAGCCCATCAAGAGTGCTCGTGTGGGTGAGGGGTAGGGTCGAACAAAAACGTTCCCTAACTTTTTGTGTATTTGGACAGACAAGGAGCAAGTGTTTTTCATCCTCTACCTTCCCCAAGTTGCAACCTCAACAAAGCCTCTCTCCGTATGGCATGCCCTTCCACGCACCTAACACTACCTCAAGTTGCGTGTTGCCACATCAAAACTAAGCCAAAACTTTTCGTAGCTGAACACAGCTGATGTCACACAAGTAACTTTCACTCTTGTACAACATACCTTTGAAGCTCAAATATCTTGTTTGCACGTTGGTCCCAATCTCGCGGTTGGTAAAAATCTTTTCAATGAAAGCCAATCGCATATTATCCTTCACCTTTTTTACACTCAACATTGTGTGGGGAAAACGTGAAAAGGGTGGGGCCCCAACCTCTTGGTTGATTGGGCCTCTCGTCATAAATCTAGCACCAACTGGTTGCATTAACTGTAGTGCGGCCAACTTAGCCATCTGAGCTCCCACTTGTACGTTGTGTGCATTGCACCAAAATACTTGGCTCTCCGCCCAACCTCTCACCCTTGCTAGATGAATCGGATGTATGTGCGTTGTTCCAGGAACCGTTCCCAACGGTGGTTGAGAAGTCCTCACTTGGAGTGCATGGGTCATTGCAAGTTAAGGCGCCGTTTCCAACGGTGGTTGAACTGGAAGCAAAAAATTTATTACTTCATAAGGTTGATTTTTTAATAGCCATTTTTTCATGGATCCAACCCAACATTTCTTTCCCGCATCAAGCATAGCGAGATGGGCTTCCCATGCCTCTCCCAAAATGCGGTCTTTAATGACCATTCTCACATGGTTATAGTACAACAATGCTTATCCCCATGCAAAGTGTTCAAAGGGGAATTTGCCAAATTCTGCTAGCACAATGGACATGCTGGTTGTTTTCACACCCCAAGCAAGGACTTGAGGAACCTTCGGTACACTACTTCAATAGCCTTTATTTTCTTGAAGTCCGCCCAAATCTCACAAGCATAGCTTATTATGGAACGCACTAACATGTTGAAGAGGTCACAATGTAGTTTAACATCCATAATACATAACTTCACATAACGGTGGTTTAATGCGAACAATAAGTGCCTACTGGCAACTATTAGATGTTCCACTTCACTATCCATGTTTGGGGTGGTCTCGAACAGGATCCCCAAGTATTTGAAGGTCTGCACACACTCAATAACGTCACCTTTGAACATAAACTCTTGGCATGGGTGAGCAAAATTGAACACCATGACTTTTGTTTTTTTCACGTTCACTGTAAATCCACGTTCAGCACAGAACTGTTGGAGTGCGTTTAATTGTTGCTTTAGTCCCACCTTTGATTCCGACGTCAGAACGAGGTCATTTGTAAAAAAAAGACAACCATACGTGCACATCGCATTATCTGTCGTCTAAATGCCCCTCTAAGGCATCCAAATATAACCCAAATAGTAAGTAGCTAAGAAGACAACCTTGCTTCACACCTTGTTGACACCTTCAGTTGGAGGTGACACCTTCGTTTGGGTGGTTAATGCGTACAGTATCCTTGGCACACATCGCCTGTAGGCATCGCAAAAAACGTCCCTCCACCTCGAGGCTAGCGAACATTTGCCAAAACACTTCATGTGGCACAATATCAAACGCCTTTTTGAAGTCCACAAAGCAGTAATAAAGTGATTTCTTTTTTGCCTTGTTGTGTTATATCAAGAATTGGTTAGTAATGCGATAATCTTTGCGAAACCCAACTTGACCCTTGGCACGTAGCCCATGTTGTTTAGCCCACTCGTTCAACCTTTTGTCCAAGATCATAGTGAACAATTTTGCTAGGATAGGCCCAACCGTTATCCCCTTATAGTTGTCAAATTTTGAAGCATCACCCCCTTTAAAAAGTGCGTGAACCACCCCAGTGGAAAGGGCTTCTAGAAAGCCTTCCTCTAGAAAGCAGTTGAACGTTGTCAATAGTGGCATGTGTAGTAGCTCTCCTGCATCAAAAATGAACTCAACTTTCATACCATCCAAACCAACAGCTTTGTTCCTTTGTAGTTTTTTCAGTGCTTGAAGCAGCTCAGCAAGTGTGATATCTATGTTCAGGGTGTGGCTAGGTGGAGGTTCGGTCACCTGAGTAGAATGATTAGTTTGCAGCCATATGAGTGGCGGAGATTGGCCAACTAGCCCATGGAAGCCTTCCAAAAGTGTAGCTACATTAATCTTGTCCACAACGGGTGCCTTTGGCTGGTACTTTTTCCAGAACAAAAGCGCATCCACCTTGGCAAGCGCATACATATGTTGAGCTCTTGTAGTTTCCTAAAAAATTATTTTCCTTTTTAATAAATTTTTAAGTTTACTTGCCAGATGTTTAGCGATGTGCAAATCGGGGTTAGCTTTCAGCCATAGCCTTAACTCACATTTCACTATATGGCAGTTAACATCAAACTAGGGTTTATGGCAGTGTCTCTCTCTGCAGCTCCCTCTCAAAGGCTTGCTGCCAAAAGTAAACTCTATTGTAGCACCCACGCATTGTTCTAGTAGGTCAACTAACCCCTCTGCCCCCAAATGCCAAATCGAGTCAACAACCAACAAGTTTCCAAGACTTGATGTTAGGGCAAGCTGATACTTTTCAACTTTTGATTTATCATATTTGAACCCAGGCAAGATTTTTTTTGTTACAACCGTATGTTGTGGTTCAATGATGCTGTAATCGATGTTCAACCGTAGGCGCGATGGCATGTGGTCAGAGTCTCCCCCCATCGTGTAATAGCGGGTGTCATCTATTATCACCTCGAGGTGTGTAGCAGCTTGTCAAATTGTAGGTGAGCCAACAATATAACTGACAGTGATGTGCCCCCCATTTGCCAAACAAGTGAACTCCCTTGATTTGTCACAAGTGTCCGGCCATTGAGGATGAGCAACCCAGCGTCATAGCATAGTTCCAGGAACTCACGGCCTTAACCAGCAACACTGGCGTTGTAGTTTTGTCACTTAGCCACAATGCTTAGTTATTCAGTCTTAATAAGTTCAAGTGCCTGTAACAGTTCACAAACATCACTAATGTCAATGGTATTTGGTGGCGCTGCAATATGCGCATTAAAATCCCCTTCTAATAGTATTATGCCCCCTAGAGTTTGAACTTCAGTAATATCTACTGCCAGGTTTTGGAATAAGGTTTCGTTCTTGTCTTTGGAGCTAATAAGGGCAACATAAACCATGTAAACAAACAAGTTAGGGGCAACACCCCTGCTGACCCCTAACCATAGATAAGAATCGTGGCTTCCTTCCTTCCATTATGATAGGTTTGGGCCAAGGTGGCTACAAAAGTAAGCAACACCCCGCCTGCTATGTTTTATCACTTTTGTTGTTCCTAGTTGCACAATGCACATTACCGCAAATGAGGCAAACCTTTCAATGTGTGGCAAATGTTGGCCTGGGAAGTGCCAGGTTTCTAGTTTTTTAATAAGATGAGGTCAGCACCCTAAAATAATTATAGTATTTACACCCATGTTTCCAGTTTATTTACACCACCCCCGTGCATGTTCCATAATACCATGCATAGGTCAGTTGCGCGCTTGCTTGCCACTTTAGCCTCCTTGAACAACGGCCATAATTCTAACTTGCGCACCTATTTTGTGGGCATGAGGTCCTCGTCTAGGCCCAACTTGGTCCCCACCAGGCCTTTGCACCCTCGCAGCGTAGCCTGACAGTCTTCACTCGTTGCGAACTTGAGTAGCACTGCGTCGAAGCGCATGCCTGCCATCAAGGTGGAGGCCTGTGTAGTTGTAGGCTGTTGCCGCATGGCGGTGATGACCTTGGCGTGTAATTTCATTTGGCCCTACAAGAGTTCTGTGTTGAGTTGTTGCACCAGCTCCTTTTCGGTCTCACCCTCCTTAGCCTCAAAGCCTGTGAGGCGCAGGTTGAGCTTCTGCTCCTCTTGTTTGGGCACATCAACCAAGGTCTCCACACCCCGGTTGACCACCTGGTGCACATTCTTGGCCATCATTATGGTCCACTTGGGCTCTTTCGAAGACGCAACCTTGGCTGTGACAGTTGTAGCCGCTTCGTGTTCCATCAGTTGGTTGATCGCAAGGTTGCCAACAACCGCAAAAGACACAATGTTCTCAATGGCCGCCTCCATATTGAATAACCATGTGTCAACAGGTGAATCGTTGGTCTTGAGGCCCATGACTAGCCAATGTTCGGCCAGGGTTGCCTGGTAGACCACTAGGGGTGCATTGTTTAGGATGTTGAGCTTGGGTGTTGTTGTAGTGCATTTTGGCAGTGTCCTTTTTTAGCATGAAAATGTTCGATGTTACATGAAAGGACATAGTATCGGTGCGGCATCAAGCACCATTGTAAAGTTCTTCAAATCTTAAACCTTAAAATGTCTATTTTTTAAAAAGGACTTGAAAAGTTTTTTAAAAACAAAGGATTGGGACGCCAGAGACAAATGACTATAACCAAGGGCGAAGAAACCATAATGAAAAAAAAAAAAAAAAAAAAAAAAAAAAACGTAACTACTCGAATAAGGGAGTTGAAATGAAAGAGAAATTGAAAAAGAGAAAGAAAAGGAATGCAAAAGAGAAGGAAAGAAAGAAGAAAAAAATTTAAAAATGAGAATTTGGATTAAAAATGGTGGACTTAAACGGTAAGCCTAGTAAGCAAACGGAATGTATCATTTCTCAAAAATGGAATTCTTCAACAAACATTTGTCAAAATGGCCAATTACTATGATATTGTTTTTAGTGTTGTTTAGTTCCACCTTTTGAAGAAAGAAGCATTGGTTGAGGTCCATTCAAGAACATGGATGTAGATCTCATGAATACGTAGTTAGATGAACAGATTGATTGATGTAAAACTCAAGTTTTGACTTATTCGTCCTCATCCAAAACGTAGGAAGATGAACCCACCCACCACCTTGGGTGAACCAATACCCACATTTGTACCATGGTTAAAAATCCCAAAATCCATCAAAATTTAAATTTTACAAATATCCCATGGGGGGGGTCTCTGAGTTCAAATCTAACATTTTTTTTTGGGCTTAAATTTGTTCACAAAGGTGAAGCTACCACCATGCATGCTCGTTCACCCTCGCTTGCACCCACCCACCCCTTTGCAAAAAAATCATTTCTGAGGAAATTCTGGTTTTTTCTGGATTTTTGGAAGGTTTCAATGAATGGATTGGTGGGAATAATTTTCTAGGGCATAATTCTTCTTCCATGTGGAAGGTTGCTTGATGCAAATTTTAAGCGGTTTGGTGCGTGTGAGGCCCCGGCCGGCCGGGTTCCACCCCCACCAAGACCATGTGGAATTGACAGGAGTGGTATGGTGCAGAATGTGAGGCCCATCCCGGTTGAGGCCCACTATGAGCACATGCAACCCCGGGGGGGGGGGCTTCATATTGAAAGCATTTTGTTTTTTTTGTTTTTTTTTTTCTATTGCTGTAAACAAAATGGCCTAACCTATTATGAGAACAAGGGGGGTGTGTCACGCATTGTGGCCTTGCCATTTACATTAATTAAAAAGTATCTTAAGGCAAAAGAAGAATTACGGAAACTCAAATATTTCACCATGCAAAAATAATATAATCTTCCCAAAAAACATCCTCTAAAAGAAACCTAAATCCTTCAAGATATTATTATAACTCTATAAATAATCTCAAGTTTCAACACAAGCCAAAATATCATCTCTCAAAAATCCTCATATAAAAATTAGACCTATTATTCTTACCTAGGGGCCAAAATCCCTTAAGCTACTATACTTTATAATGAATCTAAACACAATATCCTTTGCCTTGGTTAGAAAAATTGTAGTACAAATGTAATCCCTCAAAAAATTAATATCCATAATTTGCCTGAAAATTTAGTTGGTAGCTAGAATTTTTTTTGTGAATTGTTTGGAATTTTTTCAATAAACAAAAAAAAATTCAGGAAAGCAAAGCACTAGGTGGGATACAAATTTTACCAAATTTCTATGTGCCAAAATGGTTGTCTTAATTGTAAGTGAAATTTTCATTAAGATATATCTACACCCATCTTGGAATTAAGACTTTGGACAAGTGAGGTAATTTTGTTAATTTTTTCTTAATTGGAAAACTTCTGACCAAAATAATTGTTTTGAAAATGAATTGAATTTTGAAGGTTTTCAATTGCTGAAAGTGAGAAAAATAGTGAAAAAATTGACAGATTTGTATATTTTGTTTTCAATGTGTAGCCAAAATTATAATGAATGATTAAATATTATATTTTCATATTTGGTTTATAGCTTAATTTTGTTAAATCTTCTAAGTGATGATCACCACCTTGGTTGCAAACAAAAAATATTAGAAAAACATTGATACATATGGTTAGGCATATATTATTTAATGATGATGATTCATTAGAAGTAGTTTAGGTTTGACAATTTTAAATTTCATAAGTCATTGTCATAGATTTAACATTTTCAAATTGAAATTTAATTAGCCCATTCCCAAGTGAAAAGGCATGGAAAGGTGTTGTTTCAAATTTGTGTATTTTAAGAGTTTATTCACCAACACCATATTCAAAAGAAGATTTTGAATAACTTTTCTACCAATTTGTGTCCCATTTTTTAAATTGAAGTTTAATCCAATTCAACTAAATCTTAATCTAATTGTTACAAAATTCAATTCAATTGGAATGAATGTGGTTATTTCATTTCAAGAACAATTGGAATTTTTTTGTTTCACAAAAATAAATTTGTCTTATTTTTAGTGTTGGTGCAAATAATGATAATTTATTGCATGTTACACATTGCATCATATCATCATTATCCTTTGGTTAAGATTCAATTATATCAAGGTTATTGTTATGAATGCTAACACTAAACATGATCACATGATAAACAAATTTCATTTACATGGATTTCCATTGATGATTTTATAATCCATTCAAATTCCATTTGTAATTAACTTGTAGTTCACTTATAGTTAACTTATAGTTTGTTTTTAAATAACTTGCAATTAACTCCTAGTTCTTTTAGTTCATTATTAATTCATTTTATGTTCACTTTTAGTTCATTTATGGTTCATTATAATTAAGAAGACTTTCAAAAAGGTTCATTGGTCAATGGGCATATGGAAACCTCCATGTAAATTTTTGTGAATTAAGTTTCCAACGAGATATAAATAGAAGTAAAACCCCCATTATGTTTAGTTTATTCAACATCAATCTATGGTATAATTGTGTTTTGTAGCCTTATTATGTTCCTTTTGTGTTTATGTTTTTATATTTTATCATAATAAAAATTTGTTTGCAAGTTTTTTTTTGCACAATTTGTGTTCTTGTCTTTATTTTTTGTGATTTGTCTTGGTTTCTATGTATCATGTTTAGATTTAAACTTAGGTTTGTATTTTCATCATTCGCGTTCATTGTTATTGTGCTCATGCCCATGATAGTTATTTGAACATGTCATGTCATTGACATATGGACATGTGTTATTTAATTAAACTTCATATGGATATGCTGACATTGTTCAAAGGATTGTCAACAAAAGAACAAATGTCAATGGAAAAGATGAGAATGCAAAAATCCCTTTGCATTTAACATGTGAAACAACCATGTGGAGTTCTTTAATACTATTCATGGTGCTCATTTTCCTTTTTATATATATATTTGTTTCATAGATCATAAATTGTGTAAATTTGTGTGATTTCTTGCAATCATGTAAATATTGTGTAGGAGTTATATCCACAAAAGGCAAGAGGGCATAAAATGTTCTTCCTTTATATATATATATATTTGGCTAAATTAGTTTGATATGTGTTTTGATAATATGCTTAATTTATGCATTACATCATTTTTATATAACACAAGCCCATGATATTAATCTATTTATAGCTCTACAAGTGGGTTTTAAGTGACATTGTTAGTCATATTTTAAAAGAGAAGAAAACAATTGAATTATTTAAAACATACATGTTTGTCAAATTATTTAATAAAAATAAAATAGATTTTAAAAATGAAATTTATAAAAATAAATAAATCAAATAATGGTTAGATAAGTATATTTGTGAATAATATTATATTTGAAATTCACATTTGACATTTTGTTGTCAAGTGTAAAATCAATTTTTAGCAAAATTGAACATGGACTTATGAAGGTTTACAAGACATTATACATGTAGAATATCATTTGATCATTATTACAAGATAGCACACATAATATGAATTAATAATATATATATATTTTATGCATGTCTTGTGACAAAAATCAATATGTTATTCACAATCCATTGGGATAATGACATGTTTAACAATCTAATTTTTTTCTCTCATAAATGTATAGAAAGATGTTTACATGAATCTTCTATTGAATGAAAATAATCTTTTTATGTATTCATGATTAATTAAGTTTGTGATGATTTTATTAATTTTTAAAAATATTGTTTAATTAAGTATTCAATTTGAAACATCATTAATTATATGAATAGATGACCAACATTGTACTCATTGCAAATGTCATTTCTTGATGATAAACCTTAATAAGTTTACAATATAAAAATTTGTGATTTTTATTATATGAATTTAAAGTATCCTTGAAAATTATGGAAACATCTAAAACTATTATTAACATTGCATAATAGGATAAATATGAAAATGTTACCATAAAATATCAAAACTTGACTAGATCAACTGGTTTGTATGTAGACATTAAAAACTCATTGGATTATTCTTGTCTTGTATGCAAATATGACCTACTAAAAAAAAACATCCATCTTGCTTATCGCATAACTTATTGTATATTGATGCCATTTTTAAAATTTTATTTTATTTATTATTGTCGGGCCTTGGCATATTTGACATTAAATATATTATTTGTGAAAAAAATTGTGATTTTCAAATTTAGTCTTTTCAAATAACAAAATTTTGTCAAGAAAAATACATCTAGGCTTTTGGAATATTCAAAAATATTTTATTCTTGACATGAAAATTTCAATTTTCAGTAATTATTAAACAAAGACTAGTGAAATTTTCTTTGTACTACATTAATCAAAATTATAAGGAATCTTGAAAATATTATGAATTTATTACATCATGTTGTGCTTTCTACATTCCATGAATATGTTGGGGTTACAACTTTTTTTCAATGTGTGTCATTAATTGAATTGAATGCATGCAAGGATGAATGACTTGTTGTCATAAAAACTTTACAAGAAGGAAAAAATAAAGCAAAGAAGGTGAGAAAATAAAGGAAGAAGAAGAAAAAATGATCTAATTTGTGGGCAATACACCAATGCTTGCAAATTGGGTGCAAAATGAGATGAGCAAGATTTTAAAAATGATTAAAGTTGATGATAACAATTTTTTTTTGAATTATAAAATTTCTAAATTTTTATGTAGTTGAAACATGTTCAAAATTTGACTCTTGGTTTCAAATTTTACATAATCAAATATTTAAATCAATTGCATGTTTCTCAACATGTTATCATTATGTATCATATCAAAGTCTTGCAAACCTTCACATTATTTTGTGCATGATTCACATTCAAATGCATTTGTGTTTCACCTTTTCATTCAACAATTACATTTTAAAGCTTAACAACCTATTGAATAACACACTATTTATATTTGGAAAGATGGAGCTTAAATTATAATTAAAATTTTTGACCAACACATCATGATTGCAAATTGTTTTAGATATCTTAAATCTTAACATGTTCCATATGAACAGAACACATCTAAATGTATTTTAAACCATTAGACCACATTTTACATCCATACATTACTTAATGAATTTAATATTGATTAATTCTCATAATGTTCATAATTCCAACAATTTGTAACATTTAATTCAACATAATGGTAGCTTTTGGTTTTTATTAAAAATAAAAATTACAAATAAGTCATTATGAAATTCAATTATAACTATAATTTCAAAATTAATTTTTGACATTTAAAATAAATTATACTGGTATTTTCAATTTATTGATGATTTAAACTAATAATAAGAATAGTATAATAAATTGACATAAGTAAATTTTATTAAATAAATAAATATAAAGACATAAAACCGTTAAATTTCATTTTACATTGTTTGGTAATATTTTAGTGGAAATTTTTTAATCATAATTAAAGACGCATTCAAATTAACAATGAAAATGAAATACCCATTAAAAACATCTTATCAAAGTTGGACAAATTTTTACACTTTGGGCTCCTCGTTGCCACACACCACAAGCTATGATCTCACACATAGAATGGAAGGCAAGAGAAAAACACATGATGAGATATAAATAGACAAGAGTGAAAAAAATAAAATAAAATAAAATTATAAAATAACAAATTATAATCCAAAAATGGCTCTAAAATCATTGCAATGACAATCACCAACATACTCATCCTACATAAACGAGTTTTGATGAAACTAAGGGTCGTTGGGAAGCATGGTAGGAAAGACATTGCGTGATACATAAACTAGTTATGATGAAACTAATGGTCGGTGGCAAGCATGGTAGGAAAAGCATTGGGGGATATTGGAAAGGCTCACAAATATATATATTTTTTGACATAATGAAGGTGCCAAAAAGGATATCATCATAAATGCCATAAATATTAATGTTTTAGTAGATGAAATTAAAATTATATATATTAAAATTAATGGAAGTGAGAATGATTTTTGTAAACAATTTATATGATCATGAATTATCAATGTTTAATAACTAATTTTTAAAAATAATTTATTTAAATATATTAATATTTTGACCTTATGTCAATTGATCATCACTAGTAATGTGAAGCCACATGATGCCCACGTTATGTAAAGGATTCTAATTTAGGATCCTTAACTTGGGTGGGTGGGTGGCAGGTGGAGATTCTTCTCCTCCTTGAAAATCCTTCTTTGCTTTGGGCATTGATTAATGGATGAAATTTTGTGCCTATCCATTTATCTCATCCAATTATGTGGGAGGATTCTGGGTGAAAATCGTTCATCGCTTTTGGGCATTGATTAATCGACGAAATTTTCATGCCATCCATTTATCTCATCCAATTATGTGGGAGGATTCTGGATGAAAATCGTTCCTTGCTTTGGGCATTGATTAATGGATGAGACTTCTGCGCCTATCCATTTATCTCATCCATTTATGGGGGTGGGGGGCGGAGGATTCTAAACGAAGATCCTTCCTTGCTTTGGGCATTGACTTAATGGATGAATTTCTGTGCCTGTTTTGGGGGGATGAGTCAATCCAGGAGAGTAAACAGAAAATTATGTCTGTTAGTTTTAATTGGTGTATAGTGTATACCTATGTGGGGGATTCTGGATGAAAAGCCTTCCTTCCTTCCTTCCTTCCATTGGGCGATTGATGAATGGATGAGATTCCACATGCCTATTTGTGGGATGAGTAAAGGGCAAAACATAAAATTCCCCCCCCCCGCCAAAAAAGAATGAAAGGTACATAATAATACACCTGGGGGAGATTCTCAATGAATCCTGGATGAATCCTTCCTTGCTTGCCTGCTTTTAAGGCAATTGATGGATGGATGAGATTCTGTGGCTAATTGTGGGGATGAGTAAAATCATCCAGGCCATTGCAAATTCATTAAAATTCACAACTAAATTAATTACCCTCGAATCAGATTCTGTGCCTATTTGCGGGGGGATGAGTGAAAATCATCCATCCAGGGCAGTGAAAATTCAATCATTCATTCATTAACCATTCAAAAAAGCCCACCTAATTTACTTTTGGTCTGGTCTGGCCTGGTCTGGTCTGGTTCCACAAGGGCGTCCAAGAAAAGCCCACCTTCCTCCCGCGTCTGCTTTGGGTTTGTCTGGTCTGGTCTGGTCTGGCGTGGTCTGGTTCCACAAGGGCGTCCAAGAAAAGCCCACCTTCCTCCCGCGTCTGATTTGGTTTTGTCTGGTCTGGTCTGGTCTGGCGTGGTCTGGTTCCGCAAGGGCGTCGAAGAAAAGCCCACCTCCTCCCGCGTCTGCTTTGGGTTTGTCTGGTCTGGTCTGGCGTGGTCGGTTCCACGAGGGCGTCGAAGAAAAGCCCACCTCTCCCGCGTCTGCTTTGGATTTGTCTGGTCTGGTCTGGTCTGGTCTGGTCTTGCGTTGTCGGTTCCACAAGGGCGTTCAAGAAAAGCCCACCTTCTTCTGCGTTTGGTTTGGTCCGGTCCCACAAAGCTGTCCAAGAAAAGCCCACCTTGGTTTGGTCCCACCAACGGTGACCAAGAAAAGCCGACCCTCGGTTTGGTCTGGACCCACAGTGGCGTCCAAAAACAACCCAGCTTGGTTTGGTCCCACAATGGGCTGGCTGTCCAAGAAAAGCCCACCTTCTTCTTCCACTAGTCCGGTCCCACATTGTGTAATTATTGTGAGCTTTTGTTGTCCAGTTTCGTGAAGAGAGTAGATCGGTGCGTTGCGCCCTCGTGCGCGCGCGCGGGCGGGACTTTTTCACACAAAACTCGCCAACTCTAGCTCCTCCTTCCTCCCTCCCTTCCTTCCTTCCTTCAAGCTCATCACTAGCTAGCTACCCACAAAGGGGGTTTTTAATTTTAATTTTATTTTACAAGAAAAAGAAACAGAGCGAGGATCCAAACAGCCAAAGAATCATGCATGTTGTTGTTTCTCTGTCTGATCTTCTCGACATTCCTGAGCATGCATAGATGGATGGATGGATGGCTGGGTGAGTGAGTGGGTGAGTGAGTAGGTGGGTTCAACAAAGAGTTTGGATATTCATTCCTGCACTTTTGCATCAGAATTGAAAATGAGTTGCGCAATTTGTGTTTTTCTCCTTTCCACAGAATTCCTTTTGTAGTAGTACTAGTGTAAGTCTTATACTCTCTCAAGGTTCAGAAGCTTAAGGCTGAATGAATAATGATGATGGGACTTGATTCTTCTGCTGCTGCTGCTTTTTTTTTTTTTTTGGCGTAATTGCCATAGTGGGTGTATGAATAATTTTGAGGTTTTTTCTTACTGATTTGCAAATTGGATACTATGTGGTGCAGGAGCTGTAAGTAAGTGGAAGCTGCAACTGTGTTGTTGTTGATGTGATTTGCAATCAAAAAGCCATGTTGGAAGCAGCAGCTGCCAAAAACAGCATTGGTGCAGCAGCATCACTTGGCAGATAGTGTGCAACTCAGGGAATGACAAGTTCGATGGAGGGATCAAGGTTGAAGCTGTGTTTTGGGTGGCGGTTTTCTGGCAGGAAGCAGTTTGAGCAGGAACGAGGTAATGTAGTAGATCTAGTAGAGCCTCTCAAAGCATTGAAGTATTTTTCACAGAGAAAGAAATTTTACTTTTGGGTGCTTCTTCTTGGATTGATGATACAGGAAAAACAAACAAGTTTGGTTCTTGCAGATGACTACCACTAAATCATAAGCTGTTCTTTTAGAGCTTTCTTTGGATATATTAGAGGTTTGTTTAAAGTCGTACTTAGTCCAACCGTTATTTCATACCCTATTGATTTTGTCATCTTCTCTTTGCTGGTATCCATGAAGTCCCAAATTTTTTTGACCAAACAACAAAGCTCAGCATGAGATTTTTGTTGTGATTGGCATTTGATATCATGGCTAAGGGTGTGTTGGCAAGCAAAGGAGGCCTGTCTGCTTCAAGATTTGCCTTGGAGGCTGCAATTAGGATCAAACTCTTTTTAGCACTTCCATAGGTGCTAAAAGGAGCTCAAAGGAGTTTGGGAGGGGCTAAAAAAAAGTTTGGTCCTAACTGTGACACCCAATGCAAATTAATTTACAAACTTAATGCTCACCCAACATTTCAACCCTTGTTGGACCCGTAATGAACAGTTTCATCCCCTATCTGAGGCACACATTATGAATAACTCTATTATGCCTGCATCATCATCATCTTCATCATCGTCATTGGGACCTCTGCTATCATGTGACTGAAGCAGATTGTCTGATGGGATTTCAGATGATGAGAAAGACCCAAGTTTGAGAAAAGGGACGTTTAATGGGCTGACATTGTCGTCTTTCTCTGAGCTTCCCGGCATTCGCAAATTCTCTCTCAAGGAGCTCAAGCTTGCCACTCTCAACTTTAGCTTTGACAACAAGTTGGACTATGGGGGACCACTTGGTGTGGTTTACAAGGCGGTTTTAGCTTCTGGTGAGAGTGTCACTGTCAAGCGTGCAACTCGAGAGACACAACAAAGTAACCAAGACTTTAAAAATGGTACACCTACTCTTCTTCTTATATCCAGTGTCTTTTAGGTCTTCTTCTGCCGCACTTTTCTTGAAAGGGATAATTCTATGACCTGAAATACTGTCTGCTTGAATGTGTCTATCATGCCTGTTATAAATATTGTAGTGTGGGTGATATAGAGAGCAGCAGGGCTTTGTTAACCCCTCTTTGTACAGTTTCTAAACCTTTCCAATTTGTTCTAGAATTCTGGTGTGAGGTCGGGTACATTTTGGTTGTGTTTTCAGATCAGTCATGAAATCAGTAAAACTTGGCAGTTGGGGACCTAATCTGTACTTTACTTCTGAAACATGTTACATAACCAAAAAGACTGCACACTGATTTTCATGATACTTGGGGAAGATTCATTCAGCATGGTGGTATATTATGCAGAGGTTAAGTATCTATCCAGGATTCATCACAAGTACTTGGTAAATCTTGTTGGTTTCTGCAAAGAAAAAGGTACAAGAATACAAACCTGCTAACTAGTTAGTGTTGATGAGAGAACAAGTGTGCAAACTGATGTAAATCATACAGGCTCTAAAACCTGTATACTAGAGCAACTGCACCATCCAAGACATTTCTCCCAATACCCAGACTGAAATAGGAGAGATGTAACTGAACCACTGGATTTTGATTTCACTGTTGGAGCCATCAACATTGTGTTTGAAGTAAGTGAATCAGAAACAATCCCGATTACAGCCAATTCCTGTGTGGCGATTTCAGTTGTCCCTTCACATCTGAGTCTTCTCTTACCCATAAGGTCTAGATTGTCCATTTTGAATTTCAGTTATTTGTGTGGCAGCATCTGCAAGAAAACTTGCAGAAAACTCAATTATGATTTGTGGTTTAAGTCCCCAGGACGCAATTTTGTCATTCTACTATACACAACAACAGACAGTCATCTTTTGTGGGTCTGTGACATGGGTATCTTTTTCAGGAGAACAGATTCTTGTGTTTGAGTATGTAGCAAATGGAAGCCTTGCGGATCACATCTGTGGTAAGGATTTTCCCATTATTATTACTTAGGCAGAAAATTTTATGACTCATTGAAGTTTGGGTCTTTATAACACAAACTGAAGAGGGTACAAGGCAATAAACCCTCCAAAGTTGAGCCTTCTTGCATCATGTCCTTGCAATTTCTCCTGCTGCTGTTCTTTGGCAGCCAGCAAGAGATGCCAATTAACATAGTGTGTCATGATAAAAAAAATCCTTCTGCAGGGGGGACAGGTCATGCATTAACATGGCGAGAACGGGTGCATATTGCACTAGGTGCTTCAAAGGGTGAGTTCTGCTGATCCCTCCCAGCAGCTGATTGTGGATTGTTGGGTTTTTACACTTGTTGGTTGCCTCCTCCTCATCAAGGTTGGTTTGTGGTAGGTAAGGCCCAAGGTTGAGGGTGCTACCAGAATAAGGGTACTGCACGAGGCAGCAGCTGAGGTGGTGCCCACATTCTGGTTATGCTCTTGTCCAAGGGCCTTACCAAGTGTAAAGCAACTGCCTCTGCTGATTGATTTGTACAGACAAAGATTTCAGAATGTTCCTCTTTAAAAAATAAGATCCCTCTGGTGTA
>Ga0209611_10007057_pt1 | contig 18113 bp, 16 predicted proteins | sample S1TSphgellanicum_3_FD_187693 | JGI IMG/M metagenome (GOLD analysis project Ga0209611, IMG submission 187693) | Host-associated microbial communities from peat moss isolated from Minnesota, USA - S1T2_Fc - Sphagnum magellanicum MG (SPAdes) (version 2) | ecosystem: Host-associated > Plants > Peat...
AATGAAAATACTGTTATGCTTGGCTTCAACCTTGATGACAATTCTCCCATCCAAAAAAAAGCCAAAATTAATCTCGATTATGAGTAAGTATGGCGCCACCCCTCTAGTTCTACGACTTAAAATTTTCAATGTTTTCAGCTCTTTTTAATTTTTTTGTTTTTCTCTATAGAGAGGCCAACAGATCAAGAAGACGACATGTTCCATTATTTGCTCATCCTGATTTCCTTCAGAGTCCCCATCAAAACTTTATATTGCCATCATGTGCTGAAACATCTACAGTTGCGTTGGCAGACCTATGCTCCATCCCCCCATCTCCAAAGCCTAGGACCCGTTACCATCCTGGTGTTGAAATGTTCATTGATGATGAAGCAAAAGAAACTAGTGTTTAGGATGCTTATGGACTCTTTTTGCCATTGATTGTATTCTACTTATATTTAATTGAGACATGGCTTTTCCATTTTTTTTTCTTCCTATAGCAGTAGCTCTTTAAATCCCTTTGCATGAGTTCTTAAGAATCTTGTTTTTCTTGTGCATCTTTTACATCTTGCCTATCTCTAAAAGAATTATACTTTATATACTTTCCAAGTTGTTCCATTTGGAGATAATACAAAAAGGTGTGAGGAAAAATATATTTGATAGAATCCAAACATTTTTATTCACAACAACGTAAACCCAAAAAAGTCTCAAATCTAGCTTTCTTTTGCAATAGGTTTAAAGCTACTATGAAGCTATCTATAATTACTACCAAAAAACTAAAACATTCAGTGCACCACATTCTATTTCAACACATTCTTTCAATACATTGTTTATCTCTCATTGAATTTTATAATATATTTTTTTGTAATGATTAGTGCTTCATCCTTGAGGAGAGCGCTATGGAACAAATCATGTGATCCCTGGTCAACTTCAAGGACTTCATCATTTCTATTTTCTACTCCATGTTTTAACTATTGTTCGTGTGCATTCAAATAAATGTTTTCTTTAAATTGTTCCTTTAAGTCTTCTATGACATCCAATCTCCCATTTTGCAATATCTTCCTATATGAATATTGATTTTTCCTAGTACTTCCTAATCCACAATCATCATTGTAATCTGAGCTTTGAGGAAGAGTGAAGTATTCCTTTGATTCTTCTTCATCTGTTGCTTCAATTGACAAGTTCATTCTATCAATTACAGGATTTTAGATTCTCCAAATTCTTGCATTATATGATATGTTCCATTCCATCCTTTTCAATTTTTGCACAGATATTCAAACATGGATGTCAATCCTTTCATAATGAAAATTGAAATATAAATTCTCTGTAAAGAAAACATAAGCACTTGTTGTGCAATACTTCACTACTTGATACACATCTTGAGAGTGATTTTTGCGTTCTGTTATTCCATCCTTCTTATTTTATTTCTGTCAATCTATTGTTTTGAGGCTCCCATAATATTATTCCAACATCTCTCCCAACGGTCTCCACAATTCTCCTAATTAAGTTTATGGAATGTTGCATCACTTTTTAACGGTGTTTTTCTAGTTTTTCAACAGTTTGTGTTGCTACAAAATGCATATTAGATTTCCTCCCATCATTAGATCTTCTATAATGGAAGTTTTCATGGTTTAAAATGGTCGTCCCATTCAATTTTACTGTCATCTACGACAATTGACTATAAAGGTTAGGTTGAGGTCAAGTACTTCAAATTTAATGCAAGAATTCTTTTGGGTTTCCTCATAATTCTTTCAACTTTTTTGTGTTGTTTGGAAGCATGTCATGACCAATATTCGATTAACACTTTTCCACTGTGAATTTTTTTTTCATTTTTTTCTCAAGTCGTTAAAGTGTAATCAAGGTGTCAATCACTTGTGATTGAGAATCTTGGTGACCTTTGAAAATTTTCACCCTGAAATTTTTATTTTATTTTATTCATTTTATTATTATTTTCAGTTGCTACATTGTGACCAAGGTGTGGACTGGTTATGACCGAAAATTTTGGTTGTTGGGTTGGTGACCGAAATTCAATTGACACCTTTGTAGCTTGAAATTTTTTTTCAGCCGCTTGGATGGCGATTGAAATTTGGTTGACACCTTTACACTTTAAAGTTTTTTTCTAGTCATTACACTATGACTAGGGTGTGGACTGGTTGCAACAAAAAATCTTAATTGTTCAAGTTTTGATCAAAATCTGATTGACAATCCACCTTTGATTTTTTTTAATCACTAGACTACAATTGGGGTGTGGACTAATTACAACCAAAAAATTTGGTCGTTTGAATGGTGATAAGAATTCAATCAATATTTTTCCACCATTAAAAGTTTTTCAAATTTTTTTGTCGATTGCTAAGCTATGACCAAGTTGTATTCAAGTTGTTTAAGTGTGACCGATCACAACTGAAAAGAAAGTTTCATCCTACAATTCCTCTTGATGGAAAGGCCAAAAAAAAAATCCTTCAACATTGATGGCATTAAAAGCATTCTTGACATTTTTTGAAGTATTAAAAGCATTGTCAAATGCGTCTATTATAAATAGGGATTGAAATCATTTCAATTTTTTAAATTTTGTTTCTTTCTCATGTGTCATTTGGTTTCTTTCAACCTTGTTTTTCTTCTTATGGTGATTTGTTTTGAACTAACTTTTCATTGTTTGTCATCTTCTTCATCATTGTTTTAAGTGTTTCAAATGTTTTTTTGCATCTACTAACTTGTTTTGCATTCATTAAGCTTGATTGGGTAAGTTTAGTCTTTTCGTTGTTTTTTTTCTTATATATATTATTTGTTTTTTTGTGTTCAAATTATCAAGTTTTACTCCAATTAACTTTGATGGCAAAGCGAAATGAACTACCAACTATGCTAGTTGAAGATATTGATCACATGATTCATAATGTTGCCTTTGAATATCTAGTTTTAAGTCTAATGGTAATTCTTCCCTCTCTAAATCCCTAGCCAAATCTATTGCTTATTCCTACCTCCATGTAGATGTCATTGATTATGTGGGTACCACCATGATCACTATCATCATCAAAGGCACTTTGATAAAGACACATTCTAAGTTGATCAAGAAAGGAAACTTTTTGCAGTTGGAAATTTTTTTTGTCAAAGGCAAATTTGACTATGACAAAGGAGATTCGAACTAGACCATTATGCTTTCTACAATCACCAAAGTGACAATTGTCCCTCCTTTTGACCTTCTTGTCAAACTATTTTTTCATCCCAAGGACACAATCAATAATTTTGGTTGATGCATGTTGCAACCTTTTATAACAACTACCATTACATTTGTTATCATTGGTGTGCATGGTGAGATCGATGGGAAATTTGAATTATTGGTTGTTGATGGGACCTCTTTAGAAGACATTCATATTGTGAGTATATATATTATTTTGTCAAGTTTTATTACTTTACATTCTTGTTTTTAGCAAATAATTTTTCATATTTGTGAATAGTGTAGGTGAATTTTGCTACCATATTTTAAGCCAAGTTTCATAACTTCGTTGAACAATTTTAAGGAGCCCCCACATTTTTCATTGTGAAAAACATTGCAAAAAATAACAAAGGTGATATGAGGCTATTAATTATTGCTTCATCAATCATTGCTCAATCTTGTCTTTTTTTATCCAAAAAAATTTGAAAAAAAATTCAATTTGCATGTTAACATGACAAGCCTATCATTTTACATAAGGTTAACATTTTTTCATTTAATTTATCTTTTGTTTCATGTCAAATTACATTTTTCATGTTTGATGTAACCACTTAAAAACTTATTTTAAGGTTTTTGAAAAATTTGATGTATGAAGATTTTTTCAAAATGAACTTAGTTTACGGTTTGTGCTTTTGTCTTATATAATAGGTTGAAGTGTGTATGATTGTCACAAATCCTTTTATTTTACCCTATAAACATGTTTGCTCAAAGTGTAAGCTTGACAATAATAATCGGCATCCCACAAATGGTTTATATTTTAACAATTTATGTAAGATTACTAGTCCATGCACTTTGGATGTCCATATCAATGTAGAACAATTGAGGTTGATGATGCTCAGCCATGTTATGCCCATGTGAAAGACCCTTGGCTTCTTCCATTGTTCAATTTGAAAAAAGACGACTTCATTGCAAAGATTTCAATAAACGAGTTATTATGATTGAGTTCCTTGGTAATTTGAAAGTTATTGGGCATTTTCACTTGAATCCAATTAGAGAATTTATCGACTACAATGAAAGTTTCAAAGCTCAAGATGCCACTATCCAAGCCTTTACTTCAACTTGAAGGTTTAGATTTTCAAGGTTTTGTAACCTTGCTTGAACTATTTCATATTTTGATAGCATGAAATGATTTTCAATCTTATATATACTTTGTGATGTAACTTATATTTAGTTGATTTTCTAGGTTGATATTGTGAGATGACCAAACCTTTTTGTGCATACATGTTATTATCTTACATTGGTTTCCAAAAACATCAACAAAAACATCAACATCTTCATCTACATTTCCATAAGCATACCTCCATATCTTCATATATTACATATCCAAAATATGTTTTATTAGCATTGTGAGATAAAATTATTTTTCATTATGTTTATTTTATACAAGTTGAACAATTGAAAAAAAATTGAGAAAAAAATTCATTATGAACAATGTCGACCAAATTTTTAGTCAAAACCAATCCACACCCCAATTGTAATCTAGCAACCAATGACCGAAGAAAAGAAACTAAACAAAACTTTTTTAAAAAGGATAAAAATTTGAAAAAAAATTAATTATGGAAAATATTGATCGAATTTTTGGCCACAACTGGTTTACATGGAAAGTGTTGACCAATTTTTTGGTCATAATCAGTCCACACCTCGGTCATAGTTTAGCGACCAAAAAAAGAAAAAAAACTGAAAAAAATTTCATCATAGAAAGTGTTGACTAAATTTTTAGTTGTAATTAGTCCACACCCCAATTGCAATCTAACAACTAGCAACCGTAAAAAAATCATCGTTGAAAGTGTCAACCAAGTTTTCAATTGCAACAAATTAATTTTTTTAAAAATTGTTAAATTTTTCCCTGGTTAAATTTTTATAAATTATAAATTTTTTTTGGCCCATATTCATTTTGGTAACTTTCAACTTTGATTAGTTTTTTTTTAATAATTTTTCTAGATTAATATATTTCAATTAAGTTCTTGTAAGTTTTTTAGTTTTTTGCGAATTATCCAACAAACCCCACTTTTCTATCATTTTTTCAACATGACTATTGATCATGTGTTTAATGTGCAACATCTTCAACAAATTCAATATTATCTTTTTGTAATATATGATTGTTTGTTTGATTAGGTGTCATTTTTACTTCAATATCGCAAATCTCACCCGAACTTCATTCCCAATGTATGGCCCATTTTGCAAAATCTTTCCATCAACCTATTCTTACATTTCAAGAAATCATTAAGGGTAAAATCACAATCAAAAGAACCACCCAAGTGAATGGACACTCCTTAAAACTACATTTTTGTATGTTTGAAAAATCACAAAGGAAGCATAATAGTTTGGATTGTCATAATTTCCTTTAGAATATTTTCAATTAATTGCAAAATTTACATGCTCAAAGCTTGACACCAATTTAAAATGTTTTGCATGTTTAAAGCACTCAAACATTAAGAGCGGATAGTCCTTATTTTTTTCAAACGTCTTTTATTTTACCAAATGTGCACCATTTCTTTTGAAAATTGGAAAGGATTTTAACATTGATGATTAGAAGGGAAAAAAAACTTGAACTGATGAAAATTATTTTTATAACCCATTTGAGCACATTTGGCTCAAAAATGTTTTTGACTTTGAAAATTATGGATTTTAAAAATGTGGTTTTAACAAAAGTTGTTCATATATATGTGATAGAAGGCATGAATGCATAATATACATGATATGAAATCAAATTGTAATCAAAGTGTATTTATATCTTAAATGTAGTGTTAAATGGGGTATCCAAAATACTAAATTATTAATTATAAATAAACACAAAAATGACACGTGTCACGTTCAATCCTTCAAAAAATGACTTTTACCTTGGTGCCCCTAGCTCCTTTGATCATGATTTCACCCTTAATATCCATTTTGATGATTTTTTATTATACAAAAATCAATTGAGAATTGTTAATGTCATTAGTATTAACATTTATATTTGTCATAGGCTTAATGTTGTTCAAAGAAGAGTTGGTAGTTTTTGCAACATATTTTTTTTCATATAATTTGACATAAATGATGATAAACTTGGGTGAATTGTAATTGCAATATGGAATTGTTGACGAAAAATTTATTTGCTATATTTTTTTAAGTGGATAATGAACATGTAATCATCAAATCCTCTAATTCATTGTCATGGATGGTTTGCCAACAAAAATGTTTAAGTTTGTGAACATGTTCATGTGATGTTTGAGTTTTATATTTTTGTGAGTGTATAACATCATTAATGTCATGCAAAGGTAGAGACCGTTTTTTCCCATGTTGTTTAATGCATTGTATTATTGGTTTGGTGTCATGTTCCATGAGTGCTAATTGTAACATGTTTTGATCATTCAACTATGAAATATTATGAAAAATGATTGGCTCATAATGGCCTTTTGTAGGATTAAGTATTTCATCATGGTAGAATAATTGTAATGGACTATTCGTTATAAAATCATCACCAACACATAAACATATCACACAATTGTTTTTTGACCACACATAAATAGGCCTCTATAAAAAAATTGCCAAACAATATATTGCACGATTGTCACCCCACAAACCCCCACATTTTGCACTTATGGCCATCTCAATTTCCTTCTCATCAATTGAACTCAAATTTGACTAATTGTAACATCCCACAAAACTACATTGACACAACACAAAAAGACATTTTTTGGGACACAACAATTGATCATGTCATGTCATGTCCAAAATGTAGTGTGCTTTTACCAATCATGCAAAGTTGTCACATTCATTAGATCATCGAGTTAAATATTTTGAACAACTTAAGGATACACCAATTCATCCATGTGTGTGTTGTCATTGATTATGTTTTAGAAAACAAATAGTAAAAATATATAAAACAACCATTGAAAGATATTGTCTTGATAGTACAATAGGTGAAATTATTAAACCATTATTCTATAAGGTAGTTATTCATTTTTGCAAAAAGAAAGAGCTCCAAAGTTTTTAGTCCCAACAAACATTAAATTGAATGACCCCATAGACTTTGTAAAAAAACTTAATGAATTTTAAAAGAATGATCAATATCACCTCATTTGGCCTTTGCTCAAATTTGGCAACTCCAAGGTTATGGCCAATATAATATCAAAGGAAGTATTATAAATGTTCCAATAAATGTAAATTTCACCCAATCAATTTTACCTCATCTTCCACATGATGAAATAATTATTGGTTCATCGTTAAAAGTACACATGGAATACAAATTGTCATATGTGACAAATAATGTATGTCCAAACCTTATTATGACAGCTTTGCATGGTCTTTTCAACATGACATTATATAAATATTCTAATATATCAATTCATTCACAATGGCTTGATATGTTCACATTGTCTCATCAAACCCATTCTATTAACATTTCTTGTGAGACAAATGATGTGCCATGTGACAACAACAATAAAGATGGATTTGAAGAGGAATAAAAATATATATCAACAAATATTATGGTGCAAAACATATTTTCTATTGAACAAATTTACTATTACTTTGAAAATGCCATAACTATGGCACCAAGTGAAAATTTTAAATTGTTGGGTCTTTTCCAAGATATTCATTGTGAAAAATAAAATTTTCCAACATTATTTTTTGGTCAACCTTGTAACAATCGAGGAATTAAAATGTCATATCAAGTAATTGTTCAATGGGAACTCTTGCATAAAAACCATGATTTTGCCACACACATACCAAACTTGTTTTTTAAAGCTATAAAAATATTGATCCATCATGTAGTATCATCATCTTGGATTCGAATACGTAAAGCAAAACTTCTTGGATGTCAATTTCAAGTGCATGAAGTCATTAATAAACCAAACCTAGATGTTATATTATGTTCAAATTTAGGATACATGGATTTTTCATGAATATGTACTTCACTTGATTATTTAAATCGATTAAGAAAATATATTTCCAATGATATGTCAATTAAACCCCCCATTCTACCAATATGCATCCAAATTCACTTTATGTTTCATTAGATTTTGAGTGAAATTGGACAAATTTACCGTGGTGAAAGCGAGCAACCCCTTAGTAAATGGGGAAAATTTGTTATGGACAAGTGAATTCACCAATAGTTAATTAAATACACTAATAGTTAAATGATTAATAATTAAATCATCAATAATAAATTTACTAATAATTAATTAGAAACCTAGCCTAGGCACCTTCATTAGGCTACCTAGCCTAAAGTTTCTAGCCCACCAACTAAGGGTGCAAATGTGAAGGTTTGAACTCTTCTCCTCCTTTCACTTCCATGTTAAGAAACAAATCCTTAACCATTGAACCATTATTTAAATGAATGATATTTTTTTTGTCTTCACATATTATTATGCACAATGTTTTTTACCATATACTATTCTTGGCAATTATTGGTTATTTTTGGCAATTATTGATTATTCTACCATAGGTTATTCTAAATTATTTTATCATACACCATTATTGGCTATTTTATTTTATTTCACTATAGGCTATTGTTGGTTATTCCAAGCTATATTACCATAGGCTATTGGTAGTTATTTTATTATAGGCTATTAGTGGCTATTCTATTGTAAGCTGTAATGGTGGCTATTGGTGGTTATTTTATTGGTGATTATACGATTGGTTATTGTTAACTATTATATTGTAAGTTATTATTGGATATTCTATGATAGGTTATTTTTAATTATTTAAAGATATTTTACCATAAATTATTGTTTGTTATTTTAGGTCATTTTACCATAAGCCACTTTTGGCTATTTTATTGTGAACTATTGTTGGTTATTTTATTATAAATCATTCTTAACTATTTTGGATTATTTACCATATGTTATTTTTGGCTATTACATCACGAGTTATTATTAGTTATTCAATGTTATTTACCATAGGCTATTATTAATTATTTTATCATAGGTTTTTATTGGTTATTTTAAGTTATTTATCATAGGTTATTCTTGGTTATTCTAAATTATTTCATTACAAGCTATTTTAAATTATTATTTTTTATTTTAGAATAACCTACATTACGTTATTCCACCTTAAATTATTATATGCAATTTTTTATATGTTATTTTACCTTAAGTCATTATATTTTATTTCAAACTATTTGAAATTATTATACCTTAAGAAAATAACTTATAATAACATAAAGTATAATGACCTTGAATAGACTAAGGTATAACTTAAAGTTGATTGAATACACCACAACACATTTTGGGTTTTGCAACTAGCTTTTACAACTACATACTAATAAAAAATGACATATGCAACTAGTGAGTAATGAATTGTTAAACCCATGTAGTTTCATCCATTTAGTCACAAAATATGTTTAGTTACAAAGCCTAATCGTTTTAACAACTAAGATTTTGAAATTTTCTTATAGTAATGAAATTCCATGTCATTATTAACCTTAGTATGACATGTAAAATGCATGCCATCTCAATTTAGTCATTTTATTCAACTAAATGTTACAAAAGATGCCTTGATGGATGGATGACACGTGTCAAAAATCTATAGACATTTTATGAGTCATTGCACATGACCAAAAATCAACCTAGTTTAACCCATGTAGTTAATGTAGCCAAAAGTCAACCTAGCTTAACCTAGATAAGCTATATACCTATGTTAAGCAACCTAGGTTACTTAACCCAGGCCAAATGGTTTAAATTAAAAACAAACATCATACTCTTAGCCTAAGAAGCTTAAATTAGGCTAAATGGCCTCGGTATCATAGGTTGCAAGAGTGAGGACTTGAACCCTTCACTTTCACTTTGGGGTTCAAGTCCTCATCCATTGCATTACCACATTTTTTTATATTAATTATATTTAACACAAAGTTATAAAGTTGAAAAGTTTTAGCTTTGAATTAACCTTGGCCACCCTAGGTTGACCTAGGTCAACCTACTTACTACCTACCAACCTAGCCTAGATTTAAACCTCCCTAGGTTGACTTTAAATGAATTAGTTTGTCAACCTATGTTACTTATTAACCTAGCCTAGGTTAACTTAGGCATTCTTAGACTAAAAATAAAACCTAACATAAATATGTTAGATCTAGTCGCATCTAGTTACACAAACTTGAAGTGGTTATAAACTTGATAAAATATCTTGTAACGAAGCTACCTAGGTTGACTTGGCAAAAAACCTAAAACTAGGAACCTATGAAAACCTACCTAGGTTAACCTATTAGTAGGGTAACCTATTCTTGGTATATTTAAACATACTAAATGTAGTAACTTTCTTATGTTTAATTAAATAACTTACGTGGTACCCTATATTACAAAGTAAGTTTTTATGAAGTAGCCTACATACATAGGTTAACTTAATAGGTATGTTAAACTAGTGTGTTAAATAATTAAAAAGTCAAGGAGTTTTGTGTCACCTTTTTCAAAACAATTAATATTGTAGTCATAATTACAAGTTAGTAATAAATTGTTTAGTACACATACACATGCATGTGAATTCATGACTTGAAAAACCTCACGGCACACAAAACATTATGGCATGACATGACAAATATTAATGACATAAATTCAAGACATGCAAAATTTTTTGGTGTCACAAAAAATCATGGATTGCCATGAAAATTTATGACACCTTGTTACCAAACAACATGCCATGGGGTAGAAGTATGATTAGGTGGACCCATTAGGAACACCCTCAAAAGACAATCAAAGAACAAAAATTGGCCAAATAATATTCTTGGGCCCTTTTCTTTAAATGTTTTCATAATTGTAATTTTTTTTTTCATGTTTATTTATTGCATGCCAAAGTATATGGCTTGAAATTTCCATTACAATAAAAAAATGTGGAAATCGTTACAAATTTGTATTCCTTATTGATGTGGCCCCTTCAAGAATCAAGTTTTTAAACTTTGGAAATTCATAACTAAATTACACCAACTCAAATAATTACCCAATAAAAATATCAATTTAAAGTACCTTAGAAAATTTATTCACCAAAAAAAAAATCCCAAACCTTGTTTGAAAAATGTTCCTAACCAAAACGTTTAAGGAACATAACCATTGTTACTTTCCTGAAACTTTGTGTGAATGTAATGAATAGGAACAACAAAATTCAAAATATTTTTTACATTGTTGAAGTTTCAAAATCTATACAACCTAGTTAATGTATCAACAAAGTTTTTTTACTATAAACCTTTTTTTTATGTGTTTCCTATATTTTTCCAAAGTTTGATGGGTCTTGAAAAATTAAGGTGTGATGTTCCTTATGGTACCACCTAATCATACTTTCACCCCATGTCATCATCATATGGAAAACCAAGTCGTTATTAATCATAAAGGACAATAATATTTTTAACTAGTTAATAAATGAAATTACTCATCAAATCAATGACATGAATCATGATGTGAAGTTAGTGTCACAAGTCATGAGGTGTTGCGACTACTAGTCAACCTTGTTGCCATGTGGCATGCCATGTTAGCATCACACGATCATAAGTTGTTATTATTCACCAAAAGTTGTAAGAATTAATGGAATTTTGTTATTAACTAATTCTGGATGATTAAAAATACATTAATTTTTTTTTTGATATTTTGATATTTGTGTAAAAACCATCAAGTCGTCGACTACATTCACAAAACCATAATGTCACGTGGCACCGCAATGTCCTTTACAACTACATGATCATTAATTGCAAAAACGTATTTGTTTGAATGGGTTTTTTGTTGGAAGGAGCGAACATCAAGTCAAGCTTGTTGATTAGTTTTTGATCATCAACAATACCACCATTGAAGTTAATGCATCATTTATCAAATTATAGGCCAAGAATCTTGTTGTCTCTTAGCAAGCTGAAGAATTGAAGAATTTGGCCACTCGCACAAGAACACATATTGGGTTTTACAACCGGTTAATAAAATTATTATTATCTTCTTTTACTACAAGTTCATGTTAATGACCGCATAGTTGCAAAGGACATTGTGGTGCCATGTGGCATTATGGTTTTGTGACTGCAGTCAATACCACAACTTGATGGTTTTTGCACAAATACCAAAATATCAAATTTTTATTTTAAATGTATTTTTAATCATTCAAAATTAGGTAATAATAAAATTCCATTGATTCTTGCAACTTTTGGTGAATAATAACAATTTATGGTCATGTGATGTTGACATGGCATGTCACATGGCAAAATGGTTGACTAGTAGTCACAACACCTCATGATTTGTGACACTAACTTCACATCATGATTCATGTCATTGATTTAACAAATTAATCTCATTTATTAGCTAATTGAAAATATTATTGTCTTTTGTGATTAATAATGACTCAATTTTCCATGTCATAATGACATAACATACCATTTAGCAACAAGGTGTCACAAATTTTCATGGCAATCCATGATTTTTTGTGACACCATAAGTTTTTGTGTGTCTTGAATTTATGGCACCAATATTTGTCATGGCATGCCATAATTTTTTGTTTGCCATGAGGTTTTTTTAAGTCATGAATTCACATGCATGTGTATGTGTACTAAACAATCTATTGTCAACTTGTAATTATGATTACAATATTAATAGTTGTTTTGAAAAAGGTGACACATAACTCTTTGACTTTCTAACTATTTAACACACTAGCTTAAATTAACATACCTATAAATTAATATATGTATGTAAGCTACTTAATAAAAACCTACTTTGTAATATAGGCTACCTTGTAAGTTGCTTAACTAAACATATGAAATTTATTATATTTAATATGTTTAAATATACCTAGAATAGGTTACCCTACTAATAGGTGGAACTAGATAAGCTTGCCTAGGTTCCTAACTTTAGGTTTTTTGCCAAGTCAACCTAGGTAGCCTCATTATAAGATATTTTATCAAGTTTGTAACCACCTTAAGTTTGTGCAATTAGATGTGACTAGATATGACTAGATGTGACATAATTATCCTAGGTTTTTTTTTTTAGCCTAAGAATTCCTAGGTTAACCTAAGTTAAGTTAGTAAGTAGTATAGGTTGACAAATTAGTTCATTTGAAATCAACTTAAAGAGGTCTAAACTAGGTTGGTAAGTAGTACGTAGGTTGACCTAAGTTAACTTGGTAGCCAAGGTTAATTCAAGGTTAAAAAAAATTGAGTTTTATAACGTTGTGTTAAATATAATTAATATAAAAAAATGTGTAATGGATGAAGACTTGAACCCCAAAGTGTTCAAGTGAAGGGTTCAAGTCCTCATTCTTGCAACTATGATACCTAGGCCACTTAGCTTAAATTAGGTAGCCTAGTTTAAGAAGCTTAAACTAGGAATTCGACAATTGTTTTTAATCTAAGCCACCTAACCTAGGTTAAGTAGCCTAGGTTGCCTAACATAAGTAGCTAGGTTGACCTTTTGGCTAAGCGATTTAGGCTAGGTTGACTTTTGGTTACGCTAATACATGGGCTAAACGAGGTTGACTTTTGGTTATATACAATGACTCATAATGTGTTTATAGATTTTTGACACATGTCATCCATCCATCAAAGTGTCTTTTGTAACATTTAGTCAAATAAAATGACTAAGTTGAAATGGCATGCACTTTACACATCATACCAAGGTTAATGATGACATGGAATTTCATTATTATAAGAAAATTTTAAAATCCTAATCATTAAAACAATTGGGCTTTGCAATTAAACATATTTTGCAACTAAATGGGTGAAACAACATGGGTTTAACAATTCACTAGTCACATATGTCCTTTTTGACTAGTATGTAGTTGTAAAGGCCAGTTGCAAAACCCAAAATGTGTTGTTATGTCATTTGTTCATCAAAGTCTAAGTAATCAAAATACAAACTTTTGATGTTGAAGATCCTACCACAAATTGCATATGTGGGCATTGGTTGTTGAGTCATGACAATGTCATTGGCTTTTCAAACAATCAGGGTTCATTTGTGACATAATCTTTTGTTGCTTTCTTTGAACCTAATCAATGTGCTATAGTCGTGCAAAGTGTTGGTGCTTTCATTATTCATGTGTTGGATGGGATGCTAGATATTAAAGCGAAATGCAACAATGCCAACATCACCTTTGAATCCCTTCCTCCTATTTTGCCACACCATTTGGTGCATTTGCAAGGTTGTGAATTTGTTGCCATTGTCATTAAGCACCACCCTAGGTTGTTAATGTTTTGGGATGTTTAGTCAATTGTCAACATTGAGACCTCTCACATGAATCTTTATGATGCATAGAACAGAAAGCCTACTCTCAAAAAATCATTTGAAAAATGTGATCACTTCACATTTTTTAAGGAAGGTTGGGCATTAGTGTCTAGGGATGCTAGTCCACGAGCCTGTGAACATGAGCATGAGCAGGTGAGCATGAATGCATGAGTAGGATTGAATCTTTTTAAAAATATTATGTCTATGTTGACAAAATATTAAAATAATATTTTTTGACACGTAGGACAAAATCTTTGCTGATGTGGAGGAATATTTGTCACATATCCATGGATGAATGATTTTTATGGATTAAAAAAAAGATGAAAAAGATGAATTTTATTATGAATGTTGCCAACAAACACTATTTTTGCAAGAAATTTAACAAAAGAAACAACGTTGAATTCATGTTGGTTTCTTTCAAAACAATTCGACAAATGAAATGTTCAAGTCACACTTTGAAGTCATACTTCATATTTCCTTAATATGAAATATATTCAAGCTCGCCAACATTTAAACCATATAGAATGTGAAATTAATTTCCATAGACCCACCAAGAGGTATGTGCAAATCTGAACATTCACTATTCACCAAAATGAAAAATTGAAATGGATGAAAAACTAAAATAAAAGAGCAAAATAAAATGAATGAAGAATTCAAATGGATGAACACAAGCTATTCGTAACCAAGGGTTATGTGCCAATGTAAACTATAACCTCTTCACAACCAAAAGGTTTGTGTCAACAGTAACATTACATGTTCATCTTTAAAAGGTATATTCCCATTGGGAATTGAAACAATATAAGGGTGCACATTCTCAATAACAATTCACACTGTTTTTTATTTGAATTCAGTCTATCAAACCTCTTACATCTAAGATCATTTTTGTCACTTGAAGAAAAAAATTGCATTTTTTCCCCATCTCCACTCAAACTTACTAGCTCTAGCTTTTCTATGGCTACCATTCATTTACAATTGCTACACATATTTTTACAATGGCAAAACAAAACTTTATAGGAATGGTCACACTAAACATTTTGGAAACTATGATTGAATACACATTAATTTTAAACATGTTAAATAGAATATGCAAAATGACAACAAAACCTTTGGAATATCCAAAAGATTCAACTTTGTTAGAACCCCTAAAGAATTTACTATAAATCAAAACATTTGGAACAAAATGGAAAAGACAAATTGACAAAAAATTGAATGGGTAACATGGCGATGGGTGAATGCAAAAATTAACAAAGAAAGTTTTGCATTGCTCAAAGAACTATAAACATACTGAAAGAAAATATGGAAGACTACCACTGGGCAATGTTTACACATGCCATGGAATTTTTTCAAGAATGGGCAAGTTTTTAAAAACCAATTCTAAAACATTTCTTCACAAGTTTATTGCAAGATTTTGTCGATAGAGGACTTGGTTTCCTTGGCAACCTCCTATCAACAAAATTTGTGAAACCTAGTAAACGATTATATGTAACTTCGAGCAGGCGAGCTTGGGTGCCACAAGATTTAAGGAACAAAGTCTTAAAACAACCTATGAATCGCTAGATGATAGGCCTTACACTGAAACCATGAGATGTCTACAATAGTCATAAAAGTAAACCTCCCAACAACTGATGAAAAAACCAAAATACCATCCTTTGTAGTAATTTATGGTTCATTAGACGTTTTTGATATGAATTAAGGTTGAAGTTGAAAAAACATATTTTGTTTCCTAGAAAATCCAAAAATACTTCAAGAATTTTTAATTTTCGGAAATCCAAAGAATCTTAATATCTAGATTAAAGGAGTGTATCTTCCAACCCAATGTTATTAATTTTCACATTTAATTACCTTATTCAATTTTATAATCCCAATTGGTGTTTTGATAATCAACGACAAATAGATCACCGATTAGTAGTAAGCTACCACTTACAATTGCATGCATGAGGGAAACACATTGTTGGATTCAATTTTGAACACAACATCTAAGCTAAAAGAATGACTAAGGGAAATTCCTCAAGATGATAGTTGATTTCACCCTTTATGCAAACTGTTAGAAATCAAAAAATTGGGCATTCTATAAAAGGACAAAGTGGGCAAATGGGAAAAACCAAAGAAAAAAATATATATTGCCAAGAAAAGCCCAGGGCAAAACACCCACTTAATAGAAAAGGAAATATAAAACTACACAAAAAAACGACTAATGGCATCCAATCAAAAAGAAATGAACTCCTAGTACTTGGCACATTTTGAAACATTTTGCATTAATTAAACTCAACAAGGAAATATTTGTTATGATTTTGACATAAACAATCATTGATCAAATAATATAACTTTGATAACCGACCGACATAAATGTTCACAACCCACATATAAGATGGACGTTAGAAAATGAAAACTCAAAATGGACAAGAACCTCCTTAGAGACTATATGTAATGAGAAAGAAGCACAATGGACATTGATTGTATTTCATTGCAAAGGTAGGTTTGGAATTGTGAGAATGCATGCTAGAACTGCTCGAGAGTTGGATTTGTATCCAATAATGGATCACAAAGATATGAAAGTAATAAATGCAAACTATAATGTGAAAGTGGGATATTGGGCATCAAGAAATAACATGCAAGAATACAAAATGTATGTCACAGTGATATGGATGTTCGATTTGGATTTTGTGAACAACTTGTGACAAGCTCTTGGAGATAATCCGTGGTCAGGCAAACCAACAAACTGCAATTACAAGACCTATTTATTATGCCAAGCAAAATATCTATTGGGGACAAACAAACCAAAACAATATTCATTAGAAGGAACATAAAAAAAGAAGTGGCTAGAAAATGCAAATGATCCACAAGACAACAAATATGAGTTGCCAATTTTTAAATACAATGTAAATGAGGACGCATTAGTAGAACAGAAATAAGGAACACTAAAGTAGGAGGAGGAGGAGCCAATAACACCATCATAATCGGTAGCTGAAGAAGGAGAAAATTCAGAAAGTGAATATGAAAAATCTTTTGGGTCATTCAGCAAAGTCATTTTTGATTCGTGGCATGGAGCGGAAAGAAAGTTACCCTCATATGTCCAAGATTGTAGGAACACACATAGCCAAAGAATGTTGGCAAGAATGTAAGTAACCCATTTTTCATAAGAATTTGAGAATGTAGAGCAAAAGCACATGGCATTGTTGATCAGAAAAAGCTAGAGTTGATTGAACTTGTTTCACGATATTAATTGTTAATAAGAAGAAACAATCAGCTCTGAAAATTGAGGAAAATATTTGTATAGATGCTTGTAGTGAAGAGTATTCCACTTCTTTGGAGACATCATAAATAGAAAGCGAAGGTGCTTGGATATTGAAGGTGTGAATGTGGAATAAGGGAGAAATAGTTCTGAACTGATTGAGACAGTGGTAAAGAATATCAGTGTGACAACACAAAAGCTAAGTATAGGAACGTTAAAAAAGAAGCAACAATAAAGAGTTTAAATTTCCATCCAAGCTTAAGATGTCTGAAAACGAAAGCAACATGGTAGATTGCAATGCGTTCTTTGAAGATTTCGATGAACATAATGTAGCAAAATGATTGATTTAAGATATTAGATGCATTGAAGGATGGAATTTTCTAGTGAAACCAGAAAAACCTATGGGAGTTACAGATTATTCTAGTTTTTTTTTTAAATTTAAAATGCGTGGAATTGTTCTGTAAATAGAATAGTCAAAAGTAAATATGATTGAAAGTTCTTTGCAACAAATAAGTGCAGTCCAGTTGAGAGTGCAGTCCAA
>Ga0209611_10007058_pt1 | contig 18108 bp, 15 predicted proteins | sample S1TSphgellanicum_3_FD_187693 | JGI IMG/M metagenome (GOLD analysis project Ga0209611, IMG submission 187693) | Host-associated microbial communities from peat moss isolated from Minnesota, USA - S1T2_Fc - Sphagnum magellanicum MG (SPAdes) (version 2) | ecosystem: Host-associated > Plants > Peat...
TGGGTGATCTAATGGCGCTGGAGACAGCGTGCCAGGGAGTCGAGACGGTTTATCACATCGCCGGGACGTATCGCTTCGGTCTGCGGCACCGGCGCGAGTTATGGCGCACCAATGTCGAGGGCACGGAGAACGTTCTGCGCAGCGCTTGGAAGCGACGGGTGGAAAAAATCGTGCACCTGAGCTCGGGCGGCGTGCTGCGAACAAACGCCGAGAAGCGGCTCATCGATGAGACCGATTTTCCCGGGCAAGCGCCACGGTTTTGTCCTTACAAGGCCTCGAAATGGCACGCGGAGATGCGCGCGCTGGCCTGGGCGCAGCGCGGATTGCCGGTGACGATTGCGAGCACGACGTGCCCGATTGGCCGCGGTGATGAGACGCCAACGCCGACGGGGCGCATGGTCCGCGATTTTTTGCGGCGGGACTTTCCCTTTTATTGCCGGACCGGGCTGAACTTCATCGGCGTCGGCGACCTGAGCGAAGGCTTGCAGCGCACGGCGGAAGCGGGCCGGCCCGGCGAGCGCTATCTGCTGAGCGACGAAAATTTGTGGCTGAAGGATTTTTTGCAATTGCTGGCGCGGGAGACGGGCTTGTGCGCGCCACGGATGTGGCTGCCGGGGCCGGTGGTGCGGCTGATCGGCTGTGGCGGCGAGGTGATCGATCTGTTGAGCGGGCGCGGCACGAGCGCGCGCGTTTGCCTGGAGACGGCGCTGCAGGCGCGCTGCACGCAATTTTTCAGCAACGCGAAGGCGCGGCAGGAACTCGGCTGGAAGCCGCTCCTTTCGATCCGGGAAAGCATCGGCGAGGCGGTGGCGTGGTTCCGCGGCGAGACGGAGATGGAGCTCGCGCCGGTGTCGTCGGTGGAATCGCATGTACGGTGAGATCGCCCTCGCGTTGTGGTCCGCGGCCGGTGTGGCGTGGTGGATCGTCGCGTGGCGATTGGTGAGGGCGGCCCAGCGCGAGGTCCCGGCGCCTGGGAAACCAGTTGCGCCGCGATCGCTTTCGATTTTCAAACCGCTGCCGCCCTTGTGCGAGCGCGGGTTGGAAAATTATACGCGCGGGCTTGAATCGTTTCTGGCGCAGCTGGACCCGGAGAGCGAGTTGCTGCTCGGTGTGCACGAGGCCGATCGGCCAAGAGTGATCCCATTCATCGAGACCATGCGCGCGAAATATCCGAAGGCGCAACTTCGGCCCGTTTTCCGCGCGGAGGCGGATACGGTGGCGAATCCGAAAGTGGCGTGGCAGATCCGTCTCGCGCCGCACGCGACGGGTGAACTTTGGCTCTGGAGCGACGCGGATATCATCGCGCCGCCGGGCTTTTTGCAAACAGCCCGCGCGGAATTTGCAACCTGCGGCGCGGGGATGATGACTTTTGCCTATGTGGTGCGGCAGGTACCGAGCCCCGGCGCGCTCTTTGCGGCGCTCTTCGTGAACGCGGAATTTTATCCGGGCGTTCTTTTATTACAGCGGCGCGGGCCGGTCGATTTTGGGCTGGGCGCCGCGATGCTTTTCGAGCGCGAGCGTTTTCAGCAATGCGTCGATTGGACCGGCCTGGGCGCGTTTCTCGCGGACGATTTCCAACTGGGCCAAAGGCTGCAGCCGGTGCGAATCGGGAAGGCAACGCTCGAGACCGTGGCGGGCGAATCGACATGGTCTGACGCGCTTCGGCATGACCTGCGCTGGAACAAGACGGTGCGCTGGAATCGGCCCGGAGGCTATTTGGCGAGGCTGATGGTGCTGCCGGTCGCGGGATGGCTGGCGGCCGTGGCGCTTCATCCGCTGCACATTTTCGCGTGGGTCGGTTTGCTGGGCATGATTCAAGCTGAGTTAGCGGCGGTGGCCGCGATCTTCCGGGAGATCGGGTGCCGTCTGGATAAAAAAGACCTCGTGATGCTGGAATGCTGGAGCCTTTGGCGAGTGGCCGTGTGGATCCTGTGCTGGCTTCCGGGGCCGGTGGTGTGGAGCGGGCGGATTTGGCGCGGACCTCGGGCTGCGATGCCGATCGCGGCCGAGTTCCCTGACGGAAGCCATTGACATTCCCTGATTAAAAATCGAATTTGTTTGCGATGAAGCGGTTTCGAGTGAACTTGAATCAATCCGGGCGGCGGGGCGGGAAGGAGCAGGCGTGACGTCGCTGCCGCCGTCGTCCCTTCATTTCACCTCCACGGAGAAAAACTCGGTGGCGCTCGAGGCCCGGGCCGGTGAGTTGCGCAATGAGATTTTTGGCCGGCAGGTTTTCGTGCGCGGCGTGATCGAGGTCTCGAATTATTGCCGCCAGAACTGCAACTACTGCGGCATGCGGCGCGACAACCGTGGCCTGCACCGGTTTCGGCTTGAACTGGAAATGCTGCGCGAGCTGGTCACGCATGGCCTGCCGGACGTGATCACCGATCTCAATATCCAGACGGGTGAGGATGTGGTGGGCGATCGCGAGATCGTGCTGCCGTTGATCGAGACGATCCGCAAGGTGCGTCCGGACCTCGGCATCAGTGTCTGCCTCGGCACGCTCGACACGAAACTTTACGACGAGTTGCGCGAGGCCGGGGCGTCGTACTACATCATCAAGATCGAGACGGGCAACCGGGAGGCCTATCGCGCGGCGCAAGCGCCGGGCACGTTCGAGAAGCGGCTGGCGGCGATCCGTTATCTGGCCGAGACGGGCTGGTTCGTCTCGTCGGGATTCATTTTGGGGCTGCCGGGCCAGAAGCCGGAGCACGTGGAGGAATCGCTGGAATTGCTCAGCGAGCTGCCGCTGGCCGGCGCGAGCGTGAGTCCGTTCATCTCCGGCGAGCAGACGCCGTTCGCGGGAAATCCCTCCGGCGACTTTGAGCAGACGATCCGCTCCATCGCCCGGCTGCGGCTGCGGAATCCGGGGTACATCATTCCCGCGATCAGCGCGCTGAATCTCGTGCACGAAGACGGCTACGTGCGCGCGTTGCGGGCCGGGGCCAACCTGGCGACGGTCAACCTGACCCCGGCGGTGAACCGGACCGACTACCTGCTCTACAAGCGCGACCGCTTCATCATGCACGAGAAGAGCGTGACCGAGGCAATCAAGGAGGCCGGTTGCACCATCAGCACCGTGAGCGTGACGGAAACGCTGCGGCGGCGGCAGGCGGAAGTCATGCGGGCGGCCTAGGCGATGGCCCTTTTAGAGCGGGCCCGAATCAGAGCAACTGCTTCAGGTCGTCCATGGTCCCATTGGTCGCGAGGACGTAGCTCATTTTCGCATCGGACCAGGAGGCGTAGTTCCAGCCCTTCATCGAGTCGTACTGCGGGCCCGTGGTGGAAGGCGGATTGCTCAGGGCGTTTTTCTCGACCATGAACAGGTGGGCCACGCCACCGTCCGGCAGGGTAATGCATACGAGCGAGACAGTGTGGCCGTTGATGACGTATTCCTGGCAGCCGACCGGAGGCAGGGCAGCGAACTTAGGCGGCATCTGGCCAATGGGCGCCTTGCGCTGCTCGAGCCACGCTTTGACTTCATCGGGATTGGAGGAGAGCTTGGCCAGCAGCGGCCCGCTCCCGTCGAGCTTCGCGAGGGCCTGCTCGGTAAATGTGCTCCGGTCGACGGGCTGCGCTTCGCTACTGGAGTTGCCGGCGAGGTCGCCGGAACGGCTCACGTGCCACCAGGTGCCCGCGACGCAAAGAATCGCGACGGCCGCCGCCGCGGCGAGCAGGCCGCGATGCTGCCACTGCGGCGGATAATAGGCGACGATCTTGGGCGACAAGAGGCAGCGCTGGCGCAGGCTGTTTGGCGCGGGGACTTCCCGCAACCGCGCGGAGACCTTGCGGTCGAACTCCTGCTGGGACTGCCACCACGCCTGGAGCTGGGGGTCGGTCTCGACCAGCGCCAGCGCCTCGGCAAAGAACGGCTCGTTGGCCTCGAGGCCGCCGGGCCGCAAGCCGGAGAGGATGAGCTGGGCTTCCTTCCTATCCACGGCTGGGTTCTCCGGTGGGTTTGCGCATGGGCAGGCGGGTGACGCCGCCATCGCCGTGGGACTGCCGCTGCCGCAGCGCCTGCTGCAACTTGAGCCGGCCGCGGGACAGCCGCGACATCACCGTGCCGATGGGGACTTCGAGGATGCGCGCGATTTCCTCGTAGCTGTGTTCCTGGAGGTAAAACAGGGCGAGCGGCGTGCGGAATAGCTCGTCGATGGATTGGAGGGCCTCCATGACCTGCCCGGAGTCGAGCGAATCGACCGATTCCGGCGCGACGGCGGGCAGCTCGTGCTCGACGGTGGAGATTTCCTCCTTCGGCCAGCGCTGCTCGTGCCGGCGCGTGGAGATGAACTGGCGGTAGAGCGTGGTGAAGAGCCACGTCTTGACCTTGGAAGCATCGCGCAGCGTATGGCCCTTGGACGCCCAGACGGAAAAGGTGTGCTGGGTCAGATCACAGGCATCGGGCTCATTGCGGGAAAGGCTGAGGGCAAAGCGATAGAGCATCGGGTAGAAACGGTCGACCAGTTCGTTGAAGTCGAGAGGTTCCATGGCGTTTTAGCGGGTCCGGCTCGTGGCCGGCATCCGCGAAAGGACACGGAGGATCATCCGTTTATTTCGGCGTAGTGCGACTATTTTCTGCGCCATGCGGATGGTCTCTCGACTTCTCTGGGAGTGAGACGCACGGCGAAGCGCGCTTATTCCCGCGCACTTACTCCCGGAAATGCGGCGCTAAATGAAGGGGGAGAGCGAGGTGAAGCTCGAGAGCGCGTGGAAGCTTTGTTCGCGTGGCGCGCCGCCGGCGATGGGCGTGCGCTCGATCCAATCGACGAGGAAGCGGCAGAGCGCGGGCTTGTCGGGCAGGTGAATGAGCTCGCCGGTGCGCGAGATGACGCCGAAGCCGGTGCCGTAGGCGGTGCCGTTAAGCACACAGGCGTCGGTCAGGCATTCGTCCATCTGCTTCTTGCCCTTGGCCAGCACGTCGGCGGGCGTGCCATCGAGCTCGAACTTCCAGCCGACGAGAATCGATGAGGGGAACATCCGGCGAAGGCCGGTGATGAGTTTCGGCGCGGGCTCCAGCGTGAGGCGCAGCGCACCGGAGCGGCTGCAAATCTTGCTGCCGGGCAGCGCGGCGCCCTCCTCGGTGACGATTTCCTTCACCTTGAAATCGCAGAGCGCGGCGGCGTGGAGCACGACGTTGACCTGCTCGCGCGCGGGCAGGCGGGCGAGGCCCTCGAAGAGGTCGTCGTTGGTCGCGTAGGGAACCACTTCCACCGGCCAGAGCGGCGCGGCGAAGGTCGAGGCCACGGCGCGGAAACAAACGACGCTGTGGCCGGCCTCGGCCAAGCCTTCCGCCATGAGCGTGCCCAGTTCGCCGGTGGACGAATTGGTCAGGCGCCGAACCCGGTCGAGCGGTTCGTAGCTGGGGCCAGAGGTGATGACAATCCGCATAACGAGAAAGATTCTACCCCACTTGGACGTTGCGGGATACTCCGCAGTCACAGTTTTTTCGATTTTGTCACGCTGGCTGGGCGAAGGGCGCGCAGTTAACGCGTAACCCGGAGCAATTCGCCGAGCGACCAGGCTTGAAACGGGCAACCGCGCGCGGTGAAAGGCGGTTCGGCGTCGGCGATTTCCGGCACATGGCGCAGACCGGCCAAATCGAGCCGTTGCAGGCTGGGCGCGAGGAATGTTTCGCGCGCCTGCTGCCAGACCTCCGGCGAGCCGCCGTGCACCCGGGCCCAGGCTTCCACGAAGGGACCCGCCAGCCACGGCCAAACCGTGCCCTGGTGATAGACGCTGTCGCGCTGGGCGGGCGAGCCCTCGTAGTGCGGCGCATATCCCGGCTCGCCCGGCGCGAGCGAGCGCAGGCCCATGGGCGTCCAGAGACGCTCCTGCGCGACCTGCACGATCTGCGCCGCGCGTTCGCCTTCAACGAGCGGGAGGGGCAGTCCGCCGATGGCGAAGATCTGGTTCGGACGCAGGCTGGCGTCGAGTTTGCCGGGCTCGTGATTGGCGTCGATGACATCGTAGAGGCAGCCGCGCGATTCGTTCCAGAAACGCTGTTGAAAAGCGGCGCGGCCCTGTTCGAAGCGCGACTGCCATTGGGGATCGAAGCGGGCGGCGAGGGCGAGCGCGTTGAGCCAGAGCGCCTGCACCTCGACCGGCTTGCCGATACGCGGCGTGATGACGCGATCGCCGACCTTCGCGTCCATCCACGTCAGTTGCACGCCCGGAACGCCGCACGCGAGCAGGCCGTCGTCACTGCCGTGGATGCCGTAGTTGGTGCCGTGCAGGTAGCCCTCGAGGATGGCCTTTACGGTGGCGAGGAGCAGGTCGCGTTGCGCGCAGAGGACGGGATCGTGCCGCACCGCGTCGAGGAATTCGTGGACGACGATGACGTACCAGAGCGAGGCATCGACCGAATTGTACTCAGGCGCTTCGCCGTGATCGGGCAGCCGATTCGGCAGCATGCCCTGGCTGAGCACGCCCGCCCACGCGACGAGAATCTTGCGCGCATCTTCCAACCGCCCGGTGGCGAGGCAAAGGCCGCGCATGGAGATGAAAGTGTCGCGGCCCCAGTCGCCGAACCAGGGATAGCCGGCGATGATGGTGCGGCCTTCGCCGCGCTTCACGATGTAGGCATCGGCGGCAAGCAGGCGTGGCGTGGCGAAGGCGGAGCGCCGCTTGAGCTCGATCCGTGCAAGGGTCTCAGCCGCCGCGGCCGCGTTCAACGGCGTGGGTGTGAGTGGGAGCCCGAGGCTCCCGGCGGAGAGGATCAGGACGGCGTCGCCGGCAGTGAGATCAAACTCGTACCGGCCCGGCGCGGCGAGGTCCTCGGTCGCGTCGAGCCCGCGCGCGGCTTCCTCGTCGTAGAGGAAATGGCGGTACCAGAGCGGCTCGTGGTGGTACGTGCCGTTGCTGTGTGCGGTGACTTCGGGCACGCCATCGTACATGTGCCAGCGTTGATCTCCATCGATCGTGAGCGGCAGGAACTGGAACGCAGGGTTCTCGTGATGGGTGAGATGAAAATCGCGGCCGGAGAAAAAGGGGCGCACGTGCAGCTTGAGCGGCACCGCGGCATCGCCCTGCCAGTGCCAGCGCAGGACCACGGCGGCGCGATCATGCGGCACGAAAAGCTCTTGCTCGATCTGTCCCCCCGGCACGGCGTAGGTCCAGCGCGGCCACGGATCAGGCTCGAAAGCGGTGAGGCGTTCGATGCCGTCCGGCGCATTGATGCCCGGCGCGTAGCGTTGCGTGCTGAGGGCGAAGCGGCCGGTGGGCAGCTCGATCTCGGCATCAAGACCGTTGACCAGGACCATGCGGTTGGTCGGTGGCTGCGCCGCGGCGAGCAACAGCGCGTGATAGCGGCGCGTGCGGATGCCGCAGACCGTGCCGCTGGCAAAGCCGCCAAGGCCGTCGGCCTCGAGCCATTCCGCCATGCAGTTTTCCGCGGTGATGAGAAGGGCCATGCGCGTGACAACAACGGGCGTACGCGGCGCGGCCCGCGGGCGCAGGGAGAACTAGAAGCCTTCGAGGCTCGGGTGCTGCTCGAGGCGCTTCGCGGTGATTTCCTCGGCGGTCAGTTGGCGCGAGCGGATGATCATGGAGCCGTCGTTGGAGAGCTGGGCGACGGCATTGTCGTCGCGGGTCCAGATCATCGCGTCGGCTTTTTTCTCCGGCGCGGACCACTCCAAGCCCTGCGCGTTGGCGCTGAGCAGGAGGCGCGCTTCCTCCACGGTTATCGGCTGGTTATTGATCTTCTTGAAAGCCTCCTGCACGGAAAGACCGCCGCTGATGGTGACATCGATCTGGTAACCGCCCTTTTGGAAGGTCACGCGGGCGAGTGAAATCTTCGCCCCTTCCGCCTTTTGGTCGGTCTCGTTGAGCGGCTGGCCGTAGCGAGCGACGAGCTGGTCGGGAGTTTCACCAATGCGCGCCCATGCGCCGCAGGTAGTCGTGAAGATAAAAACGAGCGTAAGCGGAGCGATCCTCATGGAGATGACGTTAGTTAAAATAGGCGAGAATGCAAATGATCGCGTTTGGGAATTGTATTTTCCGCCCCACTTAGTCCAGCGGCGGCAGAGATGAGGTCCTTTGCGGGACGGGCTGGGGAGGCGGTGCGGCAGGCTCGGCTGCCGGGGCAGGGGAAGGCTGGGTTTTCGCGACGGGCACCGGGGTGGGCGCTGGCGGAGGCGTGGCGGCGGCGGGCATTTGGCTTTTCGGCACGGTTTTTACCACGTCGATCTTGAGGTTCTCCATGAGTTGCAGGATGGGAACGTTCAGGTCGACGATGGGATTGACCTCCTCCAGCGCGGATTTGGTGATGGCGATGTGGCCCACATCAAAACCATCGAGCGCGGCATCCATCGGCACCCACTGGCCATCGGCGATCCAGGCCTCGGCCCACATATGGAAGCCGAAGATGCCGGTGCTGTTGTCGGTGGCGTTGGTGATGGTCGGCACTTCCTCGCCGGGCGGGATGTAGCCAAAGCCGACGACGCAGCGCGTGGGCAAGCCAACCGCGCGGCCAAGCGCGGCGCAGAGCACGGCGTGTTCGGTGCAATCGCCCTCGCGCGACACGGCGGTTTCCTCAGCCGAGCCGAAGCCGACGTTGAGGTCCTTCTTCGTGATGTAGTCGCGCACGAACCGTTCGATCTTGTGCGCGGCCAGGACGGGATTCTTCTCGCTGCCGACGGCCTTCCGCGCGAGGGACTGGATGATCGGCGCGTTGACCTCGAGGTAGGACGAGGCCTGCAGGTAGGAATGGAGCTCGGGCGTGTCGGCATGGGGCAATTGCCACGTCGCGTCGGCGGCGGTGAGGCGCGGCACGGTGACCTCGATCCGGCAGGTGCCGGGGCTGGAGGAAAGCACGCGCTGCTGGTCGCCGTTCCAGAGCGTGAGCGTCTGGCTGTGGTCAGCCGAGGTGAGCTGGTAGACGGCCTGGCCGAGGTTGTCGATGTTCGTGAGCGCGCGCTGCGGATGGATCAGCGTACCGCTGAAAATCTCCGCGCCCTCCGGCTGCTTCATGCATTCGGCCCGGTCGGTGACGTATTCATGGAGCGTGCCAAAACCGGGCAGCGAGGCGTCCATCAGCACATCGCCGCCTTGGTCATCGACCCAGGTGGTGGCCACGACGCCCGGCATGAAGCTGGCCGTGCTGGTGAGCCGCCAGACGGCACGCTTCACGCCGCGGACATCGAGCGTTTCGCGCTGCGCGACCGTGCCGCTCTGGACGACATCGGCCTGCGGGTAATCGGGGTCGAAGGTGTCGAAGGAAAATTTCTGGCCGGGTTGCAGCGGGACCTGCAGCGTCTCGCGCCGGACCGCTTCCGGCCCCAGCGCGGCAAGGCGCGGCAGGTGGAAACGCTGCGTCTGGCCGTGGCTGGAGACGACCAGCTCGTCGCCCTGGCGCACGCCGCTGGAGGCGATGGCCGCGCCGCCGGCCTCGCTGCTTTCCTCGAAGCTGAGCACGCCACCCTGCTTGTCCTCGGTCACCTTCGTCGTCTCGATCATCTTCATGTTCACGCCGAGTCGCTTCACGAGGAATTCCTGGTGATTGAGCGTGAGGTAACCGGGACCGGACGGCGTGTCGACCGCGCTGACCTGCGTCATGCCGTAGCCGCAGGTCTTGCCGTCGAGCACGAGGAGGACCCATTCTTCAAAGACCGGCTTCGGCGCCACAGGGACGGACTCTGGGACCTGGGCAAACGCGCCGGGAAGGACCAGAAGCCCGGCGAGGAGGACCAGCCCGCAAGCGCAGCCGAGGCCGGGCTTACGGTTTCGCCGGCGGTGACGAAGGAGTGGCATTCGGGGCATTCGTGGCCGGGGCGGCAGGCGCAGGCGTGGAAGAGGCGTCCGGGGCTGGAGCCGGGGCTGCGGCGGGCGCGCTGTTGGTCTGGTCGGGCGCGGCGCTGGCAGCAGCACCGGGGGCCGGGGCGGAGGGCGGCGCCATCGGGTTGACACCCATGCCCGCGCCGGGCGCGAGGCCGGGAACCATGTTGAGAAGTCCGTAGGATTGCGCCACGCCGGCGCCGGCACCGCCGAGGAACGTCAGGAAAATGCCCTGGTTGCCCACGCCGGAAATCGAGTAGCCCTGCACCCCGGTATCGTCATCCTTGAACACGCATGACCACGTGCCCATGGGCGCGAGCCACGTGAGATCGTCCGGCAATTGATGGCCCTGCAGCGCATTGGCCACGTCCTTGTTGAACATCGCGGCCATGGAAAGGTAGGGCATGGCCAGTTTGTAGGCGCGGTTGAGCATGAAGGGCGAATCGAAGTAGATGATCTGCTGCGCGCCGTTGCGCTGGTCGCCGATCTGCTGCTTGAAGTTCTCATTCGACGCCAGGGTCACCGCCGGATCGCGCTGGTAGGAACGTGCCGCCATGTTGGCGGTGAGAAAGAGCCCGAAGTACGGGCCATCCTCGGTAACGGTCGGCGAAATCGCGCCGACCGGCACGAAGTTGAGCGTGGCGAAGTTCTGGCCGTTGGAGTTCATCTCCTTGACCACGGCGGTGGTGGCGAATTGCTTGCGGACCGCGTTGAGAATGGCGCTGATCACCGGCTTGAAATCATCCGGCTTGTCGAGCTTGGCGAAGAAGCCCACTTCCGGGAAGTTCATGCCATCGTTCCATTCGACCTGGAGCGAAATCTCGGGCCCGAGCGCCCCGATGATGTTGTGCTCGACGTCAATTCCCGTGGCCTGCATCCACGTATGCAGGTAATCGTCGACCATCCTGGCGGCCGCCTGGCCGTTGGGCTGCGCTGCGATCTGCTCCTTCAAATTGGCGTAGTACTGCTTCCAGTTGAAGGAGGAGGCAAAGTAGAGGCGCGTGTCGCGGCTGGTGAACTTGAGGGTGTCGAAGGGGCAGGGATCGGGGCTCACGCCGGCGTCGAGCTGCGCCTGGCGCGGCATGATGAAGGAATAGCGGTCGACGATCTGCCCGTTTTCAAAGCTGGTCCCGGCGGCCAGCCCGCCGATGTCCTTGAACTTTTTGGCGAAGTAGTCGGACATTTGCGGGTTCGCCTTGTCCATCTGCTTTTGCACCATTCCCAGCAAGGTGTGATAATTGAGATAGGCCACCGTCAGCGGGTGATCGCCCACGCGCGCGATAGAGGTGTGATAGTCGCCGTTGTCGGCCAGGCTCGGGGTGGTTGAATGCCTCTCGAACCGCTCGATCCAGTCCTGCAGCGAAGCTTCGCCGAGGGCGGTGATGATCCAGCCGCCGATGTTGGCGACGCAGACTTTCTGCGGCACGCCGGGCGCCTGGATCCAGTCGTAATCATGCCCCGCCACGTTGCCTTTGCCGGTCGTGGCCGACTTGAGCTCGTCGCCATAGTCGGCCTTGAGCTTGTCGAGGAACGCGCCGAAGTTGCCGAGGCCGGCCTTCGGCTTCATGCCCGCGATGAAGCCGACGTTGTCGGGATGATCGATGTCGAAACGGGTGAAGGCGATAAAGGACTGGCCGCTGAGATTGGGCAGGAAGGTGTTGATGAGGTCGGCATTCTTCGGCCCGAGAAGCTGGAGGATTTCGTCATGCAGCGGCTTCATGTTCGGCGAGTCCGCCAACTGCCGGGCCTGCGAGGTCTGGTACGATTCAAAGATCGCGGTGCCGTTGGGAATGGTGGCGAAGGCGAGCGTGTCGGCCGGGACCAATTGCGCGGCGGAAACGTCCGGGCCGCCGTAGAGGTAATACCAGGCGCCCACGCCCGCGCCGATGGAGAGCAGCAGGGCGGAGAGGAACGTGAGGAGGAGGATTTGCAGTCGGCTCATAGGAGGTAAGGGTAGAGGCTGTCGAAAAAAAGGGTGCGGGTCACGCGCAAAGGCGGGGGATCTTCGTCACTTCTCGCCGCGGGCGAGTTCCTCCGCGCGCGTGCGGGCGGCGGCCATGCAGCGGGCGATGAGCTGGTCGAGCGCGTCTTTTTCCTCGAGGACCGCGCAGCCGGCGAGCGTGGTGCCGCGCGGGCTCTTCACGTGCGAGGCGAGTTCCATCGGCGTGTGCTGCGACTGCGCGGCAAGCTGGGCCGAGCCGAGCACGGTCTGGAGCGCGAGGTTCTTCGCCAGCTCGTGCGACAGGCCGAGGGCCACGCCGCCGCGCGTCATCGCCTCGATGAAATGGAAGACGTAGGCCGGGCCGCTGCCGGAAAGCGCGGTGACGGCGTCGAGCTGCTTTTCCTCCACGCGCCACGCCTTGCCGGAGGCGGAGAGGACGCGCTCGGCGAGGGCGAGGTCGGCCTCGGTGGCATTGGGCGCACCCGCGTAGGCGCTGGCGCCCGCGCCGATTTGCAGGAGCATGTTCGGCATCGAGCGGACGACGCGCGCGTCGGGATGCAGCAGGCCGCGCAGCTTTTCAATCGTCACGCCGGCGGCTATGGAAAGGATAAGTTTGCCCGCCGAGCAATCCTTGAGTCCCACCAGCGCCTCGCCGAGCTGCTGCGGCTTCACCGCGAGCACAACAACATCGCCCGCGCGCACGACATCGCAGTTGTCCGGCGTCCAGCGCGCGCCGGGCAGGAGATCGAGAAACGGCTGGCCGTTCTCGGGCATAGGCGCGGAGCAGATGAGTTCCTTCGCAGAGACGACCCCGGCGTCCACCAGTCCCTTGCCGATGGCCCGCGCCATCACCCCGGCGCCGATGAAACCGATGATCATTACGTTCCGAGCCCGAATTTCTTGAGCTTCGTGTACAGCGTGGGGCGATGGATCCCAAGCAGCTCGGCGGCCTTTTTCTTGTTGCCGTTGCACTGGTCGAGCGCGGCCATGAGCGCGGCCTTCTCGCGCTCGGCGAGATTGAGCGACTGCGACTCGGTCATCAGCCGCATGGGCTGCGTGGGCTGCGGCGCCTCCCTGAGGTCCGGCGGCGAATACTGCTGGCTGCCGCCGACGGCGTTGGGGTCGAAGGCCGTGGCGTGGGCGATTTCGTGCGGCAGGTTGCGGCGCGTGATCATGCTGCCCTGCGCGAGCACGACGGCGCGCTCGATGACGTTCTGCAACTGGCGCACGTTGCCCGGCCAGTGATAACGCAGCAGCGTGTCGTAGGCTTCCGATTGGATCGTCAGCAGCGGCTTGTTCATCTTCGCGCAGAAGCGCTGGAGGAAAAGCTGCGCCAGCTCGGGAATATCCTCCGTGCGCTCGCGCAACGGCGGGATGGCGAGCGTGAACGTGTTGAGGCGATAGTAAAGGTCCTCGCGCAAGCGGCCGCTGCGGATCGCTTCCTCGGGGCGGCGATTGCTCGCGGCCACCAGCCGGAAGTCGGCTTTCGTGACGACCGTGCTGCCCAGCGGCCGGAACTCGCGCTCCTGCAAAACGCGCAGGAAGCGGGTCTGCAGGTCCACCGGCATCTCCGCGATTTCGTCGAGAAAAAGCGTGCCCTCCGACGCCGCATGCAGCATGCCGGGGAAATCCTGGCTCGCGCCGGTGAACGCGCCCTTCTTGTAACCAAAGAGCTCGCCCTCGATCATGTTCGCGGGGAACGCGGCGCAGTTGAGCTTGATCAGCGGCCCGTTGGAGCGGGTGCTCATCTCGTGGATGCGATTGGCGAAGACTTCCTTGCCCACGCCGCTTTCGCCGACGATAAGCACGTTCGCGTCGCTCGGTGCGATCTGATCGATCATGTCGAAGAGATCCCGCATCTTGACGTTCTTGAAAACGGGCTGCAGTTGCGACTCGGCCCGCTGCACGCGCTTGCGCAGGCGCTCGGTCTCCTCGCGCAGTTGCACCGTCTCCTGCCGAAGCCCCTTATGCTCCAGCGCCTTCGCGACGAGGCTGAGCAGCTCATCCGGCACGTAGGGCTTGCTGATGAAATGGAACGCGCCCTCCTTGATGGAGGCGATGGCATTATTCAGGGAGTCGTTGGCCGTGACCACGATGATCGGCAGGGCCGGGTAATCGGCGCGGATTTGCTTGAGCAAATCGAGGCCCTCGCCGTCAGGCAGGCCGAGGTCGAGCAGGAGGAGATCGGGCTTGTGCTCGCCGATCATCTGCAGGCCCTGGCGACCGGTGAAAGCGGCGGCAGATGCGTAGCCACGGCGCTCGAGGATGGCGGCGAGCGTGGCCTGGATATTACGCTCGTCGTCGATGATGCCTATAAGGGGTTTGGAACTCATGCGCTGATGGGAACTTAGCTATTTTACCCCTATATCGGCGAAAGGAAAGAGATATGTATGTAATCTTTACACTTTTGTGTTGGGCGATGACGTGCCTATCTAAAGAAGGGGAAGAGACGACCTCTCAAAAACGGGCCGGCTTGCGCAAGGCCGACGCAAGGCGTTCCAGATAATCGCGGCGGCGGATTTCGATGGCGCCGAGCCGCGCGGTGAGGGGCGACAGCACCTGCGTGTCGAAGAGCTCGAACTTCCGCGCGCGCAGGTGCTCCATGAGATGGCAAAGGGCGATCTTGGACGCATCGCTGACGCGGTGGAACATCGACTCGCCCGCGAAAAAGCCCGCGATGGCCACGCCGTAGACGCCGCCGACGAGCTGGCCCTCCTGCCACACCTCCACGCTATGCGCGTGCCCCGCGCGGTGCAGCTCGATGTAGGCATCGATGAAGCGCGGGCTGATCCACGTCGATTCCCGGCCCGGCGCCGGATCGGCGCAGGCGTGAATGACCGAGGCGAAAGCCTGATCGAACGTCAGCGTGAAGGTATGGTTGCGCAGCTTGGACTTGAGCCGCTCCGGCGGACGGAACCGCTCCAGCTCGAAAATGGCGCGGGGATCGGGCGACCACCACGTCAGCGGCTCATCGGTCCACGGGAAAATGCCCGAGCGGTACGCCAGCAACAACCGCGGCACGGAAAGATCGCCTCCCAGCGCCAGCAGCCCCTCGCGATTGGCGGACTGGAGGTTGGGGAAGACAAGACTATCCGGACGCAGGATGTTCATTTCAGAACCAATGCTCGGTACCGTTCCCCACACAAAGCAGGATGTAGACCTGAACCACGGCAACGATCAAGCTTAGCACCACAATCAGCAGCGCCGGCATCGCCTTTCGCGTGTTGAGATAACGCCGGCCCATCAGGACGATCAGCACCAGCGCAACCAGAAGCGCGACGTACGGCGCATCGTGAGCCGTATAATTCAAGCCGGTGAGGATGATGATCACCCCGCAGATCAAACCCGCCAGCAGGGAGGGCACGCTCTTCGCCTTCACATAGCCCATGGCCCCTCCCACGATCAACAACACGCCGTAAACATAGAGCAGGAGAACAGGAAGAGGAATCACACCCCCATTTTGCCTGACTTTTGCCTTGGGCGCAATGGGCGGCCCGCGACGGGCCTATCTTTCCAGAGGACGTTGGGCGCTGTGCCGGAACGTCAGCACCTCAACGACACGGAGCCGTGGTTTAAGGCGATAAATAATAACGTAGGAACGGTGCACCAGCTTCCGCCATGTTCGATTCGATGCGTAAATCGAACCGGCTTTCGGGAAATGTTGGAGGATCGCGATTCGGTCGAGCAGTTCATTGCCAAATTTCTCAGCGAGGACCGGGTCGTCCTGAGCATAAGAACCAGTGATCTCCGCGAGGTTTTTTATGGAAACCGGCGAGAGGATTACTTTGTAGTCCACGTGGAAGTGAGCTTTCGCGCCGCCTCGAGCGTTACGCCCTGGCCGGCATCCAATTGCCGCACGCCTTCTTCAGCTTCGCTCAAGGTTTCAGGATCATTTCCCAGATCGTCTTCCTCTTGGGTATGAATCCAACTGAAGAGGCGTAGCCGGTCCGGCTCGGGAAGTCCGGCAATGGCATTCTGTATTTCCTGTACGGTGCTCACGACAAGGAGGATACCTATTTGACTCGTAAATTCAAAATCTTCCTGGCGATCCTAAATCCCCAATCTTTTTAAGCTCCCGAGGCGATGCAGGCTCTCCAGCCTACCGCCCCTTGCCGCTTCTGTGCGAAAATGACGGCATGATGATTACCAACTCCATCCCATTCTAATACGCGCGGGGCCGCGTTTCCGGCGTTTCAGCCCCACGCTCCACACGCCTCACACGCTTATTTTTTCTCGCACGGTCCATTTCGGGCAAAAATTACCCGAAATATTTCGCGCGGAATCCAAACTTGCCGCGTCTACGCTCATGAACGCCGTGACGACGCCTGTGCTCCATCCCTCGTCCGCCGCCGTGGATGCCCCTTCCGGATCAACCGGCATGGACTCCGCGGAACGGATCATGGTCACCGCCGCGCTGGCCGGCGACGACGAGGCCTTTGAAACCGTGATCCGCACCTACAGCCGCCGCGTCTACGTCGTCGCCTACGCCATCGTGCAGGACGTCGCCGAGGCCGAGGACATCGTGCAAGACACTTTCCTTAAAGCCCACCACCAGCGCAGCCGCCTCCGCGAGGCCGAGAAGTTCCCCGCCTGGCTGCTCACCGTCGCCCGCAACGCCGCGCGCGACCGCCTCCGCCGCCGCAAACCGCAGGCCGGCGCCGAGGTCTTCGACACGCTGCCCGATCACGCCGCCGCCACGCCCGGCTCGGAAATGGAGCGCCAGGAACATCAAGCCCACCTGCGCCGCGCGCTCGCCTCGCTGCCCGAGGAGCACCGCACCGCGCTCACCCTGCGCTATCTCGAGGGCCTCGACTACCGCGCCATCGAAAGCCAGATGGGCCTCAGCAACGGCGCCCTGCGCGGCATCCTCGGCCGCGCCCTCGGCACCCTGCGCCGCATGCCCGCCCTAAGGAGTAACGCATGAATGCGATTCACTTTCATAAGGTAGGGACGCGAGTCCCCTCGCGTCCTGCAGTGGTAGCCCGCGACCTCCGGGCGCGGGGCTCGGAAACCAATCGCACCCGCCCCTGGGGCTGGCCAATCAATCGGCTGGTAGCCGGCGCTGGCCCAGCGCCGGTCGGCGCGAATGCGCCGATTTCAGAAATGCGCCGCTTCCCGTCGCCCCCGCGCCGGGCCAGCGCGCGCCACCCCGGAGCCACCCCATGAAGCCCACCACGCCCCACGATCCCCTCGACGACCTGATCGCCGCCGCGCTCCACGGCGACCTCACGCCCGAGGAACGCGCCCAATTTGAATCGCGCCTGAGCACCGACCCCAACGCGCAGGCCGCCTACCAGGAAGCCAAAGCCATGCACGAACTCCTCGAACAAACCAACCGTTCCGCCCAACCCGATCCTGACTTCGAACAACGCATGGTCTCCGGCGTCCGCCGCAAGATCGCCCAGCCGCCGCATCAGGAGACGGCGTGGGAGAGCTTATTGTTTTTCTGGAATGGTGTGAGATGGATGCTGACTTCGCGCTGGAAATACGGAATCGGCGGCGTCGGCTCCGCGATGTTCCTTGCCTTGGTGCTGGCTTATTACCACGACATCCACGTGCTGGCCTTGGGAAGGAACGGGATTGCAAGTCCTGGGCCAATCGAGGAGTATAAAACCTATCTTCCCCCTGAGCTCTTCGTAAGCAAGACTCGCCTCGACGACTGGAAAACGCGGCAGGTGACGCGTGCCGATCTAAAGAAGGCCATCCAGGACCAAGGTATCAATTACGTTGATACCGCGCAAAAAGGCATGACATTGAGCGGCTACGTTGATTCATCCTCCTCAGAGGAATTTGGGGGGAGGGCAATAGCATTCCCCGCTGCATCCGGACCTGCCCTCGCCAGTGCAGCCGATTCCAATCTACACAAATTCTCTCAGGGACTGGATGCCCAAACGACGCAACAGGAGGAGGCATTTACGGGTGTACCATTCACCGCGCGAAGCCAGATTCAGAGGGAGAAGGCCAGGGAATTGAAATCCGCAGATGCGACCTATGCGGTCTCAACGACACCGCCTCCTGTCGCCGCGCCCTACGCCATGAAGGATGAGCTTGTCGCCCGCGACTCCGACGTCCCCATACTGAAAAGCGATGATCTTTCCGTGACCAGGCGCCAACTCGCTGAAACGCATGCGCAGCTCCAAGTCAAGGAGCTGGAAGCCGATCAGGGACAGACGACGGACAAGTCTGGGAAGATTTTCGGAATTCCTTCGCTAGTAGGCCCACAGGGCGCATTTGCTTCCGTCGCCACAGCCGCCCCCGCCGACACCCGTAAGCTCATCCGCAACGCGCAGCTCGATCTCCAGGTGAAGAGCTATCAGTCCACGCTCGACCAAGTCAGCGCATTGACCAAGGCCGCCGGCGGCTACGTCGACACCAGCAGCTCGCAGCGCGGCGGC
>Ga0209611_10007059_pt1 | contig 18108 bp, 20 predicted proteins | sample S1TSphgellanicum_3_FD_187693 | JGI IMG/M metagenome (GOLD analysis project Ga0209611, IMG submission 187693) | Host-associated microbial communities from peat moss isolated from Minnesota, USA - S1T2_Fc - Sphagnum magellanicum MG (SPAdes) (version 2) | ecosystem: Host-associated > Plants > Peat...
GGCCCATCTACTTGGCCAAGGGCCATGGTACTTAACACTACCTCTCCACAATGCCACAAAGACACTGCACATGAACTGCACCAGGCTAGACTCTAGACACCCATTACAGTGACAATACATTAACCACTAGGCTTAAAGAACAAAACCAACATTTGATGACAATGCGTACTCATGGAAAAATGAGGAATAAATGATAATCCAAGGTACCAAGATGACCCCTGCTTGCCTCCAGCTGCCTTTTGAAGTGTGTCATTACCTTTTCAGAGCTATGTGAATGGGAAAGAAAAGGTCTCAGAAATATGATCCATCCTACCAATGGGGCACAACACTGTTCCTTCTCCATAACCCTACTTTTGCTGCTTAATCAACAGTTCCAGCAGATGGCAGTAGTCACAATACCTGAGAATCCTTGTGGTAACACCAGAAAAACATGCTCAGAATTTGACGTATACCACCCTGATTTCGGACAAGGGCAATTGAAAGATCTGCATAGAATCCAGAGCATAGCTCCAAGAGAAGCTGATTGACAGAAACTCAAAGAATGTGCCAGAAACATGAAATTGAAAAACCAAAGAGAAGAAGGAAAAGAGGGTACAATACTCCTCTGCAGCAGATTTCAACATAAGCCCATAGACAAAAAGTGCCCATTTCAAATCCTCCCAACAAACAGATGCTGACAAATCAAATGATTCTCAAATTAATCTCCAAAACAATAGCATTCATATTCCAAAGACATGTTTTAAGGATGGACATGAGCTCAGGGAAAGTGACTCACTATCCTCACAGAAAGAAAAATTGGTGAAGTTCGGAAATATGTGCCTCTCGAAAAGACTACTAACATCTAGCAATGGATCTACAGAAGACTGCTTCTAAGGAACCTAAGAATCTAATCACAAACCTGTCTCACCTTCACCCATTGTGGGCTGGTGAAATGGGGGTGCAGGCCAAGCCAATGAACTTGGTGACGGTTGGGAATGTGGAGGCTGCCATCTAAATGGCCTAGATTCTGGATTTACAGTGACTGGCAAATATTGAGCTTGCCGGCCTAATCTTGCATCCCTACGTGGTATCACATGTTTGCCTGCATGTGCATCTTGAGGCTATCGTATGGTGTCCATGCATAGCTGCCAACTACTTATACTTGTGAGCTCATTTATTCAGACACCACAAGTAGAACCAAGGGGTCACCTCATTCCATTGATCCAATCGACACTCCAATTTGTCCACAGATCCTGCCAGGTAAAATGCCTGCATGCAGATAGCAAGGGTTTAGGGTTTAGAAAATCATGATTGTTGACTGGGACCAAAATTATGAAGGGATTTCAATACAATGCAAAAGCTCACCATTTGGTACAAAGGAAAAGAAGTAACAAGAATGAGACTTCCGCAATCTTTGGACAGTCTGTCATCCTCCCCATGCTTCAACCTGATAGACCCAACCACAAATACATCATTAAAGAACTCATGTGTACTCCTATATAAAACATGTGGAAGAGCGTTGCAGCAACTCTATGCTTCAACTGATTACTTCTGAAACTCTGCAGTCAGGTGAGAGTAGATGGGTTTGTAAGGTATGGTTTGTAAGGCATATGTCATTGTTTGTGGTGAGGTGATAATTAAGCACCACAAGTCTAGGCGTAAAAATCAGTGCATGACTGATAAATTGGTCTGAAAGACTCGCATTCAACCCAATAACCTCCACATCCAATGGAACCACAAAATCTAGTGGGAAATTAAGAACCAAGAAAAGGAGCAAACTGCAAAGGAATTGTGAATGATGAAGAGAGTTGAAAGCGGACACATGAATTTCAGTTGTACTCACCAATGTCTCATCTTTCGGGAGCTCATTGCGACTCATGCTGAACACAGTCCCATTTTTCAAAATTGAAGGTGTTCTGTTTCAGAATATACAGACCACAACAGATTTCATTGATACATGACAAAACACCTCTGTAGGCCCCAATTTGTGTTCAAAACCAAAAAAAGTACAAAGGAAACATTTGAAGAAAGATATATATGGCTCGTGAAAACTTACTTTTGGGTTTTAAGGATGTCATCAATCCTGTACTTGCGCAATTGCACTTCCCGGGTGCTTGTAAGAGCCTTGTGCATCAAACAGAAAAAGTCATTCGTGCCACAGTTGAAGTCGACAATCTGTTTTCACTTCAAAGCCACAAACATTAAGTGTGAAGGCTGAGGTTTGATTACTGTCATGAAATTTCCAACCAAAATGATCTCTGTTCCAGCGAACAAGGGCTTTTACAGACCCCAAATCTGGATGCACTGTATGTTCTGATTTCTTTCAATGCTGACTTGGTCTTGGACTTGGACTAATGAGGATCTGTGAGGATTGTGATCGTGCAGTACCCACACATGGATATTTTCACTTCGTCATCAGCAGATGCTCGTTGTTGTTGCCAAGTATCATGATCTTGAACAGGCAACACCACCAAGGTCTTTTCTGAGCAGTTCCAACCCAATGGGCTGCTGAACTACAAGGGGGGAGCGACAATGGAGCCTATCAATCAAGTTGCATTGTAGCAAGATCAATATTTCCTGGTTTTAAGTAAGCCTCAAAATTTTGGTAATGTCGAGCGTACTGGCGCGTGCACAGCGATCAGACACACAAATTTTTTTGGAGAGTCGAGGTACGAAGTGGAAAGCACAAACAAAACAAACGAAGAGCAAAGAGGGGCAAGCAAGTATGCAAGCAGCTGTGTTTTAATCCCATATTGGTTGCCGAAAGAGTGCCGTTCGTGGAGTATATAAACCCCTGGGCGCCAATTGACGAAGCATACCTTTCTCGGCCTTTTGGCTAAGATCAAGTGTAGTATCTGTTCTTATCAGTTTAATATCTGATACGAGGCTCATCGAGCCTCATGATATTAATCTAATTTTTCTTGGGGGCGGGGCCGTCCGGTAGCTTGCTGCCTGGCCCCGCGCGTGTCGCCTTGGTCTTGCACTACTTCCTAGGCTGGCTCACCCCTCCCCTAATGGGGGACCCAACAAACGCAAATCTGGATTTTTACAACTAGGTAGTAGCTAGGGTTTTCTCACGCACTGGGTATTGTTGCAATAGAATCTTGTATGTAAGTTATGGGTCTTAATCAAATTCAGTAGAGTTTTGGAGTTTTGCTCTCACATGGCGTTGATATGCAAATAAAACCCACTCCAAATCTAGAGATAAGTCAGGGCTCTATCTCTTCAACATATAAAGTGGTGTTCACACCTAAAATGATAGATTGACCAAAACCTATGTGGCTATTGATGTGGCATTCAAAGTCAACTTAGAAATAAGTTAGAGATAAGGAAAAAAGAAATTATGTATATCTTCAAATTGGTAGATTTCAAGCAAAAAGGGCTAAAAATAGGTACAAGCCCCAAAAATGGACGTTTAAGTCCAAGATATTTGTTTTTACATTGTTGTTTCTCCATGCAACATTTCTTTCTAGCATTCTTTTCTATGCACTTTTTTTTTCCAATTTGATATTATGATTTTTTTGCACAACACTCTTTTTTTGGCAATCTAGGGTATCTTGGGAAGAAATTCTTACAATTTCATGCAGTGTAACAATGAAAGTAAGTGTCATTCAACAAAATGCATTTGTAGGTACATTTTTTTGAAACCTATTTCTTGCACATTCAACCGCAAATATTTTTAATGAATTGAATCAATTCTATGTTCATGATTAAAATAATTTCACTTTCATTTCATGCATTTAAAGAGGTCCGAGAAATCAATGATACACCTCCAAATATTAGACATGATTTAAAAGGAAAAGGGAAAGGAAAATAAAAATCATTAAATCAATCATCTTCAATTGAAAATTTCCTTCGCAAATCAAGGAAACCCAATTAGAAATATGTAAAAATCATGGCTTTGGTGAAAACAAAACATGAAGAGCATTTGTAAACACTAGATGTTGTAGAGTTTTGTGATCAATTTGAGTTAACAATGGAAAAATGGAAGAAGATATCTAGGACAATGATGGTTGTTAGATTTTCTTGTCATTGCAAAAATGGTCACATTTGTAAAAATAAATGGATATTGTATTGGGTGATTCATCCAAGATCAAAGATTACACAGACATGATTAGCATGAATGAAGATTATTGAGTGTTTTCAACACAAAACATGAGTTATTTAGATTTGCCTAAACAATACATTAAGGAAATCTATGTGATAATTAAATCCTTTTTGAGTCATGGCCAACTTTTTGTCCCATTCTTGTGCAAGAGTTGATGGCAACAAATGATGGGGTGTATAGATCACCAATTGGTACAAATAACTATAGTGAACCATTGGAGAAATCTTAGCCCATTAATATTGATGATTGCATTTGGTTTGAAATGCCTCTAGGTTATGATGAATATATTGTTATGCCACCAATGCCATCACTAATTACACCACAATAGAATCCAAGTCCTTTGATGCTTCAAAATGCAATCCCTCATGTTGGTTCAAGTGTTTATAAAATGCTTACATTGAATTCACATCATCAAGGGTTGAAAAGTGCATAACTTTACAAATCCTCCAATGCCAAACAATGGGATGCTTCAAATGCCTAATGTTGCAAATATAATAATGCCTAACACTGAAATTCCAATGCCTCCAACTACATCGTTTCATGTTCCAAGGACACACAAACCAAGGTTAACATGAATTAGTTGAAGTATCATTTCAAAATTTTAGACTAATGATGAATACATACAACACAATTTTAGCATGCAATGAATTAATAATGAAGATCATGTGAAGTTCGTTCATTCATAGGTTTGTACATTTTGCACATGAATATCATGTGTTGAAAACACATTTAACACATAAATAAACGTGTTGATGGATGAAGTACAAACTTATGAATGAATGAATGTCACATGAATTTCACATCTTCCTATAAATCCGTGTGTCAAATGTGTTTTCAATGCATGATATTAGTGTGTGAAATGTACAAATTATGAATGAATGAATGTCACGTGAATTTCGCATCTTCCTATAAATTCATGTGTCAAATGTGTTTTCAATGCATGATATTAGTGTGTGAAATGTACAAATTATGAATGAATGAATGTCACATGAATTTCGCATCTTCCTATAAATTCGTGTGTCAAATGTGTTTTCAATGCATGATATTAGTGTGTGAAATGTACAAATTATGAATGAATGAATGTCACATGAATTTCGCATCTTCCTATAAATTCGTGTGTCAAATGTGTTTTCAATGCATGATATTAGTGTGTGAAATGTACAAATTATGAATGAATGAATGTCACATGAATTTCGCATCTTCCTATAAATTCGTGTGTCAAATGTGTTTTCAATGCATGATATTAGTGTGTGAAATGTACAAATTATGAATGGAATTTTTTTGCACGATTTCCATTACTAAGTCATGAGATGTATGTCCATTGAAAGATCAATGTTAATTAGAAAAATCTTATCGACGAAATAAAAAATAAAATTTAAAAAATTGGTTACAACCATAAACCGGATTCAAATTACTAGTCTTGAGATTGAGTAGCAAAGGAGCAAAAGCTAAGGAAATTTTATTTCTAAACAATTAAAATATTCTAAGATCCAAAACAAACAAATTAACAAAATCAATAAGGACATGGTGAAGCCATTATGGGACTAACTAATGTCATGATAATGGTGTTCAATTGTAATGTGTCTCAAGGATATAATGGAGTTAACCATGTCAACCCAAATGATATTGTAGCTTACAAGGATCTTGGGAATCATATGATGTCATCTTATCTAAATTTAAATATTTACATCTTTAGATCATACAATGAACTTTCAAATATCAAAATTGTATGTTATAAAGCGCATACCTTGAAATTAATTTTGTATGGTGCCAAAATATGTTTCAAGGATTTTTCATTGGTCAACACCAAACTGCTCCCTTCCTTCAATTCAAACTTCACACACTTCTTATTGATCTAGTTGTGGATGTGAACTCATCCTTACATTGTGTTCATTTTGAATCTCCTATGTGGCAGCTTGTAGTTCTAGTTGATGCATCAAATTGACAAAATCAGTTCTCTTTGACCAAATACCAGATTATCCAAGATACAACAATGTAAAAACATGTTAAGCAATAATGCCACATGAAGTTATGTTTTGTGAATAAGTTTTTGGAAAATATTTTTCAAGATACCAAATGAATTCTCAACAACAAATCTGCTATTCCTATGTCACCCATTGTAATTTTTTTCCAAAATAAATTATTCAATGTTGTGTCTATATGGGACCATCAACCGATTAAATAAGGGATATCCAAGAGAATCCCATTTTGTGAACCCTTCTGAAAGCTAAAAAATGAATCCATACTATGCTTGCCTATGTAAACTATTTTTTTGCAAAACACGACTATCTTTAACAAATCCAAGGAGTCCAATGTAAACATGCACAATTTTTTTCTTACTATTCACAACTACTTGGGTTGTGATTGAATACTTACTTGTTTTAAAATAAATATATATTTTTGCAAATGATATTTTTGGTTTGGATATGTGCATATGGGTTCCATTTATCGCCCCTTGCATTGAAGGCAACTAACACCATTGTTTGAATTCAGTTATTACCACCTCCATTTCTTTTTCTTTTGGTCACCTTATGAAGCCTTTGAAAACAATGTTGACAATTTTCACAAGCTTTTGAAGTGATAATGCAATATTATTTTTCCCAATTGCAAATAATTCTGAACAAGCAAGCATGTTTGCATCATGTGTGAACTTTGCAATCCACAAACCTCCGTTGGTATTATTAGTCAATACTTTGTGTTTTATTTCAAAAGGTGAGGACATAACTTTCTAGCAATGTTAAACAATGCATTGTTCAACATTCTAAACATTTCTCTCCATCTATTGTATAATATTCAATGAGGAGAAAATGTGAATACCAAGTGGTACTTTTTGGTTTTACCCAATGTCCCAAGCAGGGACCCGTAGTCGATGCAGCTTTAGTCGATGTACTGACTGTAGTCTCCAACTATCTACGTAGATAGTCGACAAGACTACTGAGCAACGTAGATAGTCAACTAGACTACCGAGCAACGGTCATAATAAACTAGACTACAGAGCAACGGTCATAATCGACTAGACTACAGAGCAACGGTCATAATCGATTAGACTACAGAGCAACGGTCCGGGCATTTATCAAAGACATGGAAAGCAAAGACCTATTCATGGTCGACAACTTGATTGCGTCATTGAAGTCAACAACGGATGTAATTGAGGCAGCTACAAACATCATCAAATACTTTGATCTTGATGGTGATGTCAAAGATGACGAAACAGACGAAGGCATGGAGATAGTAGCGATGTTGAAATCAGCAACTTGTGACATCCAACAACAACACGATGCGAATGGGTCTGCCATCGCTCAGAAGAGGGCTCGCAATGAGTAAACGACAACAGTCTACAGTTGACTAATTCAAGGCCAGAGTAGTCGACTATGTAGTCAACTATAGTCGACTATCTATATATGGGCTAGAGGATAGATAATTACAACTACGACTATATGTAAATAAGGACCGACTACGGGTCCCTGGTCCCAAGTCTTTAGCAACTAGGAGCATTTTACATGAAATGTAATAATCATGCAAAGATATAGAAGCTAGCATGGTCCTAATATCTAATGATGAAAAAGGCAACTAACTTGAACCCATAAAACCCAAAGTATAGAAATCATGATCAACTATGTTAAACACCAAAATGTTTATGTGAGCAAAATGAAAATACCCATGAACAAAGAAAACTTTCCATGATCCATTACTCACAACAAGCTTTCAAGAAATTCTAACAATAAATTAGAACCATGAACAAACTATGATACATTTTATCTTGAAAATATATCTACAAGAAATGGCCTCAAGAAACAAGACTAGAAGGAAAATAAATGACCAAAAGGCCCAAAGAAACAAGACTAGAAGAAAAAAAACGACCACCGATGTTGCATGTGGCTAGATGATGTGAAAAGATTGTTTCACACAAGATGTTTCATAAGAGGGAAAGTGGGGAGGAAAATGTCAATGATAAGTGTATACACTACACATTAATAGTGGCAATAACTACCTCTAAAAGACTTTAGGCCAAATTCATTATACAAAAAATGAAAAAATAATCATAAATAAATACCAATGATGTTATCATGATACCATGTTCCCAAAAACCTTGGAGCTAGTGGGGATAATGAAGTTTTCTAAAGCTATAGGTGTGGGGAGGCTTTAAATACTGTATCTTGAAAAACATTAATTGAAATTGAAAATTTTTATTCAAATTGATATTTTGGGGTTTTTTTTCAAATTGGGCTATATTGTAATTAAATTTTGTATCTTGAAAACAATTATAAAAAGGTGAACATTTACTTGAACATCAGCAAGATCCTTGTACATTGGTAATATTTGTGTGATCTCATTATGATTGATTGCAACCCTTAAGGCTTAATGTCCACAAAGTCATTTTACAATATCATGGTACAAGGGCAGGTTCAACATATGTTTGTCCAATAATTAACTTAATTTGAAAATTACATGTTGAAAGATAAAATTGCTGAATATTTTTATAGATGTTGTATTTTCCTTCACAAATTTTTGCTTTTTGAAAAAAAAACTTTTTGAAATTTTCAACATTTTTACAAATAACTTGGGGCTTTGCAGTGTTTCATAATACCAATGATGATCAATTGATTCAAGGTCAAAATATTAATATATTGAAAATTGATTTAAATGAAATATTTAGCAAATAATTAGTGACAAAAAATTGGTAATCCATGATCATATAAATTGCCCATGAAATCATTTCCACTTCCATTAATTTTAAAACATGGGATTCAATTTTCACCTACCAAAAATTTAATATTTCTAATAGCCATGATGTCTATTTTGATATTTGTCATTACTTTAAAAACAATTTTTTTGCAACCTTTCCAATGTCCCCCAACATCCTTCCTATGCTTCCCAACGATCCTTAGTTCAAAAAATAACTAAAATATAAAATATTTTCAACCTTAATGCCCATAATCACCATTGTGTGGTCCAACATTATATCCAATGCCTTCAATCTTCAATGTCTTGATGCTCTCTATTGTTTGATAAAAGAAAATTTTCATGTTCAACTTAACACCCTTAGCGTTTCCAACATGCCTTTTTGACACCCCTATTATTGCTTGTTGTCATTTTTTCATTCCTTTTCTTTTAATAAAAAATCTTCATTTTTTGTCATATTTATTGATATTCAAGTGTGCTTTTATTGTTGGAAAAGCTTAGGTCATTTTCAAACCAAAATATTGCATTGACTTAAATTTTGATTATGATTGTTTAGATTTAGAAATGTTTGTTAAGTTGACATCCAACCTTTTGGGGATTTGGCCTTGCAATAAGCAAAATGGTTAAAAAATTCAATTGTTTTTGGAATGATAGGTTGTGTCTTCACTAATTTAAAAAGAATTCAAAGTTGAAAGGGCCAATATATTCAATTGATGTGAAAAGAGGAAATAATTAGAAGAGGAAAAAAATGTTTATCCACTCCAAGGAGAGGGTGGTTAGAAGGTGCAAAATAAGATGTTTAACCCCCAAGTAATCTGTGAAGGTGATATTAAAAGATTGTCAAATGCCACTTCCAATTAAATATTAATAAATTTGATGTGTAGAATAAGTGTATTAAATCTACTAGTTTCGTAAACATAACATTGATTTTAAAAATGTAACTAGTAAACTTTGATGACTTGATCAAATATTTTGATGGATATACCATTTTCAATGTTGATTTGAATATCTTTTTAATTTTGATTAACATGTGTTCATTAAAATATTACACCCAAAAAGTTGAAATTTAATGTTTTAACATTTTCATATGTGATTTAATTGATAAAAATGGTTAATGTAAATGTATTTTGTTATAATTAATTTTGATTTTAATAATGATTAAATTTAAAATACCATAAATATGATTTAGTAAAAAACCTTGATAAATTGGCTTTTAAATTATAATTAGAATGGACTTTCATACTGATTTATTTGTAAATTTGATTTTCAATATAGACCAAATTTGATTACCACTTGTTAAAATTATGAACATTATGAAATCAATATCAAATCCAATAAAATTTTTATGGATGTAGAGTGTGATTTAATGATCTAAAATGCACCAAGACATTATTTTTGAAACAAAATGTTCAAATATAACACATTTAAAACAATTTGCAATCATGATGTATAGGTCAAAAAAACTTAATCATAATTTAATATTCACTTTGCAAAACATAAATATCATATTATTTAATAGGTCATTAAGCTTTAAAATGTAATCGTTGAATGAAAAGATAAAACAAAAATGTCCTTAAAGGTGAATCATGCACTTTAAAAAATAAAAATGCACAAAGGAATCTCAAAGTTAAAAAAACCTCAATGTGATATATGATAATAGTAAGTTGAGAAACATGTGATCTATGATTAAAAAAGAGTTGATTTGACTAAAATATTAAATCTTTGAGTAATGTAGAATTTGAAATCAAAGTTAGATTTTGAACATGTTTTTAACTACATAAAAAATGGGAAAGTTTTATAATTAAATTTTTAAAAATCAATGTTTATGGTTTTTAAAGTTTTGCCCATTTCAATTTGCACCCAATTTGGAAGAATTGATGAATTGCCAACAAACTAGATCATTTTTAAAAATGTTGTTGTTGTTGGTTTTTTTTTTTTTTTTTTTTTTTTTTTTTTGGCTTTCTTTTTTCCCTTCTTGTAAAGTACTTATGCCAACAAGTCATTCATCCTCCCATGCATTTAATTCAATTAATAACACAAATCACGAAAACATTATCCCCCTCAGAACATATTCATGGGATACAAATTGGTAGAGAATATATTCTTCTTGTGAATATGTTGTTGAAAAAACAATTTAAATACACAAATATGAAAAGACACCTTTTCATGCCTCTTCACTTGGGAATAGGCTAAACAAATTCCAATTTGGAATTGTTCAATGTACAACAACTTGAAGAACCTAAAGTTGTCATATTGAAACTAACTCTAACGAATCGTTGTCATTGGAGTTTTAAAAATGATTGAAAATTTGAAAAAATAAAATTTCTGTAAAAAAATTTTTGTGAAGGAAAATGAAGAATATTTTGAAAAATTGAAAATTTCGAAATGAAATATTCAAAATTAATTAAATTTTCAACATACAAGTGTTGGAGTTGCCTTGTACCATGGTAATTATCTTTGGTCCAATGTTTTTTTTCTTCGATTTTGTGATGAATCCAAAGTGGCAATCATCGAGTAGGAAATTGAACCAAACTTGGTTATAAATTAGATATCAAAGGTTTAAAGAATAAAAAATCCTGCTATGTTTTTGGCTACCTATTTGAACTCATCATAAAAATCTGACCATTCACGAAAAAGAACCATTTCTAAAAATTTGGGGGATTTGGGTCATTTTTTTTTTCATGAAAAGTCTTTTTTTGGGGTTGAAACTTGAGGAAATCACTTTCATTTTATTCCAAACAATGTGCCCAAAAAACAAAAAAGGTGCAACTTATTAAAATAAAATAATTATTTTATTAAAATACAAAAAAGTGCTTACATAATTCATTATAAAAATATATTAAAAATATATAGAAATATACTTAAGATATATTAAAAATATGTCATTATTTCATAACAAACTCAAAAAAACCTGTTTATTCAGTGTGTTTCTTAAAATATAAGAAGAATGACTTCTTGGGTCATCATATTTTAAGTTCGAGATTAGGCACAAATTCACCCCCCCCAAACCAAAAAAAATTGCAAGTTTGGCCACAATTTGTGACCAAATAACTCATTTTAGGGTTTAAGGATTTGAAGGTGTTTTAGGGGTTTAGGGGTTTTACAGTGTGGATGAAGAGAGGTACATTCGTTGGACGTTCATCGAGAAATTGCTGTTCCAGCAGCAGCGCTTGCATTGCAAAATCCCTGCCGTGTGGGTCTCTCGAGGGAGAGAGAGTTCTGTTTTGGAGAGAGGGAACGAGAGAGAGAGCGACGCAAAGAGGAGGGACGGAGACAAAGAGAGGGCGAGAGGAGAGCCGGGTAGATCGAGATGTTCGCCACAGCAGTGAGGCTGTTGGCGAGAAAGGCTGCAGGAGGAGTAGGAGGAGGAGGAGGAGGAAAAGCCAGTCCTGTGAAGGTATCTAACCTCGGGGAGCAGGTGCAGCCTGCTGCCGAAAGTCTGTTCAATATCCTTCAAGCTCATGGACCTCTGACTGCCAAAGGCTGCTGGCAACATGCTTCTCAGGTATTACTACTACTACCACTACTCCTACTACTGCCTTGCTTCTCTTTTTTCCATTCCCAATCAGCATTGCTCACCATCTTCGTCGATTGTAAAGAAAGACTCCTGGATCTGTATTCGGTGGTCAGATTACACCTACTCTCTGAACGGTTAGTCTTGATCATCAAGCTTTTGGATCATTTTATTTTTTTCTCTTCCTGAATTGATGTTTCTTTGGATGGGGTTTGTGATGCATGGAATACCTAAAATGCTTGGTCATTTAAGAGAGAAATGAAATCTGGGGTGGGGTGGGGGTGGTACCTAACCAGTTGGAGAATACAGCTTTGAGGAGCAAGAGACAGACGAAATTGATGCTTCGGTGGATGAGGGAGAAGCGACGAGTGAAGATTACATGCAACGCCACTGGAAAAGGTCCTACTGATAAGGAGTTTTTGTTCTCCTTGACATCGCCCAAAATAGTGAGAAACAAACCAAGCACTTCACAAGAAGAGACAACAGTGTGAAGAAAACTGTTTACTTCCTTCACATGGTGACCATTAGAAAGGATGTTTGTGAGCATCTGGGTTTTTTTGTCTCTTTTCCCTGACCTCTTTCTTTCCTGGTTGTGAGCCCATTCAGAGAGATTGTTGCATGGGGTTTAGGGTTTAGGGTTTGGCTGCCACATGAGCTCCATAGTGCCCATTCTCAACAAGCTGGCACTCATAGCTGCGATAACACTAGAGATAGATACAATTGGCAACGCTGATGAGCAAGCCTGCCAAAGAGCTGATTACAGAAATGCGGGGATATGGTACGATTCTCCTACAATGCAGAGAGTAGACACAGTGTGCAATGGTGCAACTGAGGAGTAGGTTCTTGGTGTTAAGGATTTCCTTTTGTCACTCAAATTGTGTGTTGAGTGTCAAATTTTCTGAGGAACAAATGTCACTCTCCAAAATTTCTATTCCATTTCAGCAGAGGATCATGTAGCAAAGCAAATGATTTGTATTTGGAGTTTAGAGCTTCAATTGTGAGTATGGAGGTTTCTTGATTCTCAGGAGAGTTTATAGTTTACAGCTTCAAATCTTATACTCTTCTATCAAGGAGCTTCTTAATTCTAAGCACAAAGCCTCTACTCTGTCTGTCATCATATCTGAAAGAAATGGATTTTCTGCCCTCACTTCCTCTTCCTTTCTTTTCTCCTTTGTGTCTTCTGTGTCTTCCCTTCTCTTGTTGATGCTCCCTTCTTCTCTCCTTTCTTTCTTTCAATGAATGATTTTATGCCTTTTTGTGGGTTGGAACCCTAAATGTACACATGGTTTTCAGTTCTGTTCTTTTTTCAGGGGTCTTCTTTCTCTCTTTTCTTCCTCCTGCAGATTGCTGTCGTGGTCTCTTGATGGTTGGTCTGAAATGTCCACTGACCTTATTGTTGCGCAACTCACAAATTCTGTTCCAGTTTATTGAAACTGTTATGGACTGGAGAGTTCTTGATACAAAGCTAATCTCTTTTACATTTTGTGTTTGTTTTACTTTTCAACATCAACTCTGAGTTGTCTATGTGCTTTGTAAAATTGGTGTTAGAAACTCAGGACTCCTATTGATCCTAAGAAAGAGGCTTCCAGTTTTGAGGGCGCTCCTGTTACACCACAGTACATGGTCTTGCAAGATATCAGGATGAAAATCAGCAAACAAACATCTGGACTGGAGGTTAAAATTCTCAATGGGACATATCCTGAAACTGGTGACAAAAAAAAGGGAATGTGCTTCTTTCCAAGGATAAAATTTTGATAGTATGCTATGTCCATGATTCTTTTGCTCCTACGCAGAGTCCAGTATAGAATCCTCAAAGTGCCCAGATTGATCCAACTCCACCGTAGCATTATAAACACCCCATAGACAATGTAGTGAAAATAATGGAGTTGTTATGCAGCAGTCAAGGGGCAGCATTACACAGTTTCTCTCAGTTTTGTAACGAAACGTGAGGACCAACTGCCCAATTCCATTGCAAGCTGTAATCTCCTTGCACAAAGCATAAGTAATGTATTACATAAATCAAGAACAAATCTGAATCTCCAGGGATCCTTTCATGGTTGTAACTGTGAGCTTGTCTGCGTCATATAAACTCCTGTAGATTCTTCACTGATCTCAATTGCTCTTACCCAAAATTACAAGTGTTAATAATGATAGAAATTAGGGGGAAATAAATGAGAATACAAGTAATTCAGGAAAAGATGATGAATCCCAATTCCCAACAGAATTTTCACCATTTTTGTATTAAGGACAACACAGTTCAGTAATTCTGAAAGCTAGGAGCACAATCGCCTTAACAATTCAGCATCACCCTCCATATTGTCTAGTAGATGCACTTTGTCTAAACACACACTCGCACGCACACGCGCTCTCTCTTGCAATCATCTTCTTTGTTTTGCTTCTTCATAACACAACACATTTAGGAGGGGCATATAAAAACAGAATTCTACAACATATCACCAATGCAGCAATTGTTTCTGCATGCACAGAGATCACACTGGTAATAGGGACACACAACTATTCTTATTTTTGTTGTATACATACAACGTGGCAACTGAGGACAAAGCTCTGAAACAGAATTCTATCATACTGATGTGCAACTGAATTGGTTTGAAGTGCTTCTGCACTTCATATTTTACAATGCCGATTACAATCAACATCTTTTTCAGGGCCAAAGAATTTGCTCAACAATTGGGACTTGAGCTATGATGCTCTCTTTGCCTTCCCCAAGTTACCAACAGTAGTCATTATCATCGTGCATGATCTCCCCTGTCTTGTTTGGTGGTTTGAGAGCTCCCCCACCCCTTTGCACAATTTAAGAGTGCAACACCTAAAAAGTTCAATATTTTCTTCAGAGGGTTAGAACCAGAGTCCAAGCTGCAAAATAATTCACATTCAGTATTTTGTTTAATTGCACATCAAAAAACAGTTCTTGGATCAGCAACATTCACTATGGATTAAATTCAATAGATTGTTGCAGACTCTGACACTGACATAATGCATCAAAAGACAACAATCACAATGTGAACTCTTAGTACCTGAGTTGCACCTGGTTGTTGGCCTGTCTTTGCCTCTTGACAAGCTTCTGAGGAACATCCCTGCAGGCGCACAACCAAAAGGCTTGTTTTCCTTCTCCATAGATCTCCTGGAAGAACCTCTTTCACCATCTCCCACTTTCTCTTCCTGAAGCCGGCTGGCCTGTGCAGTCATTTTTGAGTAAGACATATTTGAGACTTTATGCTGGCCTTCTGTGACTGGTTTTGTGACCTCAAAATGCGTGTTCAATGTGCTATCAGACACCAGCTTGATGTTTTGATCAATGGGCTTCAGCTGCCTGGGAGTGCTCACCTTGCCATCATTCCCATCTGGTTTTCTGGAGCTTGAGTTTTTCTTCCTGCAAACAATTGGCTCAGAGGGTTCGAGAATCTCACAGGTTGGTGTTGCACCACCTTCCAACCCACTGTTGGCAAGCAGATTCTGAGTGATTTCTGGAGAGTCACCTTGAGCTCTTTGAAGCCTGCAATCAATCCGCCAGTTCTTTGGCCTCCTCAATGGTGTAATCAGCTTGCAAGATTTGACAGGGGACTGAACCTGGTCACCATGCTTGTCAGGGGAGGGAGTGAACACCCTGTTTGGAAACATCACTCCCTTAGAGCTACTGGTGATGAGTTTCCACGGCTTTTGGCTCTTGATCTCTGTAGCCTCCATAGAAAGGTTGCAATCCTCCATGAGTTCATGGTCAATATCCTCCCTCCAAAGTTTCATGTTGGCGCCAGTTTGCTGAGCTCCAATCTCCAAAGTTGCAGAGCACTCAGTTGTGGATCTGCCTTTGGGTACTAGATCCAGTCTTTGCTTGGTGAGAACAGTATTGGAAGCATGAGCTTTGTGCTTGTACAGAGGTGTGACAGAGCTCATGTTGCCAAGCTTGCTCACCTCACGAGATTCACCAGGAAAAGCAACCTTGAACTTGTGCACACGTTTTGCTGGTGCTGCTTTTGCAGCCATGGTCTTGTACAGCTGGGCTGAGCTTGGATAGCAGATATCCTTTGTTTTCCCATGCTTGCAGGCCCTCATGGCTGGCTTCTGTGCAAGTTCAGTGTGGGATTCTTGCAGCTTGCTGCAGTCAGGTGCTGAATCAGGTGCCTGGAGAGTGTCAGCTACAAGTGTTGCAATGTTCTTTGCAATTTCACTGGCCTTCAGAATCTCTGAAATGACAGCATGAACTTCATTGCCCTGTGCCGACCAATTCTTCCATCTAGCAGCTGCCATGGAGCACAACCCAAATCGTCTCTTAGAGACATGTTGGTGATATTCATATGAGATGCTAGTGAGAAAGGAAGAAGACACCTGCTGAAACCAGTGTGACTGGGATCCCAGGCATTGTGCTTCAAAAAATCAGAGAACCTCCTTCCTTCCAATTCTCTGTGAAAGGATCTGTGACAGGTTGTTTATCAAGCTACAAAATTTTGAACTGGACAAGATTAGAGATGATAGTACCTTGATGATCCAATGTTGAGCTAGAGCTGCTCCTCTTGCCATATCCATCAGGCTCAAGCAGCCTGCAAAACATTACAGAAAATCAGTGGGCTCAAAACCCTTGTAATCCGTAGTGCCTTGTGAACACTAATTCTGTGAATGCTGGATTAAGAATCGTTTCATGAGCTGGAGCATGCAAGGTTTTGGTACAGTGTGTGTGAGAGGGAAGGAACTCAAGCAATGACCTTTTGGAGCTCAGGCAGCTTGTATGGTCAACTCTAGAGCTCCGGTAACTCATGCGTCTATTTGCATGGGGGCTCAGGTGCAACCCAGCTATGGTGCGCTGTAGCTCCTGCAAACGTGCAACTACTTGCTCCACCTGGATCACAAACAGGACATTTCTGGTCAGGCCTCAAACCAAGGAGAAAAAAATTGCAGATCAAAATGTCTCAGCTGAAGAAACTCCAATTCATCATCTCAATTGCTTGCAGAGAGCCTTACAGTCTTCCTTGATCATTTTAGTAAAACAAGCAACTGCTGCAACGATAGTATTATTATCGACCGGGCTTGCAAAAGGGGAAATCTGAATTGTATCACCTTGATAACAGCCTGCATCAGGACTGGAGACGGCTGTGGATCCATCTCTACTTTGCTTCTCGCAACAAATATCACAACTGTTTCGGGCAGCTTTCTTCACTGCACCAAGAAACTCTTCTAAAACTCCATGCACAAAAAGCCACATCAAAAGCTCCAAAGGCTCCAAGATCGGTCACAATTGCCTTCAATCACAGGACATTCTCAACGACGGTTGAGTACTCATAGTTTCCTCCACGTATGCACCAAAAGCAAGAAAGAAAAAAAGCAGCTCCTCTACATCTCTCTCATGCCGAAACACTTGTCAATTAATTCTCTCTTTCTCAGAGCAGCTGGTGGTGGTTCTACAGCGGATTCTTTCCTCGAAAACAACCAAAGAAAGCAAAAGCTCGAAAATGCTCTAACCTAATTATGGCACTATTCACCCTCCCCATGCGTGTTACACGGAATAGCACACCGACGAAAAGCCCTTTTGCAGGAGAGAAAATTCCACACACGAATAAGAACACACACACACACACACAAGCAGATTCAGTCACAAAGAAAAAAAGAATAGCAGGTCCGCGCGTGCGCATAGCCAGACAAAAGGAACGGCAGCAAGAGAGCAAAAGCGATGCACGTTAACAGCAACAAGAAGTAGCATAGCGTAGGCTACCAAGGAACGAGCGAGAAGCAAAGTTTGGGTCGCAACGAAAGTGGGTTCAAAATCCGCAACGGTCGCCCTTGGCCCCGTTCAACCAACCCCCACTTCCCATTA
>Ga0209611_10007062_pt1 | contig 18106 bp, 13 predicted proteins | sample S1TSphgellanicum_3_FD_187693 | JGI IMG/M metagenome (GOLD analysis project Ga0209611, IMG submission 187693) | Host-associated microbial communities from peat moss isolated from Minnesota, USA - S1T2_Fc - Sphagnum magellanicum MG (SPAdes) (version 2) | ecosystem: Host-associated > Plants > Peat...
CTCGACCTTTTCCTATGACCAGCCTGCTCTCACCAGTTATGTAGTCCATTAAGGGTTGAATCTAGTTTTAAGTAACCAGCACCAGGATTAGTGGTTAACTGTTAGTTAATCACCACCGCTTAACAATTTTTCCCTGCTTTCAGTCCCCAATATGTTCCCAAATTTATAAGAAATGTATCCTCTTCCCAGTTTCAGTTTCAATCATGAATTTGTTCACAAATCTGGTTTTTTTTGTGTCCTATTCTTGGAAATAGATTCGTATTCTGCTTGTGATTCCTATACTAACCAGAACCCCAAATGATGGTTCTTGTCTGCAGGAGACTAGAGAATATTAAAAAAAGAAAAAATAGCCTACTCAAATAATAAGAAACCAAAACTGGTTTGAAAAGGGAGACAAATCCAGAAGTGTCTGTCTCAACTTTGTTGACATTTTTGAAGTTTAGGACATACATTTGCAAATGGATCTTGCGGTTGTTACTACTACAGGTTCCCTTATATAAAAGAAACATGTTCTCCATGTGATTGGCTCTAGACAGATGGTCCCTTGAACCTTGCCTCTTCCCAATACAGTTGATTGGTGTTTTATTGAGGGATTTCTGTTTGTAGCCAAAGTGGCGATCATCCATCAGGGGAAGAAGTAGGAAAAATTGGGGATTATCATCCTTAGGAAGATTTAGGCAAATCTGAGTATGAACAGAGAAATAGATTTTCAAAAAAAATCTTTAATCATCTTTCTATAGTTTTGGTTTTGACCTTACACAATGAAAACCAAATATATTAATTTGGGGATTTTTTAATTTAAATTTTCTTTTCACTTCTTATGACTAAATTTATTTATTTTAATCACTTTTGATTTTTCGAATTTTTAATTTTCCTTTTCAACAAAAATTCGCCAGAGAAAAAAAAAAAGCTGCTATCAATTCCAAATTTGGATCCAGCAACTCCAAACAGGTGGGTGGCAATAACCATGGAAGTTACTATACGTGGGCAGCACGTTCAAGCAACTAGCCTCTCCACCCAACCCAATACTCTTGTCTCCCCATAATCAAGGGGAGGACCTAATTGGATGGCTACAAGACTGGCGTGGTTTGCAAGCCACCTCCATCCAAAGTATGGCTCTATCAAAAGACTGGTATGTAACGCTGGGATGCCTGAGCCACACATAATTTTCCAGTTTTTTACCTTCTCTGTGTAGGGCTATACAATTGTTGTCATAGCATCATATCATAGGTTTCAGTGTTCCCTACAATAGAATGTGTCTTTATACACCATATGATTTCTTTGGATTTTGAGTGAATTCATTGGTCCACTGAATATGGATTAATGATCTGCATTCATATTTTGGAGTAATGTTTGTGTCTGGTTACAAAGAAAAACATTTATGACCAATGAGAATTTTCAAATTGGTGCCTTCAATTCAGTGTTTTTTTTTTAATTCTTTTTTTTAAATTTGAGGTTTTTGTGGAATTCAATTTTTTTAAAGCAAAATTCTGTAGAATTTGGACTACAAAAACCCAAAAATTTCTCAATTTTTTGGTCAGAGAATGGCTAAATTTCATCAGAGCAAAAACATTGCTTCAATTTGTTTGTAACAGTTGCCTTAGTGAGTTACACACCTGCATGCAACCAACATGCGATTTGCAAAGAGATTTTACCGAGCATTTGGAGCTTTTATACATCATTCGCTGACTTTACATAAACATTTTACTCAAGGTTCTCCTCAATTAAGAGAGAGAGGGTCCTGGCACATTATTTGTATTGTTTGCTTATGTGTAAGGTCAAGCCTGAGGGCAAGGGAATGATGGGAATAAGAACCCTCCTGAGGCAATTATATAGTGCTGGCCAAATTCTGGTAATGTCTTTGTCTGAGATCTTGTATTGTGCATCTGAGGCTAGATGAACCTTGTGGCATTGTCCTAAGTTCTGCGTTTTCAATTGAATTTGTTTGTGGACCTCTTCAGTTTTCACATGCCATAGATCGTGTTCTCTGGTTCCTCTGGGCTATGCACTTCTTGCTTTCGAACTTTCTTTTACTTTTCAAGGTTTTGAAATGATAGGAACTTTCCATGTAGATAAAAACTTAAAAAGACCTGAATTTGATGAGAACTTTTCAAAACCCTAAAAGCCCGCTGCTGAAATGGAACATTCCCGGCCTCAGCGGAGGCAAAATATGCTTTAGAATGTAACCTTGATATATACTAGGAAATTTCTGCTTGGTTTTTAAATAAAGGAAATTAGCTAGTTCTAGCATTAAAAGGGGCATTCTCGAAGTATGTTTTATACAAAGTATGGGAGGCACTCATTCAGAGGCACTTTCCAAATTCTTTGTGGCCACCCAAAGCAATACACAAATTGTGGCCAGGCCTCCACATGTATGTGGGTCACATGGCACCATGATCATCAATCTATGGTACTGATTGTGCCAAGTGGCTGGCAGCCATTGATGTACAATCCTCTTTCAATTTGCAAAATTATTTTGAGAACCCACTCACGAAATTCTTCTTTTGTTTGTTGGCTGTGCACACAAAGGGAAGATACTTGGCATCCATGTTACATTTGGGATGCAATTTTGGTTTCAACCAGTGTTGGCCAACTATTGAGAAAACACATGGTTATCAACTCGGGTATTGATTATCTGCCAGCTGGTTTTCAATTTAAAACAAAAATGGAAGATAACCTACCCACCTTGTACATTTCATTCCAAGAATCAGCAAGACCCTTATGGGTTGGGTATTGAAATTTCAAAATTTAATGACTTTACTTGAGTGATTGGAATTTCATCCAAGTAGGTTATCAATCCTAAAACCCTAAACATGTTTAAGATTACCCCCCCCCCTTAGAACCTACTTCACCAAGGCATTATAACTGATGATTGATTCTTAAGGCGAGTATTTCAGCACAAACCCTTTGGCATAATTGGCAGTTACCATAGTACATGGGCAAAGTTTTTGAAAAATCTTTAGCCTTATTGTTGTTGAAATTTCTTTAGCCCTATTGTTGAAATTTTCAAAAATTTAGATTACAGGAATTTAGAATTTAATCTTGGCCTAGTACAAATAAGCATGCTGAACCTTCGCCTAATACAAATAAGCACATTAGTTGTGAACCCACTAACCACAAGGACAATAAGAAAACTCTAAAGATGAGTTAGAATTTAATATTTAAATTCCTTATATCTTGAAAAGTTCAAAATTAAAAACTCACATGTTGAATCTTAAATTGTAAAATTAATTAATTATTCGACATTTGCATGTGAAACCCGCCCATGTACACCAGTATTACGAAAAATTAACCAAGTATTTTGATAACTAGGGGTATTATTATGATAGTGCAATTGATAAATTGAGAGTTTTAAATTTTCAAAATAATTGATATTGATACCCTGTCTGATCCTCAAGAAAATTTAAATTACCAACACATCCAGTTTAAAATTAAAAAAATCCATAACCGGTTAACACTGGTTTCAACCAGAAATCAATTTAATGTGTGTCACAACTCTAGACCTAACTTAGCTGCATTCTCTAGGCTATTTTCCATAACTAAGATATTTTCCTTTTGTCAAATTCATTTTGTGTAGGGTAGAATCCAAGGCCACAGGCTTTACTGGAATAAGGGCATGTGCAATTCCCACCATACTGGCCAGAGAGCAGGGCTGCCTCTTTTTCATGCTAGGTAATGCCTATGGAGCAGCAGGGCATTACACCTGCAGGGCTTCAAACTCTGCCCTTGGTTTGCAAGTGTGTTGCCCTGCTGCGATGGCATTACCCTATGCATTTTGTCCAAGAATACATGGTTATGCATCCAAACAATTAGAACTAGGATATTCTTAATCTCCAAATGCCCAACATATATGAGTATAGTTAGTTCCGTAGGAAATAAAGGAATACAAAGTTGGTAATGCATGGTAATGCATTCAAACAATTAGAATTAGGATATTAATAAGTTGAGCTAGGATTGGTCCCGTACGCTTCAACAACTCTTGCAATGGATTGTGGATTTGGTGCATTTGTCCCCATATGATATACTTGAGAACCAGCAATTCATGTTTGATGAAATGTAACACGCGGTCAAACCAATCAATGAGGTATGACATGACTATATGATACTTGAAAGATTGATATGATAATATATATTTTTAAATGTGGATGTAAATGTTTCTTTAAATATGTACATGTGAATGTTTTTCTCACATCATGTAAATTTTGAACCGACTATTTGAGGGTAAAGTGAATAACATGCACGCATTGCTCAAAAAAGCTTAAAATTGTACTACATGCACATTGCATTCAAGGTGTCTCATAATATTCCAATGCCCTACGGACCTTTGTCCTCATTTACTTTTCCTTCAGCAAGTGGAAGAGAGTCTTGAGAATGAACACATCATGTGATCCTCAAAGTGAAGGAAGATTGATGCAACATGACATCTATCGTAGTACCTAGTTTCTACCTCTGTCACATGCCAGATACCCCACATGCATTCATTGCCATATACCCCCTTGATCTCTTCCAGCAATGGGCATTTGCTGCACCTTCACCTTGGGCACTTCTGAACTACATATGACCACAACATTTCAGTAGCTCATTAAACATGACAAAAACCAATTGTGAGAACAAGTAATTCAACTTACAACAAAAAGTGCTTCACCTTGGGGTTCTTCATAGGCTCATCCTACATTGAGAACAGGGGAAACTACTTTTGTTGCAGCTGTTACGGCATTTATCTGGACCAACCTGTAAACCCATTGCACACATAGATACTATGTGCCCTGATGAATTGTAGCAAAATTGTTGTCTTTCAATGCCATGGCTTTCATTAGCAAGGAATCATGGATAGCACTATCTCATTGCAGCTAAATCAACCGAAAGTGTCCTTTCAGATACTGGAGTCACAATTGAGAATGCACCTTGCAAATCTTTCAAAGAGCAGAGTCTATATCAAAGAAGACCTGCAAAATGAGGAGGTCAAAGATATTACCTTCTTGATTCCAAAACACACTAAGGCAACCATTTCCACAAAACATGATATGCATGTCATCTTTGAAGAGATCATCTCTCCACCTACAAGTTTTGAAGTGATTGCTTAAGTTTTTCAATGAGCAAGGACTTCTTCTCTTCAAAGCTCTCTCCTTGAATACTCATTGTCAGCTCTCACACTGTCTTCACTAGCAAATTTGCAGGGATGTTTGATATGCACAAATTAAAAGCTGCAAAGATGGACACCATCACCTTCCAAAATTGGCTTCGCCTCCCACAAATGATCTAGACAAAAGCATCACAATAGTCATGGTCCCATCTCCAATTTTGACATCTAGAACTTCAAAGTTAGATCAGAACATCAGTATTTTGCAAGGTCTCTAGTAAACCTAACCCTGCTAGCAGCCTTCAAGAACTGCACATATGAAGTGATGATAAAAAAAGTAAACAGGAAGAGCAAGGCACAAGACAATCACAATTACTTTCAGGAAAAAACCTGAGCGACTTCTTGAGATTTGGCAATGTCAACAAAAAATTTTTGGCAGCAGGGTGGACAGTGTTGAGGAGCTGTGGGTTGGTATCTGAATCTTGAATAAGCTTGTCCAATGTTCCTTGTCCCAAAGTAAAATGCATAGATAAGAAGCAGGAAAAGATGCAATCTAATCAAAATTTGTCAATTCAGGTCACAACAGCATCCATGCTCCATCACCCAAAACTGCCAACAGAAAGCAGAAGTCTATGGGACATATGATGAACAGTATGATCAAGTTTTAGGAGTTTTAAGTCCTAACCTGCCTGTGGCAAGTCAATTGCCTCTGCTTAGTGTGAACAGACTGGAAAGCAATGAAGGCGATGCAGCATCTGAGGGTAAATGGGATCGAACATTCATTTGTACAAGCTGAATGAAGTTGCATTGCTTCAAATGAATGTTCGATTCAACTAGTTGCATTCGACCTGCAGCTTGTACAACAGTCAACTAGTTGCATTAAGAGTGGGATTTGAATGACATAGTGCTGCTCCAAGCATTCCTTGTTCATAGACATCCTAGTCTGGGCACTAGTCCAGAATACTTTTTGGGCAGATGGTTTTAATTAGGTGTTACTATCATGCAACAATGGCAATAAAGGTATTCTTTTGATGTACTACTTTCTTTCAGTCTCTCATAATTTGGGCGATCTTCCATCCCCTGACATGTGAGAATTTGGTCACTTGACAGTCCCATGAGTGCAGTCCCCCCAGCATAACTGATCGCCAGGTTTTGATGGCAGGTGCCTACCAGGTGCATACAATTAGTACCTTTTTGAAGTCAAGGGCATCTGCCCAGAGTGAAAATGTTGTGCATGTGAGCGGAAAACAGGGTAATTGTGAGTAAAATCATTTTTTACCCAGCTGTAAATATTGTAGGGAATACTGATTTTATTTTTTTAACTTTGTTATATCGAAATGACAATGTATCAATGCACCATATTTCATCATGCATTATGTCATCATGCATCATGTTATATCATCAACATAAATCCTATGGTACATATATATTGTGTAAGGAAGGGTGGGGAAATTTTCAAAATGACTACATGGATAAAAAGTTTTATAGATAAACATCTAAATGTTTGTTTACTATATTATGAATGTTAATGTATCAAAAAATATTAATACATTAAAATTTCAAATTACATGGATAAGATATTATTACATTTTCAAGTTTATGGGTAAGATTAAATAATTGTTAATTTAGTACCATACCACCAATTTACTATTGACACATGTTGTGAACAATACATTACTAATATTTGACACTTGAAAAATGAATGGCTACAGATGAAAACTCGACACTTGGTATACATTTAACACCACTTTTCAATCATAACTAAATATAATTTACCATTTTTTTTAATACACTAAGGATTTTTCAGCCCATCTAAACATAGAAAAAACGGGAAATTTTCCAAAATAAATGGACAAGAGGTTGCCACATTTTCAAGTTCATAGGTAAGGTAAAATAATTGTTAATTTAATAAAAATCCATTGATCTACTATCAATGCAAGATGTGAACAATACATTGAATGTATTATTAATATATTTTCACACTTCAAAAATAAACCCTACATATGAAAATTTAACACCTAATATACATTTTTCATCATTTTTCAATTATAATTAACTATTATTAACCATATGTTACTAATACATTAAAAATTTATTGATAGATTCATGATTTTTTGATACACTAAAGATCTTTTGATACAATAAGGTTTTTTCAACTCATTTAAACATAGAAAGAGCAATTTTTTTTTCAAAATAGATGGATGAAAGGTTGCCACGTTTTCAAGTTTATGGGTAAGGTAAAACAATTGTTAATTTAATTAAAAAACCATTAATCTACTTTCAAAATGTGATGTGAGCAATACATTTAGTGTATTATAAACATATTTTGACACTTGAGAAATAAATCTTACATATGAAAATTTGACACCTAATATACATTTGCCATCATTTTTTATATTATAATTAACAACTATTAACCATATGTTATTGATACATTAAAAGTTTATTGATACATTAATGATCTATTGATACACTGAAGATCTTTTGATACACTAAGGTTTTTTCAACCCTTCTAAACATAGAAAGAGTGAGAAAATTTTCAAAATAGATGGATAAGAGGTTGCCATGTTTCCAAGTTTATAGGTAAAATAAAAAATTGTTAATTTAGTAAAAAAACATTAATTTACTATCAAGATGTGATGTGAGCAATACATTGAGTGTATTATAAACATATTTTGACACTTGAAAAATAAACCTTACATATGAAAATTTGACACCTACTATACATTTACCATCAATTGTTTTATTATAACTAACTAGTATTAACCATATGTTATTGATACACTAAAGATTTATTGATTCATTAATGATCTATTGATACATTGAAGATCTTTTGATACAGAAGGATTTATCAACTTGTTTAAACATAAAAAAAACAGAATTTTTTTCAAAATAAACGGACAAGAGGTTGCCATGTTTCAAAGTGTATGGGTAAAGTAAAAAATAATTATTTTAATCAAAATGCACCACTATGTTACTAACACATGGTGTGAACAATACAATGAGTGTATTACTAGTATTTGACACTTGAAAAAGAAATCTATGCATAAGGGGAAAAAATGACACATGTTACACATTTCCTACAACTTTTCAACTTTAAATAGTTGATATTTGCATTTTTCAATCTATTATAAATATATGTTGAACTTTCAACAAGGATTATTTTGCAAATTAGGGTCTAGGGTCACATTTTTCAAGCTTTTGCATATCAAGTGACATGAACTTCCTTTGCACATGATTTTCTTGTGTTATTCCAAGGGTGTTTTGGAACACACTTTTAACATTTTTACAATTTTTTCACATGTCATTATGACCTAATTCTATGTAAATGAAAGTTCTACCATGGTTTTTAACATGTATGTTGATTATCATAAATTTGAATGTAAGGTGCATAGAAATTCATATTTTGTACAATGGTTTTTGTTGGCATGGAGGGAAGCCATTGCATTTGTATGAACATGGCCATCAAGTTGAATTGTAGGCATTGGAAAATGTAGTTCAAACCCCACCAAATGGGCCCTTTGATCATGAAGGTGTGTTGTGAGAAATTGTCCTTCAATAGATTGGGATGCAACAAGGCCCTTGCCTTGTCAAAGTTGCATTCATCCCCACAACTTGGGTGTTTGATTTCATAGTTGGCAAAGAAAATCAAGATGGTGGAAAATGTTGATTTTTTGCAAAAAACACATCATCAACCTTGATAATGATTTGCAACAATTGTGAGTAAATAGTGTTTTCGAGTTTTCATGGTTCAAATTTTTAACTTCTATGACATTCTTGCCCCAAGATTTGCATATGTATTATACATGTATAGATGTGATGTTCACCATCTAATGAATTAATTTCATTATTATGTAAGCATGAAATATGTGACTAGTTTTATGTTCTATAATACAATTTATGTTCATAGGTACCAATGTTAATATGGTCCCAATGATCTCACAAATGTTATAAAAAATATTACACAATTAACCCTAACAAAATTGGACATCAATGGAAAAATAATCCCATCGGGGATTGGCCACAAGGGTACACAAGATTTCAAGAATAAATGGGATGGTTCTATAAAGAAAAGATGTGGAGTTGAATTCACCATTAAGACATTATATTTGCTCAAGCATGTACCACAGTTATGTTTCATTCAACAAAATCATGTTAATCAAAATAATCTACATGTCCATGGGGACTTTACAATGGGTGATAAATTTGCATTTACTACCCATTTATCATAAGAGATCAAGAATTTTGTGATGGAACAACCAAGGCTTGGACCTATTGTGTCTCAAATCAGGGCAAAACATAGGCAACATGTGAAACATCATGTTAGGGATATGTGAGATAAATAGAAACATATTCTCATTGAGCAAAATGTTAGGGTGTTGTCTAAGAAATTGGTTCAATAAACATATTAGCTACATAAGAACGATGCGATAAATGTGTGTATGTGGGTTCAACAAAACACTAATTCAATGTTTTACTATCAAAAAACTGGGGTAGAGGTGAATGGTGGTCTCACTAAGCAAAACATGCCTTTCATTCTGGGTATCTAAACACCATGGCAAAGGGAGATGATGATTGAATATGGGCACAAAGGGGGTGTTGTAGTCGATGCAACCTTTAGAACAAATGAAAAAAAGGTGATACATTATACATGCATGTGGTATAATACATTGATATATATATGTAGTCTAATGCCATTGAAACATTAATAGGACAAATCAAGGGACATAAATAAATACATCTAGAAATTTTTTAATGTTAAAAGATCATTCATTATATATTTTTATCAATGTTCAATTAAAATACCATATTACATTTATATATTGTGAATTGTGGCAATCCCCACTTTATACCATGATGGTGTTTGACCAATGGCACAATGGCATTCCTATAGCATATTGCATCACATCACAATGTCGGCAAAAAGACTTGACACCATGGATGCACACTTTGAATGAAAGCATTCATAAAATTCACGATCCATCATGGCATTGTAACACTTTCATAGTTGATTATGCCCAAGGGGAAATCAACTAAATCAAGTAAAATCTATACCCCTTCCACCTTTTTATCCAACTAATTGTTAGCTATGTATTATATATGTCACTTGCCCCAATGGATGTAACATGCGTCAATATTCATGGTGTTTAAATCCACCAATATTCATGTATAATGCATTTTCTTTTTTGTAAGACCATATGGCCAAACAATACCATTTTCTTATGTTTGTGGCATGTGAAAAGAAAATGGCAAAAACAAACATGTATCAAAATAAAGTTCCCAACATTAGTAGCAGTGTATTGAAGAACTAAAGAATGTCATGCATGATAGGGATGGTCCATTTGGAATTGGTACTAAAATGTGGGCAATGAATAGGCTACATTATATCATTTGTAAGTACCATGTAGTTAATGTCTTTTAGAAATACATGTTGGAAAATTAGCAACATAAGACTCACATGTGAGTGGTTGGATTTCAAAATCTACCATATGTAGGGCAAAACACCAATGTTACAATTGAGAATTACCATGTGATATTGAAGGCCCAGTTAAAGTCAGGGAAGAAAAGATTAGTTGGTCATCATGTGGATTGGTGCATTTATGAATTAATTGGAAATGTCCTCACTCAACATTAATATCAAAGTCTACACAAGAACTTTGGGTTCATGAACAACAAACACCAACAATTGTTTGTGGTTGGGGCCTTGTTGGAAGCACAATTGCTTCTTGACGCAAATGTGCATTGCCTTCTTATGAAGGTGGTTTAACATTGGTCATGTTAGCCCAAAAAACCCATCTACGATACACCATCCACAACCCAACATCAGAATGGGCATGTTGTAATTACACCCATACATAACATGGAAATATTTGCAAGCATCAACTCAAGGTCTTAATGCTTCTTCACCCTTAGCTTGTAGAAGGCATAATCGCTCATTTTTGTGGATCATTGAAAGGGATTGTTGAAGCTAAGTTGAAAAACCTACTTAGTCCAAGGTGCATACAACCCCCCACATAATGACAACTCCACCTACATTAATTCCTAAATTAACCACCCCAATACAACTCAATTTAAAGGAACATCTTCAGAAGGGTGAAAGCATGAATAAGAAGATAGTTTGGATTATCACACGTGTAATTTTTTTGGATTACATAAAAATGTAAAATTTAAAGCCATAATCAAAATTAACATTGTTAATTTTTAAATTATTCATGTTGTAATAAATTTTAATGGGAATCATCATAAAAAAATTGGATGAATTCTAAGAAGATTATGGACTCATAATGAACTTTTGAAATGACAACATTACATTTGTCAGAAAAAAAATGAAAAATGTGGATTCAAAAAAATGTCAAAGTAGTGTCAAAATTAAAAAAATAAAAATAAATCATCATCAAATGAAAAATTTATTAGTAAAGTGCATTGAAACTTTCCATATATATATATATATATATATATATATATATATATATATATATATATATATATATATATATATAATTTTAAAAAGTTTCAAATGACATGATTATTATAAATTTTTATCCTTGAGAGTCCATTTCCCATTTAAAAAATTAATATTTTGAATGGATTTTTTGATCAATCACATGTGTCGGGATATTCATAAGTTGGCTTATTAATATTTTTGATTAAAAACATAGGGGATAATTATAGGATTTATGGTTTGATAATTGTTACAACCACCAAAAAAATTGCTAATGTTAAATTATGAACTTTCAAACACCACTTTTGAGCCACCTAACCATGCTTTCACCCGGAACCTGACATTAAATATGATGGATGTAACTAGTGGAAATCAAGTTCTCTTTGAACATTTGATGGTAGATTTTTGTTGTGCACATGACCATCAAGCAAAGGTTGTGGTAGAGTTATGGTGTGGATCACATAACCCATAAGCCCAAGCCTCGTGCTTCTACCAATCAAAGATGAACAATGGTTTAACCTCAAACAACAATTGGACTTTTTGGTTCATGGTCATAAACCAATTGCAAAGAAATGACTATCATTGGCACCACTTCAATAAGGAAACACTAAAACATTTGTACATTGGTACATTAAGACATTAATTTTCAATAACATGGTATGAATTGATGTTTCAAGTATGCAGGTCAATGCATCAAGTTTTGAAATATTCATGCAGTATTAAAACATTGTGTAGCTAATATTTACTAATGTTCAATGATTGAATGGTAAATTTGTTTTGTCTACAATAAAACATTCCCTAAAAAACCTTCCTCAATTTTATAACATCTAACATAATCATATTTATCAAAATTTATAACCTAATCAAAATTTTTGTTTAAATCAATTTTATTCTAGAGGTGATGGGCTTCATGGATATTGTCAAATATATTCAAACTAACAATATTTTTTTAAGGTTTAATTTTTTTTGAAATTTTTTTTGCATCCAACAAAGGTTTAAATGTTGAATCTTGCTTCAAACTCTAACGTCCTTAACAATGATTTGATTCGGTATCCTATGATGCTTAATATAATTAACATGCATAATACAATAATATAATAATTTTAATACACACTATCTGATACATTGTCCCAAATTCACATACATGTTTAGCTAATTAATCCATTAATACATTAGAATATATATTGTAACACATGTACATTATTACAATGATACAGTAACACACTAGATGATTTACACATTAATACATAAACACATTGGCACATTGATACACTAATACATATACAATACATACATACATACATACATACATAACCAATTGTAAATTTCAGTATTAATGTCATCACCCTTCCCATTCACAAAATCAAATAATTATCAATGTAGGTGATGGATATTTTGATTGGTAATGGATTGCCCAAAAATGTATCGACCTTCCCTTTGGAAAACATCCTTAGTAATTTTTAATTGTCTTGGATGGGGGGACAAACAATTTTAATACATCAATACATTGCCACACTAACACATTACAACATTAAAACATTGTAACATTCACACAATGCAACATTAAAAGATTGACACATTATAACATTAATTACTTGATACATTGACACATTGAAACATTAACTATTTCATACAATGAAACATTGACACATTCAAACATTAATTACCTGATGCATTAAAACATTGACACATTAGTATAGTAACACATTATAGTAATAGTAAAAGGTGAGACACTGCATCCATTTTTGCAATTTATCCTCCAAACCACTAAAGGGGCATATAAGGAAACTTCTTCCCCTCCCACAATGAAAAAACAAATAGAACTTCAACAATTACATAAGCATTGGTGGTGGGATTTTTGGAGTTTGAAAACTAGAACCAACATTTTTGTACAATCTATGCCTCCACAATTACATAAGCAAATAAACGTGATTAAAATTAAGGGATGGGTTTAATATCTAATTAAAATAATGAAGAAATACATTATTTGACTTACAATCTAGCATCTTTTTCAAAATGTGTTGATTGGATGAAAACATGTGCCAGATTGGGTTCCAATCCCAAGATGCTTCCTTAATCCATTGATTATTTTGTTTTTCCCATTGAAGTATTATGTTATGCAAAACTTCAATGCACATTACACCCACCTCCATCTCCCATTTCAACAACTCAACTTCAAAAGTCTTTAATGCATGTCAATATGAAACATAAGATATCAACAACTTTATTTCATCAGATTGGGTTGCATCTCATTGATCTCAAATTAAGTTGTGTAAAACATTGTTGATAAGGCTACACATAGATTCATAAGGAGTTTGGAATTGTCTCACAACGTTCACATCACAAGGTAACACATAAATAAATTGAAAAAAACTTCACAATACATGATACACATTGTGGGGTTCATACAATAATACATACATGTGTTGTGATGTGTAGTGTCACGTATGGTGTCATAAGGGTGTAAATCCATAGTAAATTTTATTAAACAAAAAGACTAAAACTAGTCAAAGGTAAAAACTAATCAACTAAAAAAAGATGCACGCAAATATATATACAATGCACAAGAGGAGGTTAAGATGAAATTCTCATGATGAACATACCAAATGTCGTTGGGAACTTGAATGAGCTCCGGCTTGAGGCAGAAGAGATGGTATCCACCATTGTAATTATCACAAAGCAACATCTGATCAACATCATCTGTCCTCTGACATACCCGACATGAATAATCAAGTGGAGGAATCCAAGTCGACATGATAATGGTAGGATCTAAATTTGGCAGGTGACATGGCACACAATTTTTGAAATGATCTCAAATCGTGCATCCGTCAACTCCTTGCAACTCCAACACACCTGAAGGCCTGATTGCTTTAACCCTCAAGATAGTGCGACTGAAAAAAATGTCCAAAATATCATTAGGTTGCCACTAGAAATACACAAAGTCACCAACATCAAATTGTTTCACCTTAGGTTTGTAACTACCACCTCATGTGTGTGCATACCATAAGGTGTCTCAATGTTGTGCGATGGACAAGTTTTCCATGGCCATGGGCATAACCTTCCTGAATAGAGCAGCCTTCTCTAAGATGATCCTAACCCAAGTGACTAAGGAGTCCAAGTCCACAACTTGGTCCATTTGAACAACAATGGAAGAGGGTGGAATGGGATGTCTCCCAAAAAGTAGAAAGTAATGAAAGAAGTGAGACAAAGAGGTGTGTTTGGACATCTTGTAACCCATGGTGATGTAAGGTAGGGCTAAGTCCCAAATCCTCTTTGTTCCTAGTGAGGCAAATCTTTCAAAGTCCCTTTTTACATGTCTGAACCATCCTCTTTACAAGGCCATTAGCTTGGGGATGACCCCTTGAAGTTCAACGATGGTCAATGAAAACATGGTCAAATAATTCTTGGAATTCTCCTCTGAATTCTGATCTTTGATTAATAAGGCACTCAGCACAAGCCCCAAACCTACTTACGACCTATTGTAAAAAAGTTTGACCGGTGTTGTGTGATGATTTGTCTGGTAATGCAACAAGCTCGACCCACTTTGAAAAATGTTCAATCATAATCATGATGTAGACATTACCCTTGGAGGTCTGTGGTAACTTTCCAACTAAATCACATGACCAGCGATGGAACATGCCTTGAATACGGAATGGAAAAAGCGTGAGTTATTGAGAGGAGGAGGAAGTTCTCACTTTATCACATTGTTCACACCTAGCAATGACGTCTTGAACTTGAACATACATACCTCTCCAATGGTAATGAAGAGCGAAAAGGTTATAAGTACGCTTAATTCCAAAGTGTCCAAGCTCTGAGTGTACCTTTTGAATAAGACCAAGCCATTCACGTGGTGGAGGAACCACTTTGTCACCTTGTGGTAAGCATTGGACAAAGTGATTGTCCATCCATGAGTAGCATTTGGACCGTTGTTGTATGTGATCTCGCCGACCTGATGTAACTTGGGGAGGGTATTCCCCATGTTAAAGAAATCTCAGAGTTTCCAAGTCCTCCCATATATCCACAATGAGATGCTCAACCAGATTACATTGTAATAATGTAAGATAACTAGATGCATAGGATACATGTACTATTTGAATCTAGTCGAAGTCTTGCCTGGCTCCTAAGAAATCTTCAAAGGTAGTGAGGGGTTTTCACAACATGGTATTTGCGTTTTGATGTGTAATACCAAGTCGGTGAATAACTTTGAATTCATACTCCTGAAGTATAAGCACCCAACGAGCTTATCGTTGGTCATCAACCACTTGATAGGTTGGTGGTCGGTATACAAAGTGAACTCGATGCCATAAAAATAAGGCCTGAAATGTATGACAGCCCACACAATAACAAGGCATTCCCACTTGTATGAAGAGTAGTTGTTCTCAGCCTTGTTGTTGCTTTGGGATGCATAGGCGATAACATATTCCTTGTTTTCCTCATCAAGTTGGCCAACAATAACACCAATACCAAGAGCACTCTAGTTAGTGTGTAGAATGAAGACCTTGTTGAAATCAAGTCTTCTCAAAATGGGGAACTTTGAAAGTTTTTCCTTGAATGCGTCAAAAGCTTCCTGAGCCTCTTCATTCCATGTCCAAGCAACATCCTTTTTTAACAATGCATAGAGAGGACCCAATAACTACTAGTAACATGAAACTAGCCATGATAAAAATTGAGAAAGTGTGGGCAAGTATGTAGTAGACACGTAAATAATATTATCCATATGGTAGTACCCACCTACATATTGGGTCCTAGTTTCACCAAGATTGAAGACAGAATGAAAAGTCATGATAAAAAAAAAAACAAAAGAAAAAAAGAAGGGGACCAAACAAGTTTTCAACTTATCCCATGCCCCTTTGAATCAAATAGAACTAGTTGTGATCAAATATTATCATTGGACATAAACAACACATTAAAGACTATCGATTCACACTTTTGAACAAATTTCAATTTCCTTGACATGTTCAATTTTTGAAAAACTTAATGTTGACAAGTGCAAACTAGGGAAAATGAATTTACATTTTGGTCAAAACATGTTTCACAATAAGTACACTAAAATTAAAACATGTATGAAAGAATGTAACATTCAAAGAAGAATGTTAGAGAAAATGATCAAAGTGAAATTGATCCAAATCTTGATATCATCATGCCAAATTGCAATTTTGAGTAGGTAAAAAAATGAACATGAATGTGGACTAGAAAGAAGGACTCAATTGAAATTTAAGATATGAAACTTCCTTGCAAGGCTAATTCACATTTTTCACAACCAAAATTGACTAATTCAATCATCAGGATTAACATGTTCTAGCTTGTTGGTACTAACAAACACAAATTACTTCATGAGTAGTTCCAAGTGGTTGTGGTCCCTTGGCACAAAGGCTTACTTTTACAACTGCTACAATACAATTCATTTAAAACTTCAATTGATATAGAGGAAAATAATATGTCAACAACTAAAATAAATCCCTAAAAAATTTATGTTACAATATAATATGCAAAATGCCAAGTATGTATCAACAAAATGCTAGAAACAAATATGTATCAAGAAAATGCCATAAACACATATGCTAAGTATGTATTAATCAAAATGTTGCATACTTGGCATGTAATGCAATTTATAGCAATACTATGCCATATTATTGCATATCAACAAACATTGTAACATTAATATGACATACTATGCATACCAACGAAATGCCATAAAGACATATGCAAGTATGTATTAATCAAAATGTGGCGTACTTGGCATGCAATGTAATCTGCAACAATACTATGCCATATTATTGTATATCAACAAATGATTGCAAAATATTGTAGCAATATTACATGTATGAATAATCTTATACAATGCATGGTACAACATATAGGAAAAAATAGTTTGTTAATAACCAATGTAAAATTGATCCAGCTGGAAATGGATCAAGAGTAGTATACTTTACCATAACTAAACCCTACATTTCTATCCCAAAATTATGAGAGGATATTAATATAGTCTACTGACCACAAAGGAAATGGTGATTTAAAAAAAAATAATATCCATGCACAAATTAGAAATACAAAGTGATCCAGGCTTGAACCATGAACTACTAAAATTTATGACATCACTAAAAAATAAAACAAAATTCCAAAATTGAAATATTTGTACTTGAATTTTTCCCCTACTCTAAAGTTACATATAAAACTATGACATTTCTTGTTACTAGTGCAATAGCTAATAAGGCTATAGTAGTATTACCCAACTAACTTATAATGGACATTGAATTCAACCAAACTCTGTAAAAATGTTCGGACCAGGTCCAACTACCTTGGATCATGCTATAGTCTTACTAAGTCCTAATTTGTAGGACATTGTCATAGCCTCCTTTTATGTTACCAACAACCATCAAATTGTCGAAACCAGAAACATTGTTCACTAAAAATGGTGTAAGGCAAGGGTTGAGTAGAAGGAAAAAAGATGGTTTTTAGTCAAGAGGGGGTTGAGAAAAATAAAAATAAAATAGTAAAAGTCATGTAACCAAGAGATTAAGGGGTTGAAATGAAGGAAAAAAAACAGTAAATGTCATGTGATTAAAAGATTGGGGGGGGGGCGG